>Ga0315532_1002863_pt1 | contig 11486 bp, 8 predicted proteins | sample SalMarWE160370MG_FD_203082 | JGI IMG/M metagenome (GOLD analysis project Ga0315532, IMG submission 203082) | Salt marsh sediment microbial communities from the Plum Island Ecosystem LTER, Massachusetts, United States - Salt Marsh Sediment WE1603-70 ... | reverse complement strand
CGGCGCTTCACAACAGAAGGGTATAAAGGCCAAAGGGAAAAGGGGAAAGGTTATTCCCTTTAAAAATACCCCCGAATAACCGGGGTGTTGATATGAGATATCTGTTTATATTTCTTTTACGCCTTGCAACATCCTCTATTATAGCATGCATCATAAGTATCTTCTTCTTTAATGGGATACACCTGTTTAAGACATCCCTATTGGCGTTGATAATGATTGTGCTGGCCTATTTGTTCGAATACACCGGAAAGAGAGACAGTGGGTGAAAGCCTTATTGCCGGTAATGGCAGAAATTATATAATTTTTTGCTGAGTTTTGAAATAGTGTCAAACTCATTTCCCAGCTTTGTTTCAGGCTTTTCAGGAGCTTGAATTATATTTTTTTGTATTAAGGCAACGGCATTTTGAAAAGTTATACGCGAGATCGCGCCTGCATGTTCTATTATTCCCATCTTATGGTATCGCTTGGAGAGATAATTAATATTTTTTAAAAGCCCTTCAGTTGTCCCGTTTCCGTCTTTTTTCTGACCCATGACCTTGGCGGTTATCCAGTAGGATTCAATGAAGGTCTTTGTCAGTGAGGCCCACATGGGAAGCTTATCATAACCCTGTTTGGTAATCTTGTACCCGCTCCCGTTACCAGACCCAATCAGGAAGCCTTCCTCAAGGAAATATTCGATTATGGAAAGAACTTTTCCCCGGATATCATTCTCATCAACAAAAAACTCCATACTTAACAGTTCTTTTAGAAAAACATAGTCAGAGATCACAGATTCCGTGCTTTTCATTTCTTCGGTCCCTGTTAAAAAAGAAAGGGCTACAAAGGAGTGATGGATAAGAAAATGGATAATGTTGTTTTTGTAATATTCAAGTTCCACCTTCTTATCATCTTCCACGAAGTAAAAAGTCTCTTCCTCTCCGGAAGCGTCCTCCAGAGAATCGGCCACCTTCCAGTTGATTAGAAGAGAGATAGTCTCAAGCACGGCTTTTGAAGGGTCATGCAGTGTGTTGGAAAGGGGAATATCATATTTGTAAAGGAATTTCATAAGGATATTAACCGATTCCCGGAGTTCCGAGATAAGGAATCCCCTTCGATGATTGGCCAGAATAGCAGTGCTTACCAGGGAAAGGGGGGTGACAAGAGTGATCTCGTTGATGGCATTTGTAATGTAAACAGCCAGATCCCGTTGAAAGTCCTTTACTTCTGGAGCCTTTCCTGAAATGTATTCCTTCAGTGAAAAAGGTTCATTAAAACGGATATAGATTTTTCCGTATCTCCTTTTGAGAAATCTTCTGGCTCCTATGAATTGTCTCAGATTCTCCCTTTCCTTGTTGTGACCTCCAACCTCTTTAATGTATGTCTTCCCCTCAATGATCCGGTCATAGATTATGGAGGCGGGCACGAATATTAGGTCCTTGCAATATCCTTCATCATACGCCTGAAGTAATATCGACAGGAATCCGGTCCTGGGGAAACCCATTTTTCCGTTTCTGCTTCTGCCCCCTTCTATGTAAAATTCAATAGGATGTCCTTCCTCTACTAATGCCTTGATATACCTGGCAAAAATCCCTGAATACAATTTTGCTCCCTTGAAGGATCTACGGATGAAAAAGGCACCGGATTTTCTGAATACGTGTCCCATCGGCCAGAAGGCCAGATTCTGTCCCGCGGCAATCCTGGGAATATGGATGTGATTCTCATATAACACATAATTTAGGGCCAGATAATCAATATGGCTCTTATGAGAGGGGATGAATATCAAAGGCCCTTTTCTGGCGGATTCCCTTATCTTTGCGATACCTGGCAGATCGGTTTCAATCCCTTCAAATAACCTTTTCCACAACCATTTTAAGCTCATGCGAAATAGATCGACATATGTATTATTGTAATCGGCGGCTATCTCGTCAAAATACTCGCCGGCCTTTTTTCGCTGCTCTCTCAGCTCATTAGCGTCACCGGAGGCCAGTTTTTCAATCAGTTCATTTATTTTTTTGTCTTTCAGGACAATCTCTTTGAATTGTTGCATTGATTTCATGATAGGGCCCAGGATAATCCGTTTCTGGCTGTCGATCCTTTCTATAAGTTCCTGCTTGATCTCTGTTGCTATCTCATCAAGAGGCCTTGTAGAAGGCTGGTTATCCATATAGGCATGAAGATCTATGGGGCTGCCGAAATCAATGAAGGTAGTTCGATAATGCCTGAAGAAAAGTATTATTTTTCTAATAAGGCCGACATTGTCTTTGTATCCGAAAAGTGTCTCTGCAAAACCGGAGCGCTTCTTTTCAGAACTCTGCTTGAACAGTATCAATTGCGGCACAATAAATATGGGTTCATTTATCTCTTTCTGGGTTTCAAGTAAAAAGCGCAGGTGATCATGCTCCGAGTGGATAAAAGACCTGGTAAAATCCGTGGGATCCACAAGAGATATTAGGGCGGAAGTTCCTTGTTTGATCGCCCTGCTGTAGAATCCTGTCTTATAAGGACTGGGAATCTTTCCATATTTGAAGAGGCAGGATACCTGTGAAATTAAGACATCAAAAAGCCTCCCTAGAGGCAGAACCATGGAAACATTCAAGTCGAATGCAATCTTGGGATAAGGAAGCCGGCGTCTCCGGAAGGTGTAATGATAGAGGAGATAATCAAGCAGGCCTCTGTACTTGATTGCGTAAACTACTGTCCCTTTCTTCTGCATCTCTTTCAACGCTGTTTTCACATTTTCGTTGAGGCGCACCTTTAGAAAAAGTTTGTACAAAAGCCAGTTCAGGAAGAGTCCGGGCTTATGATCAAGGACATAGGGATAGTGTATTATTTCTTTATCTTTCTTTGTCATGTTTATTTTATATAGCTTTTATCTGATAAAAATTCCATAAAAATTTTCCCAAACTCTTGAAAGTAAGGCTGCTGCAGGCTTTGGGCAGGCTAAACAGAGAGATTGTATTTACTCGCCTTCGCCAGGATGCCCCGTGCGGGAGCACGGGAAGGATCAGCCTTCGCCAAAGGCTACGGCTCGACAAGATGGCGTGAGGCGACCGCGACGTAGCCCACTGGGCGCCCGTCCTCCGCAGTAGCCTGTCCATCCTCCGTAGCAGGCCACTGCGGAGGACGGGCTACAAAGGATGGAAAGTCGGGTGGCTTCGGCGGAGTTCCGCCCGGTTTTACCACTGATGTCCCGCGCGGAAGCGCGGGGAGCTTCACTTCAGAACTGAATAGTCATATTCTAAAGCATGAAGAAAGTTGTGTTGACAAATATAGCAGTATATTTAAGAATATAATCAAAAGATATTGTAACACAGATTTTAAGGGAGGCAAGTATGTTAAAACCCATGATAATATCAGGATTAACGGTCGATCCTCTGACAAACAGCCCTATTGTAATACTTAAGGAGATCGACGGTGATGAAACATTGCCCATATGGATAGGCCTGCTGGAGGCTACCGCTATAGCCAGCGAGCTGGAGGGGATTGAGTTTTCAAGACCCATGACCCATGACCTTCTTAAAAACATACTGGAAACGGTGGATGTCAAGGTAGAAAAGATTGAAGTATGCGATCTGAAAAACAATACATATTTCGCCCTTATACACATATCCCACAAAGGCAGGGGCATGACCATCGATGCAAGGCCGAGTGATGCACTGGCGCTTTCTCTAAGGGTAGATGCACCTGTTTTTGTGTCCGAAGAGGTTATTGAAAAATCAAAACAGATAGACCTTAAGGCGGTACCTGAGGATAAATCAGAAGAAGGAAAGAGATGGCAGGAGATCCTGGAAAACCTGAGCCCGGAGGATTTTGGGAAATATAAGATGTGAGTATCTCCTAATGATGGTTGATCAAGCATACAACAAGTACAGATATCTGATTGATAATGATAGACCTACACACACATTCGTTATTCAGTGACGGAGAGTTGATCCCATCCGAGTTGGTAAGAAGGGCTGAATCTCTTGGCTATCAGGCGATAGCCATTACTGATCATACCGATTCCTCAAACCTTGATTTTATTCTTCCAAGGATTATTAAAATCGCCAATGAACTGAACGAATCCCAACCAGTCAAGGTAATTCCTGGTACGGAACTAACTCACATTCCCCCGGGATTGTTGGGCAGAATGGTTGCAGGGGCACGGGAAATGGGAGCTGCCATCATTGTGGTCCATGGCGAGAGTATTATAGAACCTGTGGCGCCGGGAACGAACAGGGCGGCGATTGAAGCCGGTGTGGATATACTGGCCCATCCCGGTCTGATAAATCACGAGGATGCCAGCCTGGCTGCTGAAAAAGGCGTTTTGCTGGAGATATCGGCGAGAGCCGGACACAGCCTTACCAACGGCCATGTGGCAAATATGGCCAAAAAGGCCGGGGCAGGACTTATCCTGAATTCAGATGCCCACTCTCCCCATGACCTGATGAGCGGCAAATTAGCTCGAGAGATAGTGGAAGGGGCTGGGCTGCCTTCAGAATCATTTTCCAGTCTACAATCTAATGCCCGCCAATTATTGGAAAAGGTCGGATATCCTGTTTGAGAATCTAGTATCGTACCAATTCGGGTTTATGCCGGCGATCTCCGGTTAGAACTTTATATTTCATTATTTGATCCCATGTCCGGCAATGAGATCCTTTAAGGGCGAAAGCCCGCGGTAGTCCGCCCCCAGATCGAACATTCCTTGTATTACATCTATTATTCGTATATTCTTGGTGTGTTGGGTGAAAAGAACCTTATGGTGGGGAGAATTCTTCTAAAATGATGAAATCAGTAAAGAGAAAACATGTTTTGAATATTCTAGGCGTAGTTGTGGTCGCATTCTGGGTAATTATGATGGCGCTGATGGTGAGAAAGGAAGATTTGAAACACCTATCAGAAGGGGTTAATAATGGTATCGCCAAGCCGCTGATTGACTCAAAAGAACGGGAATGGAAGGAGATATTCCTTAACGGAAAGAAGGTCGGATATTCTATTAACATAATCCAACCTTTTGGGGATGGCTATTATATTCAGGAGGAAATATTTTTGAGGCTTAACCTTATGGGGCTGGAGAGGGGCTTATATACCATTACCCAAAGCGGAGTGGACGAGGATTTTATCCTGAAAAACTTCAATTTTAAGATGAATTCGGGTGTTATCAGCTACAATATATCGGGGAGGGTGGAAGGTGATGAGCTTCTAGTCATGACCGGAGAAGGAAGAAGGCGCAGGAGTCAGAGTATCCATTTGTCTGAACCGCCGACAATCGGCGCCGGTATGGAATATATGTTTAAGACATTAGGGATGCATGTGGGTGATTCTTACAAGATTCCTTTTTTCGATCCTTCCACAATGAGCCAGAATGAGGCTGTATTCAAGGTTATGGCGCAGGAGCCTTTAAAGATAAAGGACTTAACCTACAGTGCCTTCCGGGTGGAGACAGAGATGTGGGGCAATCGTCTCACCTTCTGGCTCGACGAGGAAGGGAATGTTTTAAAGGAGGAGGGATTCATGGGTTTGGTCATGATAAAATCGAGCGCCGCCAATGCGCCCCTGGGTATCGAAGGCGATGAGGATACCGATTTTTATGAAATGACGGCGGTGCCCGTGGACCGGGCGTTGCCTGCTCCTGAGAGGTTAAGTTATCTGAAGCTGAATCTGGATGGAGTCGACGATTTAGATATTACCAGGGATGCATGGGCAGGCGGGCGCCAAGGGCTCAGCGACGGAGATATTATTGAGGTATGGCTTGAAGAAAAACCCCTCATGGGTTCCTATTCAATACCCTATGACCAGCATGACCACGAATTGACTCCTTTTCTGGCATCCGAATTCAATATTGAGAGTGACGTGGATGAGATCAGGCAAAAGGCTCGCGATATCCTGGGAGAAGAAAAAGACCCTGTCAATGCATCCCATAAACTTTTAAACTGGGTTTATTATAATCTGGATAAAAGACCCGTTGTAAATGTTCCCAGCGCCCTGGAGGTATTGGAAACCAGGATGGGAGACTGTAATGAGCACGCAGTCCTTCTTACGGCCCTGCTCAGGGCATCGGGAATACCTGCCAGGCTGAGTATCGGGCTTGTATATAATCAAAAAAGGTTTTTTTATCATGCCTGGAACGAGGCCTATGTGGGTGAATGGATATCAATGGACGCCACACTGAATCAGATGCCTGCCGACGTGAGTCATATCCGCTTGATAAGCGGTAATCTTGATAAACAGGTGGAGATTATGGGATTAATAGGCAAATTAAACATAGAGGTGCTTGATTTTGAATATGATAGAACTAATAGCCCTGACCAAGGTTTTTAAAGGCCTCAAGGCCGTTGATGACATAAACCTAAAGGTGCGAAAAGGGGTTGTCTACGGTTTTTTGGGTCCCAACGGAGCGGGCAAGACCACCACCATCAAGATGATGGCCGGCGTATTAATGCCCACCAAAGGGGAGGTAATGATAAACGGAATGGAGATATCCAAGCAACCTTCCGAGGTAAAGGGATGCACCGGTTTTATACCTGACCGGCCCTTTCTGTACGAAAAACTGACAGGCAGGGAGTTTCTTCGTTTCCTTGCCGGGCTTTACAACCTGGATCATCTCTCTTCTCTTAACGCGCGACTGGCGGAACTCCTCGAGCTCTTTGATTTGAGCCACTGGGCTGATGAATTGATCGAGAGCTATTCTCACGGCATGAAACAGCGGCTGGTGATGTGCGGAGCCCTGCTGCATGACCCCCTGGTCCTGATTGTTGATGAACCTATGGTGGGTCTCGACCCCAGAGGGGCGAGGTTGGTAAAGGATATATTCAGAGATCTGGCCCAAGAGGGGAAGACTGTGTTTATATCCACCCATTCCCTTGACGTGGCCCAGGAGGTTTGTCAGGAAGTGGCCATAATACAGGAGGGCAGGATTATCGCGACCGGGTCGCCCAAAGTGCTCAGGGAGAAGACGGGGGTGGACGGTAATCTTGAGAATGTGTTTCTTAAACTCACCGAAGGGAAGAGAATCGCTCATGAAAGATCTCTATCTGCTTCTTAGCCCCAGAATACTGGGCCTGAAAAACAGCCTGCTCAGCGCTTCTTACGGAAATAGAAAGAAACCATTAATCATGGTTATTGCCGGTCTGGTTTTCTGGGGACTGATGTTCGTTGTTTCCAGCCGCATGCTGATCTATTTCCAGTCCGTGGAGGTTATAGGGGATATACTTGCGCATTATCTTCTTGCAATGGTGTTTTTAACCTTTTTCTCCCTCCTGATTTTTAGTAATATTATCACAGCCCTTTCAAATCTATACCTTTCAGAAGATCTTGAACTCTGTCATTCCTTGCCATCCTCTCTGGAAGAGGTTTTTATCAGCAAAGCGGTTTACACGTTGATAGACAGTTCCTGGATGGTAATCATATTCGGGATGCCGATTATGATGGCATACGCGTACGTTTACAGGCCGGCACCGGGATTCTATTTCGCACTTTTTCATTCAGGGCTGGCTATTTGCATTATCTCCAGCGGAATAGGCATCCTTTTTATTATGATAATGGTAAGCATTTTCCCGGCCCAGAGGACGCGGGATATCATAATGCTGTTAATGATCTTCATGATTGTAGCCCTGTATCTGATGTTCCGTTTCCTCCGGCCTGAAAGGCTTGTGAATCCCGACGCCTTTTTCAGTATCACGCAATACGTAACCTCATTACAGGGGCCGGATCATCCCTTCCTACCGACCCATTGGGTAACCGAACACTTGTGGGGGTTCTTGGACGGGCAGGAGGGGAGAAGCGAGGTGTTTGAGGTCATCCTCCTGTGGAGCTCCGCCGCGGCCATGATGGTGATCAACATCTGGGTGGCGGGAGGCATATATCTAAAGGGATATTCCAAATCCCAGGAAGCCCGGCGGCGAAGGGGCGGCAAGGGGTTACTGAACCTGCTTATCAAATATGTTAAAAAACCCATGGGACCCGATCTGGCATCCATAATGGACAAAGACATTCGAACCTTCTTTCGTGATAATACCCAGTGGTCCCAGTTGCTTCTCCTGGGAGCCCTGGTGGTCGTCTATATCTATAATTTCAGCGTGCTGCCCCTGGAAAGAAGCCCCATAAGACTGGAATTTCTGCAGAATGTTATTGCATTTCTCAATCTGGGACTGGCCGGATTTGTCCTTGCCGCTGTTTCCGTCCGCTTTATTTTCCCCGCCATAAGCTCCGAAGGCAAATCCTTCTGGATTATCCAGGCCTCTCCTGTTTCCATGAAACGTCTCCTGTGGGGCAAGTTTTTTATCTACGCACCTCCCATGCTTGTTCTGGGAGGGATACTGATTATCGTGACAAATTACCTCCTGCATGTAACCACATTTATGATGATTCTCACTTTGGCTACCATGCTTTTAACGGTCTTTGCCATTATTGCCATGGGGATCGGTTTTGGAGCGCTTTACCCTGATTTCAAATATGAAAACATCTCTCAGGTGGCTACGGGATTTGGAGGTTTGTTGTATATGATCTTCAGTGCCGCATTTATGGCCGTTATTATCATCCTGGAGGCAGGGCCGGTATATCTCTTGTTCATGGCCGATGTAAGGGGATCGACAGTAACAGTGTTCCAATGGTTTCAGATTATTATTGCCTTTTCCATAGCCTTTATTATCATCTGTTTTGCCGTATATGAACCCATGAAGCTGGGTCTGGAGGCCCTTGAACGATATGAGTAGCAGAGGATTCAAGGATTCGTGTGTTCGACTCCTTGAACCATTGACCCCTTGAATCCTAGAGTCCTTATTTTTAATATATGCAGGTGCGGTATGTTCAAATATGAATATACGGGAAACATCCATATCCATTCCGTCCATTCAGATGGCACCAAAGGTTATGCTGAAATAGCGGGTATAGCCGCCAGGGCAGGACTTGATTTTATAATCTTTAATGATCATGATTATTTAGAGCGTTCTTTGAGCCTCAAAGATGAGGGTTTTTATGGAAAGGTACTGGTTCTTATAGGTCTTGAAATAGGGCGACGATATCATCATTATCTGGGCTTTGACCTCAAGCATATGACCAGATCTGATAACCTGGGGCCCCAGGCCGTGATTGATGAGGTCAACCAACAGGGCGGTTTTGGATTTCTTGCCCACCCCTTTGAAAAAGGAATGCTTTTCCATGAAAAATCTGTCGCTTATACATGGAATGATCTATCTGTCAGGGATTTTACGGGGATATGCATCTGGAATTTTAGTTCGAGATGGAAAGAGCGTGTCAAAACACTATTTCACGGGTTATTCTTCCTGGCCTTCAAGAACCAGTCCCTTAAAGGACCCAGCATAGAGACCCTGAGTTTCTGGGACAAGCTCTGCCTGGACAGGAGAGTGGTTGCGGTGGGAGGTTCGGATGCCCATGGCACAACATTCAGGAAGGGCCCCATAAGTATGGTGCCTCTCTCCTATGATTTTGTCCTAAAAACCATTAATATACATATCTTGTCCAAGAGAGCCATATTAAAAGACTTTAAAAATGCCAAGCAGGATATTTATGAGGCCATGAAAGAAGGCCGTCTATTCATTGCCAATGACAAACTCTGCCCGGCCAGGGGATTCAATTTCTATTTCGTCGCGGATGACGGATCCGACGTGTTTATGGGCGAGGAGGGGTTTTTTGACGAAGGAAACCTGATAGTCGAGCTTCCATTCAAAGGGGAAATAAGGATATTCAGGGACGGTAAGAGGGTGAAAAGGCAGCGGGGCTTAGAGGCAGTGTATCGTGTAACCGCCCCGGGTGTTTACAGGGCCGAAGTTTATCGCCGGGCCTTTCCCTTTGGCTGGTGTCCCTGGATCTTTACCAATCCAATATATCTGAGGTGCTGGTGATTAAACGAAAAATTATGATCTTGACATAAAATCCTGGGGGATTTAAAAACGCTTTATGTTTATGCCTGGGTGGCGGAATAGGTAGACGCAAGGGACTTAAAATCCCTCGGTACAATGTACTGTGCGGGTTCGATTCCCGCCCTAGGCACCAATGAAGCTCCCCACCGCTTGCGGTGTGGTGTCAAGCGGAATTCCGCCATAGCCTACCCGGCTGCGCTCTCACGAGCTTCGCCGTGGTTCACCTCGCCATTCATCCCTGCGGCAAGCCACAGTGTATTCCGGCGAAGGCGAATAAATAGCTACCACTGCTTGTCGTTGCTTTAATACGCAACAAACCAACACCTAAGATGACAACTTGGCTTTTTTTCAAGTGCTCCGAATCACATAACAGAGACAGCCTGCCTATCTGGTTCTTTGATGCCACGATCGATCATTTTGGCAGGAAGTTCGGGTTGGCGTGAAAGTGTTCGCCGGCGAAAGGGGGCAGAGATCAATTTCCAGATGTCGTATTTTTTCATATATCGGCTAAAGGTACGTACAAGTCGATAAGTTTGAATTGGACGCCCAAAGATACGATGAAGGAAGAGCAATGCAATCCCCTTCATCCGTGCCCGGTTCACCACTTCACTCGGCAATATAGCTGGGTCGATGTCAGAGCACTTGAACCATTTATGCCAATCTCGCTCATCATCGATGATCCCGCGGTTAATGTATTCCTGCCACAGGGGAGTACCTCTGTATACACACAGGCGATTAAAACTAAATGTATCCAGATCCAGCCGGGCTGCAAAACGAAAGCTTTCCATTATTTCTGCTTCGGTTTCGCCGGGAGAACCCACCAGGAAAAAGCCGTGGGTTCTCTCAATCCTATTGCGCTTGGCTTCGCTGACTGCATATTCGATTTGCTCTAATGTCTGACTTTTATTAAGTCGATCGAGAATCTTTTGGGTACCGGCTTCGATGCCATAGGCCAGAAAGGTGCAGTTTGCCTTGCTCATGAGTGGCAGTTGATCAACGGCCACTGAATCGACCCGGCCCTCGCAACCCCAGCGGAACTCAAGACCACGTTCGATTATGCCATTGCAAATTTCAGTGATGCGCTTGCGTTTGAGCAGGAAATGGTCATCCGTAAGATAGATTGAACGGTAGCCCGCATCGTTGAGTTTCTGCATCTCTCCCAGAACGTGTTCAGCTGAGCGGTGACGCCATTTGCCATTAAATAGAGAAGGTATATCGCAGAAAATACAGCCATATGGGCAGCCTCTTGACGTCTGCATCGTACAGAATTTATCGAGCGACAAAACCGCGGGAACATCCAGAGGAAGTGATTCAATATAATCGATCGGTAGACTCTCCCGATCAGGATAGGGAAATTTGTTCAGGTCACGGATAAGAGGGCGAGGCTCATTTTGTATAATGTCGTCACCCTTGCGCCAAACCAACCCTGCCACACTGCCGGGGTTATTGAGATTGTTGAGGTAATCCGGAAAAAGTTCCTCACCTTCTCCGACTCCCACACAGTCCGCATAGAGGCAATCCTTCAAGATATGCATTGCATTCATGGAAGCGAAAACACCTCCCAAAATGATCGGCGTGTTCGGTGCAACCATCTTGAGTCGTTTTGCCAAGTTCTTAACCGGGGGATAGGCGGTCGTAGATAGGAAT
>Ga0315532_1002862_pt1 | contig 11487 bp, 6 predicted proteins | sample SalMarWE160370MG_FD_203082 | JGI IMG/M metagenome (GOLD analysis project Ga0315532, IMG submission 203082) | Salt marsh sediment microbial communities from the Plum Island Ecosystem LTER, Massachusetts, United States - Salt Marsh Sediment WE1603-70 ... | reverse complement strand
TAGGAAAAACAGGACGCTATCTCCGTGCTGAGATGGAGCGGATATACAGTTCTATTAGCACCTTGAACGAGCTAGATAACAAGGCTCATAGTGAAGTCACACTCTTCGACGTTCGCACATCAGCTATTGGTACTTATACAGTATTGGGCGAAATTGTAACACGGACGGACATAAAACCTGTAACGGAATACTGTAAGCCGGAGACCGTGGAGCCAACTGAACAATAAGCCAAAATGTTATCCACGGGCAAACGGATTCTTGTCGATCCTGCGCTTTCGGATTCACTGTCTTGGTCACAGGTTGGCGGCGAAGTCACAAGACATTAGCTGCTTAGACTTTGGAAAAGAGCTTTAATCCTTCCCTAATAGTGGATGGTGCTAAGTTAAAAAGAGCTGACATCTCAGCACCCATGCCATAGCCGCACCTGTCGCAAACTCCTTCTTCAGCACCGGGGCACTGAGGATGAACTTTTCCATCAGGCAGGACGAAATTCGTTATCCAGCAGCGTTTGGTGAAGGTGTTATTATACATGAGCTTTAGAGCTGCCAACGAGTTGGCAATGGGATAACCTTCTTTCTTGAATTTGATCACTTGGTCTAGCACCTGCCTGCGCTTGTCCCAGGGCAGGAAGAGATCTTCTACTCCAGCGTGGGGGGTGTGAAAGTTGATTGAGATGCTCTTAATGTTTCTAGCCTCAGTTACAAGTTGTATGACGTCTGATACGCACTTCCAGTTAATGTTATTCACAACCATATTCACGCTGATGTGAGGGTAAGGAGAGTGCTCTATGTTTTGAATCAATTGGTCAAAGGAGCCCTTGCCCCGTATATCATCATGGAACTCTTTTGTACCATCCAGGCTTACAAAGATCCGGTCGGTACTGCTGTCAGGAATGGGGAGCATGCCATTGGTGCTATAGCTAGTGGAAAGAAAGCCCATCTTCCTGGCTTCTCTAATTAAGTCCTCTAGATTACGGTCTCCATCCTGCCAAAGAAGCGGTTCACCACCTTCAAAGGTCACCATCCGTGAGCCGGCATCATAGCATTGTTTCAGCAAGTCCATGACGTGAGAAAAGGTAAAGTCTTCTGCTATGAGCGTGCCTTCAGACACGCCCTTAGCGATAGCACAGTGTTTGCAGTTTAAGTTACAGCGAGAGGTGATGAACACAACCGACTGAATTGGAATCCTTTTACCCAATAAGCGACACTTGGCATACCAGCCTGCATAATGAAGTAACTCAAACATGTCGCTTCTTCCTAGAATACTAATGCTGCACCATAGGCTGCGAATATCAGCAAAGTTGTGGAAATCATCAGATTCCGTGCCAGATACCATCGGATCATGAACCAGTCCATTCCCTTACCCATATAATGCTCCATTGGCCCCATCCACCAAGTTCGTTTGATATCTCCGTAATCACCCCGCCCCAACTGGCGCATGAGCTGGTAAAGCTTGATGGCTAAGGGAAGGCTCAGCAGGATAAGCAGAGTCGTAAGGGGTAAAATATTCAGCGCCACTCCAATGACGATAGCTCCGTAGGCTATCGTGAGCACAACTGGGAGCAGCAATATGGCCCTCTGTTGACTGCCCAGACTTACTACCAGGGTTCTCTTTCTAACTTTTAAGTCAGGCTTGAAATCCATGATGGAATGGACATATAGAATTAAGGCAATCATAATACCGATGGTTATCGAGACAAGAAATGGCTCCCAACTGAAGTGCTGAGCCACAGCGTAGTAGGTGCCCACGCATATCATAGGCCCCATAGCGAGGCCAACAACTGCTTCTCCCATGCTCCGGTAGCATAGGCTCAACGGCGGCATAGAGTAGAAAAAGCATATAAATGCTCCCCCAGCGGCTATAGCTGCGACCGGCCAGCCTGATACCCTAATGAGATAGGCGCACGCCATTATGCCCAGCGTGAAAAGACCTAGTGAAACGTATAATACATGGTTGAGCTTTATAGTCCCATCGACGATATGAGGAGCTTTCGTGGTGCGCACGGTATCACCAGCCTGTTGGAGTTCACTTCGAACGGAGAAGCCGCCGATCCTTAAATCAGCGTAATCATCCAGTAAATTGGTGCCGAGGTGAACTGCCATCAAGCCAATCAAAGTGACGACGAAGCGTAATGGGTCAAACAAGTCATTGCAGAAAGCAATGAGTCCGGCCACAGCACACGGCATTGCTGATTGCGGTAGTGCCAACCACCTTGCCGCGTCCCACCAGATCTTAGTTCTCTTTACAAGTAGACCTGCAGCCTGAGCCATTGTAGTTATTCTAAGCGTTCCTGTCGTCGTCAGTCAAATAGTCAGCAAAACAACCAGCCAAAATGCTGATTGAGAAAACATTTTCCCCGAATTGCTGCTTTATTTCTACTATGGTTTCTTGCCTGTGGCAACTAGCCTGGCTTAAAAAGTATTTCGTCCACCTTGGGGATAAAACGGTCAGGTTGCTATGTACTGTTTTTCATTCTCTGCTGGTCCCATCGTAACTTTAACAGCCACCTTTAACTAGGGCTTTTCCCCTTTCCTCTCCTCCGAGGTTTCACAAGCTCAAACTCCCACATCGACATACCGTCATACCAACTTGGAGGGAATCCCGCTTGTTGTCTCCAATAGGCAGCCTTGGCCATACTCTTGTCCAACAACCATAAAAAGGGGAAAAATACAAGGCCAATTCCCAAAGTGAATATAGCAACGAAGGGTATATACACAAGCCAATACCTTTTTCTTGTTCTTACTCTTATTTCATTCTTTCTTAATCTCGTTGGGGCAGCTTTCCATTTATGTACACCTTCTATACTCTGGGTTAGGGCAGCACCGCAATCCTTGCAGTATTTGTCTCTCTCATCCACCATAGTTCCACAATTTGGGCAGATTGCCATGTCACTATCCTTGCCTTATCCTCAATATAGAATCGTGATGACAATAAAGCGGTGCTATCTTCTACCTATACACTCAGCGACCAGCCTGTCTATTGCTAGGCCCACAAACCCGGCTGCCCCGACTGCCATATCTATTTCATACGCTCCAGAATCGCCGACAATCAACACGCCATCCTTGGTTGCCATTAGGATGCATAAGCATAGAAAGACCAGAGTGGATGCAAACAGGAATTCGATAGAAAGCGTCTCCTTCAATGCTAATAACGTTAGCTTTGGTGCGTCTTTTCTGCGTTCGATTTTTGGCCTTATTATGTTGCCTCCTAATTAGCCTGGTCGAGAAGCTGGAAAGTGTTTATGATGGTGTCGAACATGGGCTCATATTTGCTGCATCAGCACTCGGCGCTTCCACAAATGATAACCCATCTCTTCCCAAATATCTAAGCTTTTACTATAGGGGGTGCTACCATCACTACCTTTATAGGTTATATATCTTGTCGGCCGCCATAATCGCATTAGCAGCCTCGGGTAGCTTAACAGGCGTAATAAAGTCCTCAATCCCCGATGTGTCATCCAGAGTTTTGCCAGCGCCATCAATTACATGAAATGTCCCACATGATACGATGTTAACACCAAGCTGACCCTTTTCGAACCGCGCTAGCATTTCCAAGTTATCTGGCAAGTCACCCGAAACCAGGCCTTCAATCTGGCCAGCGATCAAGTCCTTCATATCGCTTGTAATACCCAGCTTGGCGAGTTCACCTTTATTGGTCATGGCAACACCATAAGGCCCGTAGTATATAGTGACAGCGTCAACCTTCGCCACCTGCTTGGCTAGGAAGGCAACAACATAAGACGCATAGTGGTTGTAGGCCTTGTCAGTCCCACTGTTTACTACAATAAGCATGTTCTTTACTTCTGCCATCTTTTCCTCCTTTCGAAAGAATCGCCGAATAGCCACCATCACCCCCATTTCCCATCCTTTCCAGTGGGTAGCACCCCCCAATGGCGAATTATACTCCAACGCGGTTTGCAGTGCGAAATCAGCTATAAGGGACACATTTCATCGTTTTGTGAGGCCTCGGCACACTCCTGACATAGATAAATAACTCCAGCTACACGAAGTAGCGAGATGTATACCTCTAATTGGAAGCTGCAAATGCTAGCGTTTAATTCTACTTATGCGCTAGGATGGGGAATGCCTAGTCTTGCTAAAGGTGTCGCTCAATAAGCCTCTGTGTCAAATCCTCAATGACTGATATACCGATTTCAACACCGTTAAACGCCTCAAAGACAGTCTTTGCAATCGGATAGACATATTCCGCTATAGCTGAACTAGGTGTTTCAAGAGGAACGGTAACTTGCGAAGTAATGTCATCCTGATATGCAACATTACCACGAGGCATGTGACGGTCCATATTAGCCCAAGAGCTGAGTTCGCGGCCTTTCATTTTTGTCCATCTAAAAGCGAATGAGAGACTTGTTGTTTCCACGAGACACCCCATAGCTTTAGCAAACCCCAGCGCAACAGCAATAGCTTCAGTCGTCCGAAGTATAACCAAGCCAAAATCGAGTTGCTTCATAGGCTCCGGGGCTCTTGTACCTACTGAAAGATCATCTTGTAGAGCACGTCGCAGATAGAACTTTCCGAAGGGATCCAGCCTCCAAAAATCAAGATCCTTTCCACCCCACTCAGGACTTAAATCACAGATAAATGCCTCCCAAGTCCCTTGGAAAACATATGGTCTAGCCTCTTTCTTAGTAAAACCGCGACTATCAAGCCAGACCGGCCATCCAGTGTAACGAGGATTACTTGAATCAAGCAAATTTAAGAAAGAAAGATTAGCTGAATGGGGTGGTACGGTACCCATAATGACTGCTGACACCTCCCAGCTTCCATGGTCAGGTAAACTAAGGTTTCGTTCTTTAACCACGGTATCAAATCTCGTTGCACCTTCCTGTAGGTATTCCAGGGCCATTGTCTCGGTTTTTTTCTCCTGAGTTGGTAACGCTCCCAGCTCTTCTTCAGGCCAGCCCTGCAGCATTGTCTGATCTATCTCCTTAGACTCCCTCTTGGGAATCAAAGAAGAAATAGCACGAAAAAGTTCTGGCGGTAAGGTGCGGAGGTGACGGCGAATGAAGCGACCAACGTCCGCTTCCCTGTTGTCAAAACAGACTTCCACTATATGAGGCCAATCCTTCCAGGTCGCTTCTGTAGTGCTGGGAGTATTATTGGCTGCCAAGGAACGAACAAACACTTTATTTTCTTGAAATAGTAGTTCCCCTTGACTATTTTTCAACGGCCTCTTTGTCGCAATAGGTGTTTTGACTCCTGATCCAATCTCAATGACCGGAAATTCAATTCTGTCTCTTATTGGGAAATGAACTTTGACTTCGAATAATTCGGATGAATATTTCGAGACTATTCGCTGGATATTATCTTGGTGGAAGAGTTTTCGCACATTGGAGGGGATGTTATCGTGGTACGGCTCGCCAGTATCGTTATGGAAGCCAATCAACATATATCCACCACCATGGTTTCTTATTGCTATAGCGGCTCTGACGATCTTGTCCTTTCCTTCGGGCGTGTTGGGATCTATCCAACCCTTAAGCTCAATAGAAAGGCTTTCCGTAGGATGGCTAATGAGGTCTTGCAGAAAATCAGAGTCAGCTACCATAAGACTATTATACCACGGCGTGTAATTGCAGCTATACGCATAAGACTTGGCATAAGATAGCCTACTAACCATATACTAGATTCTATCCCGTCACAAAACTGACTAATGTGTAATCTCTCTCCATTGAACGATAAGTCATAAGGTGAAATTTCAAGAACTAGCTCGTTTTACACCCCCTCCCCGAGTTAGGTACCTAAAAATGAAAAAGGGAAAGCCTCTCGTTCAGGCGGTCTAGTTAATGAGATTCTGGCGATGGTTAGACAGAAGTTTCAATACATGATATACACAAAATTGTGCCGGTTCGAGTACCACTCGCTGGAGCTGAGGTTACAATGGGCAGAACATTTCACACCACCTTTATCCTCTAATTTATCAAATCTACAGGTTGGCCTTGGATGACAATTCTCGAACTTCCATTCGAGAAGGAATATTGCAGTAATCAACTCCAATACTACTAATTCTATTGTTTAGTAAAGAAGAGGCCCCATAAAACTTAGCGGTCAATAATGTGGTAATGTTAGTTAACAGCACCAATCTCTTTTTATGTATAATTCAATGATTGATATCATAAGCGTTATAATAAGCATATGGCGAGATCATTTGGTAACCTAAGGGCAGCACATCGAGGCTACATTTACCAAGATGTAGTTACTGCGTATTTTATGGCTCTGTGCCTTGCCAACCAATCAGGGATTCTAACTGTAGATAAAAAGCTCTTTCCTGAAGATAGATTCGACGATTTGGGGATCCATGATAGTCGCGGTTATGTTAGAAGGCAATTTAAAAAGAGCGAAGATCCTAATCGCCCCTTACGGCGAGAGGACTTTACACAAGATACATATAGTCTTCGTCTTAATTACTTAGTTCGAACCATTAAGCAAGCTGGAGAAAATTCCGCTGATGAATATCGTTTATGTGTACCATGGATTGTTCCTACAGCAGATGACATTGCTCCGTATTTGGAGGAGATAGAAGCATCATCGTCTTTTGAAGGCTACCGGACCCGGATTTTTAAACTCAGAGCTAGTGATCTTTGGCCGGAAGATAAAGATGCGATTTGGTCCCCACTTAAAAAGCCTGAAGGGTTTACGAGAGCGGACTTCATAAATTTCACGCAGCACTTTTTCATTGAATTACAATGCCCACACGCATCCCTCGATTTTCGAAACCCAAACCAACTTGAAAAACTTCTTATCGAGCTTCTCACAAATCGGATAGGCATTGGCCGCTATCCCAACCAGAACTTAGATGCTGCTAAAAAAGCGGAGGTCCTGGCATGGAGAGCTTATGAAGCTCGTGTACAAGGTGAGACCATCCAACTCGAAGACATCGAAAGGCATTTGCAGCTTCATAGAGACTACGGACGTGTGGCTCAAACATTCCCGGTGGTTAAAGAAGCTTTTGTCTCTCGAGGCCAATCTTTGCAGGCATTGGAGAACACCGTTAAACAAGAAGCAAAGACTATTATCATCGGTCCACCAGGCTCTGGAAAATCATGGTTTCTTGATCACCTGGCAGAGAAATTAAAGAGCAAAGGGCATCTTGTTGCGAAGCATTATTGTTATTTAGAGCCAGGTGATGAGCTTGTTGAAAGGCGGGTCACCGCTAACGTTCTCTTCGCTAATCTGATTGCAGATCTGGTAGATACAGTCCCCACATTAAGGGAAAAAGCCTCCTATATCTACTCGGCAGGGCTTGAAGAACTGGAAAGCATACTACCACATGCTGTTGAAGCGAGTGCCACTGGCCAAGTCTATTTGTTTGTAGATGGAATAGATCACATTACTCGTGTTATCTCCGAAGGACGTTCTCTAACCATTAATGACACCAACATTGTCGAGGAACTGGTGGTGATGAAGAGACCAAGCGGGGTACACCTGGTCATTGGGACCCAACCTGGACCTCATATTGAACCGTTGCAGGAAGGAAGTCGAACAGAAGAGCTCCCAGCTTGGTCAACTGAAGATGTTGCTGAACTGGGAAAAAGGCTTGGAGTTTTTGATCTAATGCATCAGGCTGGCTTCACAGAAACCGATGATGAGTTAGTGAAGGAGTTAGCAGCAAAGGCTGATGGTAATCCCCTGTACGCCACATATCTATATAACGGACTCAAGAACAATCTTAATATCCAGGCTGCACTCGATCCTGTTTCGTTCATTAAAAGTCTCCCATTGTTACAAGGGCAGATTGCTAACTACTACGAACATTTACTTAAAACTTCTGATGCAATCGGAGGAAGTGTCGCAAACTTACTTGGCGCCATTGATTTCGGAGTAACAGAACAAGAATTAAAGGAAATACTGTCTTCTATTGCCTATCAGATTCCAAAAGCTTTGAATCATCTCCGCCCAGTTCTTAAGGAAATATCTGCCCAAGGAGGAATACAAGTCTACCACGAGAGTTTCCGCAGATTCATTTTAGATCGACTACAACAACAAATCTCTCTGGTAGAAATCATTGATCCGATCATTTCTTGGCTTGAATCCCGTGGGTTTTGGAGCGATGCAAAAGCATATAGGTTTTTACTTCCGTTACTTCGAAGAACTAACCAAGGCGGGAAAATACTTGCCCAGGTTGGTTATGATTTCGCTTCGAAAGGTGTTTCTTTCGGGCACCCAAGACGAGCCATTGACACCAACTTGGATATCGCAATTGAAATTGCTGCGGAAGAACTTAATTGGCCTGCTTTAGCATGTTATGCCCATGTTCGCAGATCCATTGAGACATGCTTTGAAGAAAACCTCGACCCAGAAACTTATGGTCGTACCTATGCAACATTGTATGGATACCAAGCACTAGCAGACCGCTTGCTATTCGACGGACGTCCCACAACTGGTCAAGAACATGGATTGGTCCTGTGCTCAATATGCGATGATGCTGGTATCACAGCTCCATGGCAAGAGTACCTGGATTTAAATGAGTTCAAGCCAGATTCTGAGAACCTAGATGCTGCAATAGCCCAATTTCACGGCAGATTGCGTATTGATGGGCCGGAAACGATATTTCCAAGACTGATAAGATATCTCAATAATACAGCTAATCCCCCTAAAGACTATCTAAAACGGATTTTCCATCGGTATATTCAGTTCGCTGGTAAGAAATTGACGACCCAGTTACTAAGCAAGGTAGCTGTTGGCCAGGAGATTCGGGCGATTCTTGAACTAGAATTTGCGAGGGTACTAAAAGAACAAGGAGATCTTCCTACCTCTGGTGAAGTAGTATCAAATCTTATGAAACATGATATCCCGATTGATACGGCTCATGAACTTCTTTGTCTTGGAGGGGACGTTGAGTTGCTGAAGCAGCGCTATGTGAATGGGAAGACTCAAGAAATCAATCTTGATACCACGCCACCGAACGGTCGAGACGCCCAAGCTGCAGAACTGTGGGTTGCTTCAGTCGGAACAATAGCACACATCGCAAAAGAGAGCTTAGAGGTTGTTGCCCAGCAAATCGAATTTGGGGGTTGGTATGGGCTTTGGTTGCATTATGTAATCGCTCTTTCGCGGATTGAAGTTGAGGTAAAGTATGATGCAGGTAGTGCTGCACGTGACATCATAGCAGCTTTCCAAGGACTTGCTAAAGACATTAGCCCCTTCGAAGGAGACCCACGGGCGTGTGATCTCTATCCGGTTTGGTCTCTAATTCATAGCACTGTGGATCGTGGCTTACGTCTTGTTCAAACTGAGGAACAATGGATTACAGCCGCGAAATTACTCGCGAAGATATCTTATGGCACTACTACCTATCTGCAAGGCGGTCAGAGCGGGCCCTTAATCCCTGAAGCCTTAGCCAACATCATCATGCCTTACACCTGGCATTCGCGTGTAATCGAGATACTTGAAGAGCAAGTCAAACATGCTGAGAAACATGGAGAATTCTATTCAGTCCATGCAAGTCATGAAATGTTCTTAAGTCGCGTTTTACAAGCATCCGGACAATATGGTCAGGCTCTTGAACATTGGCGCCGAGCAACCCAATTCATGTGTGCTTATGGTTGGCATAAAGACATAGCACTTTTTGACTTGCTCGAATGTGCTACAACCCTAGCAAAGTGTGACCCTGTTAAAACTGCTACCCGATTAGCTCAAGCACAAGAATTAACTGAGATTGTTGTTGACCATACGGATGGAAAAGAGACCAATCACACTCCCAATTACTGGTTCAGGTCTCTATGCAATGCCGATCTGCCGGGTGCAATCGATATTCTATATAGATCACTTATACAAGGTGGAGGTACTCATTATTGGATTATGGAACGTGCAGTAATTGATGTAGCTGAAGAATTCGCTACACAAGGGAACCCTGCTTTATTGGCATTTATTTTTGCAACTGAACCATTTGATGAGGATCATCAATCTTTTTTAAAGAGGTTAGATACGATTAGTAGAGTCCTAAACAACGATAGGTCTATCGGTGTGCACCTGTTTAAGAACCTTGCAGCTCAGGTTCAAGGTGACGGGCATACATTTAATACTTCTTCGTATGAAAAGCTTCTTGCCTTTGCAGCTAAAGAGAAAATTTTTATTCCCCCTGCTCGTCTCATTGTCGGCAGAGAAGATACAGTTAATCGAGGATCCTCTGCTTATCGTGATATTGAGCGCAAAGACGCATTTGATGATGCGGCACTTTTCCCAGAGGACTCTTCTCCATTACAGATTATTGCATGGATACGAAATCATAAAAAATATTTGTCTTCAAACGATGACGTTTCTAGACTTGCTCTTGCTTTAGTTAATCGCTTGTGTGAACTTGTTAGTCATGAAAATCAAATAGATGCAATTCGCATCGTTAGGTACGTAGCACGATATTACTCATTCGGTACCAATGCTACACTGCTGGCAGATTTAGCAAAGCAGCTAGAAGATCGTGGTTGCACTGATATTGCGGCACTAACATGGGCACTTGCATACTCAAGGTCAAGAGGTGGAGGAGGTTGGCTTACGTTGGGAGGTATAGAGTGTCATGCTTGGATTCAAAATGGGCTCAAAATCTCAGCGGAATACGCTCTACACGCCATCGCCACGGAAGTAGCATCCCTTTTACATGAGGGCTTATATTCAGGAATATCTCAACATTTAGTTGAGATGTGTGCTGAATTCATATCACCAGAAAGTGCTTTTGTAGTGTGGGATGCTGCATACGGCGTTTTGCGCCATCGTTTACCCGAAGATAATGTACGCACAGAACATCTTTTCATGCCATATCAGCCAGATGTTTCACCCAAATGGGAAATAGATGAAGCTCTCTTTTTACTTCTCATTGCTAGGGTGAGCCACCCCGAATTAAAGCGTAAGGCTGCGGCTATAGCCGGGTGCGCCTATATGATCAAGTGGTTACCGGAGATAACGGCTACTGGCCTACGGCAAGCCCTGAGTCTTGATACGCCAATCTCATCCAAGTTAATTCTGTTACAACTGCTTGCTGAATTCGAGTCTCCTCCTTTTGTGATTTCAAGTACGCTACATGATGTACTGGAGGCATGTTGCCAATGCGAATATTTCGGTCTGCATTGGCTAAGTGCGGCCCTTCTTGAACGGATTGGTAAGAAGCCCGATGTATCACTTGTCCCAGCTAGGCAATCCTTGGCTGCACCAGTATCCCAGACAAAACTAGGATTACTTAGCTACCTCGATAGGGGAGAGCGGTTCGAGAAAATTGCCCAGATATGGCCGGATTTCCCTGATGAATTGATTAGAGCATTCGACAATGAATATCTGAGTAAGGAAGAAAATAAAAAGAATTCAAGTGAAAGGCATAACCTTGCAACAAGTAGAATTTATAAAGTACCTGAGACGAGGATGCTATTTTGGGAGCATGAAGTTTTTGAGTTTGTTTTCCATCAGGTTCTGACATCAATCAGTAAATACCTTATTAGCAAAGGAACTTGGAAACCTAATATCGAACACACCATCCTCAACGAAG
>Ga0315532_1002860_pt1 | contig 11491 bp, 14 predicted proteins | sample SalMarWE160370MG_FD_203082 | JGI IMG/M metagenome (GOLD analysis project Ga0315532, IMG submission 203082) | Salt marsh sediment microbial communities from the Plum Island Ecosystem LTER, Massachusetts, United States - Salt Marsh Sediment WE1603-70 ... | reverse complement strand
GTCAAGGCAGTGGCGTGGTGGGGTTGCCAGCATCAAGCCGCTTAAAGGGGAGAAGGTTATGGGCGGTGTCTATGAGATTTCGGAGAGGGACTTGAGGTTCCTTGATAGGGACGAGGGCTATCCCAGCATTTATAATCGGAGAGAGGTAGTTGTCTTCCCTGAGGATGGTGAGCCGGTGAAAGCCCTGACCTATATCAAGGCTGAGCAGCCAGAGGAGACCAAACCTTCCGTGGAATATGTGGCTAATATTCAGCAGGGTTACCGGGAGTGGGGAATCACCTAGTAAATTAAGCCCTATCTACCCTTGATATACCATACCCCGTCAGGGTATAATAACCTCCCGGATAGTAAATTCCGGTTTATTTTACCACATCTCGTATATCAGCTGACAAACTCTCACCTAGGAGGGACGATGATGGGTGAATTTGAACCAAAGATAGTCGGTTTGTTTTGTAACTGGTGTTCCTATAGCGGCGCTGACCTTGCCGGCACAGCGCGAATCAAATACCCGCCTAATGTGAGGATTATCAGGATAATGTGTTCCGGCAGGGTGGATGAAAGGCTGATACTGAAAGCATTCGCCGCCGGGGCTGATGGCGTCCTTGTTTGCGGCTGCCACCCCGGGGATTGCCACTATCAGAAGGGCAATCTGAATGCCAGAAGAAGGGTTACCGGCTGGAAGCCATTGCTTGATGCGGTTGGCATTGGCAAGGAGAGGCTCAGGCTGGAATGGATTTCGGCATCTGAGGGTCCAAAGGTAGCGGAGACGGTTAAGAGCTTTACCCAGACCATAAAAGAGCTGGGTCCTAGTCCGTTTAACAGGAAGCAAAATGAGCATTGAGTATGCACCTACCATATGTCCCTATTGCAGTTGTGGCTGCGGCATCAACCTCATAGTTAAGGACGGCAAGATAATCGGACAGGAGCCGTGGAAGGAGCATCCCATCAACGAAGGTGCCAACTGTCCTAAAGGCAAGAATGCCTACCATTTCATCTATAGCGAAGATAGGCTGAAGATGCCACTGGTGAGGAAGAACGGCCAGCTTCAGCAAGCTTCGTGGGATGAAGCTCTTGGTCTGGTCGCTTCCAAGCTAAAGGAAGCTACCCCGGAGAGCTTTGGCTTTATCGCCTCATGCCGGAATAGTAATGAAGATGCCTATGTAATGCAGAAGTTTACCCGAGTAGTGATGGGCACCAATAATGTGGAATACTGCGGCAGATTGTGCCATTCCCCGGCGGCGGCTGCCCTAATTCCGGCCATGGGCTCAGGGGCAATGCAGACCTCTCAGCCTGAGATTGAGCTTGCCGACTGTTTCTTCCTGGCCGGTGTTAACCTGCAGGAGACCTTTCCCATGATAGCGCGCAGGGTACTCAGGGCAAAAGCCAGAGGAGCCAAGGTTATCTATACTGACCCGAGGAAAACTGCCACCGCCAGGCATCTGGCTGATATTCACCTGCCACTAAGGTCGGGTACTGATGCTGCCCTGATAAATGCCATGATGCGAATCATCCTCGATGAGGGGCTGGAGGATAAGGAGTTTATCGCTTCAAGGACTGCCGGGTTTAAGGAGTTAAAGGGTTTCCTTGCCAAGGTAGACCTGAAACAGGCGGCGGAAATAACCGGTGTACCTCTAGAAAAGATCAAAGAAGCAGCTATTACCTATGCCAAGGCAGAGAGGGCGTGTATTCTCTATGACCAGGGTATGTCCCAGCATTATGTTGGCACTGATAACGTCCGGAATCACGCTAACCTGGCTCTTCTCTGCGGGCATGCCGGTAAGCCGGGGAGCGGGATAAACTCAATGAGGGGGCAGATAAACGGTGAGGGTAGCGGGGATATGGGCTGCTTATGTGTTTTCTACCCCGGATTCAAGCGCGTCGGTGAGGATTCAGCCAAGTTCTTCGAGGAGGCGTGGGGGGTAAATAATCTACCCACCAAGCCCGGGCTTACCTATATAGACATGCTTTACAAATGCCCTTACCTCTATATTGTGGGCGGAGACCCGATGATGGTAATACCCGATGTTAATAACCTGAAGAAGGCTTTAGAGCAGGCTAAGTTCATCGTGGTTCAGGACATATTCCCTACCGAGATAAGCAAGCTTGCCCATGTGGTGCTGCCGGCGGCCACCTGGGTGGAGAGAGAAGCTACCCATACCTGGATAGACAGGCGGGTGCAGAAGATAAATAAAATTGTTGACCCTCCCGGAGAAGCTAAGCCTGACTGGCAGATTATATGCCAGCTAGCCGAAAGGATGGGCCGTAAGGATAAGTTTAACTTTTCCTCGTCAGGTGAGATATTTGAGGAGATAAGGAGCTGTGTGCCCCAGTATAAAGGGATAACCTATGAACGGCTTAGCAAGACGGTAGGAGGTATTCATTGGCCCTGTCCCTCAGAAGACCACCCCGGTACACCGAGCCTTTTTTTGGAGAAATTTAATACCCCTGACGGCTTAGGGCACTTCCAGGCGGTGGAGTTTAAGCCCCCCGCCGAATTACCCGATGATGAATATCCCTACTTTCTAACTACCGGCAGGAGCATATTCCATTATCATACCGGAGTAATGACACGGAGAACACCGAAGCTAAGTGACGAGGTTAGCCACGGCTTCGTTGAGGTTAATCCTGAGGATGCCACTAAGGCAGGGGTCAAAGATAAGGATATGGTCACTTTGAGGACAAGGCGGGGGAGCATAGAAGCTGAAGCCAGGGTGACCGATGAGGTGCCACCGGGGCTATTGTTTGTGCCCTTCCACTTTCCTAATTCCTGTGCCAATGTGCTGACAATCTCAGTCTTAGACCCCAGTGCTAAGTGTGCTGAAACCAAGGTATGTGCCGTTAGAATGGAGGTGAAGGCATGAAAGGAGATATGTATATCGCCCGCTCCTCGGAGGAGGAAATAGCGAAAGAGGCTGAGTGTGGTGGCGCCGTTACTTCTCTGCTTAAATTTGCCCTGGAGAGCAAAAGGGTAGATGCGGTGGTGGGGGTAAAGGCAAGGGACGGCAATAGATATGATGGCGTACCCGTTCTCATTACTGACCCAAAGGAGATAGCGGAGACTGGCGGTTCGCTGCACTGCGCCTCGCCCAACATTGCCCGCTTCCTGAAAGAATACCTGGATGGCGCATCCAGCATGAAGATAGCCGTCGTCGCCAAGCCCTGTGATGCTAAGGCAATCATCGAGCTTGCCAAGAGAAACCAGATTAACCTGGATAACCTGATTATCATCGGGCTTAACTGCACCGGTACCCTGCCCCCGGCAAAAGCCAAGACGATGTTGAAGGAGGAATTTAAAGTAGAACCTTTCGATGTTGTCAGTGAAGATATTGAAGACAATGAGTTGATAATCAGGCTGAAGGATGGGAGCGAGAAGAAGAAAGGCCTGGCTGAACTGGAGGAGAAGGGATACGGGAGGCGTGAGAACTGCCGCCGCTGCGAGACCAACATTCCGGTTATGGCTGATGTTGCCTGCGGCAAGTGGGGGACTACGGACAAAGATTCAACCTTTATTGAGGTCTGCTCCGAGAAGGGTTCGCAATTCATTGAAGCTGCAATCGAGGCTGGTTATATCAATACGGAACAACCAAGTGATGCTGCCATAGAAACCAGAAAGAAAAAGGACGAGGCGGCAATAGAGCTGGCGAAGCAGTGGCAGGAGAAGGACTTTGCCACCCTGGAGGAGATGAGCAATGATGAAAGGTTCAACTACTGGTTTGAGCAATTCAGCCACTGCATCAAGTGCTACGGGTGCCGGGATGCCTGTCCCATCTGCTACTGCACTGACTGCATTCTGGAGGCAGACCGGGGCTTTGTGCCACCGGGGGAGATCCCGCCCCACATGATGTTCCCCTTGGTGAGGATAACCCATGTTATGGATTCCTGCGTTAATTGTGGGCAGTGCCAGGATGCCTGCGCCATGGAGCTGCCCCTCTCTCGCTTGATATTTCTCCTCAGTAAGAAAATCGGTGCCATTTTCAAATACGAGCCAGGGATGGACGCGACTGAGCTTCCGCCACTGCGAACGGTTACTGACCAGGAGTTAACTGTCGACGGTGTTGAAGTTACCTTCTAGTTCTATACGATGAGAGTCACTATTGTCTATGACAACGAGGTGAGTCAACGAGGGCTAAAATCCGACTGGGGTTTTTCATGCCTCATAGAGACTAAAAGTGGAGCGCTGATTTTATTTGACACTGGTGCTGATGGCGCTACCCTGCTCTATAACATGGAGCAGCTCGGAATTGACCCAGGGCGCATAGGACTAATCGTTATCTCCCACGCCCATGGCGACCATACCGGGGGTCTCTGGGATATCCTGGAACTAAATAAAGAGGCTGAGATTTACGTTCCAGCTTCGTTGGGGACAGGAATCCAGGGGAGAAAGGTAATCCCGGTTATACAACCTACCCAGATTGCAGAAGATGTTTTCTCCACCGGCGAACTCAAAGGTATAGAGCAGTCCCTGGCGCTCAGCACGGACAAGGGCGTGGTAGTGGTGACAGGCTGCTCCCATCCCGGGGTTGGTACCATCATCGATACCGCCTCCCAGTTCGGCAAGCTCTACGGAATCATTGGTGGTTTCCACGGCTTCAGCGATTTCGACAGGCTGCGGGGCTTATCCCTGATATGTCCCTGCCACTGCACGCAATATAAGTCGGAACTTAGGGAGCTGTTCCCTGAGCAATATATAGCCTGTGGAGCCGGACTGGAACTGGAACTCTAATCCTCCACCCCTTGACATCTCAGGCTGTAGTGGGCTATAATAATTATGGTCATATGGGCAAAATATAAAGCTATATGAGCCTAAAATAGCTTACTATGGAGAGCCGAAGATAACATGGGCAGACCGCCAAAATGTCGCCGCGTTGCCTTCCTGCCGGAGGCGACCTACTTTAAGCCATCTGGTATACCATTACGAGTTCTTAATGAGGTTCGCCTGTCCGTAGAGGAGGCAGAGGCAATCCGCCTTAAGGACCTTGAGGGGTTGGAGCAGGAGGAATGTGCCCGAAGGATGAGCGTCTCGCGGACTACCTTCGCCCGTGTGCTGAACTCAGCCCGACAGAAAATGGCTGATGTTTTACTCAATGGTAAGGCGTTAAGGATTGAAGGCGGCAACTTTGAGGTAGCGCCAAGCATTATGCCACTCCAAGGATTTGGCCAGGGCAGAGGTTGGGGTGGGCGTGGCAGAGGAAGGCGGGGGGTGTCTGAATAATGATTATTGATAGTCTGCTGTCCACATTGAGCTATAAGACAGCGGTAAGGGATATACGCCAGGGGCCCTTTCAAACGGCGGTGCTGACGCACAACTGTGGTCTGGCATCAACCCTCCACGACCACAGTCATCGCCATGAGAAGTCTCCGGTGGAGGAAGCGGGTTCCCTGATGAAGAAGAATACGGGAGAGCTTGTGCAGATGGCCTACTCGTCAAGTCCTCTTGAGGCAGCCATCGGTATGGCAACCATCAATTCGCTTATCGAGGTTGATGAGCAGCGTTGCACCCAGCTTAACGCTGGCGACCTTCTGGCGGAGAAGGGCAAGGGCAAAAGGGTAGCCATCGTCGGTCATTTCCCCTTTGTTCCCCAGCTTCGTGAGGTGGTAAAAGAGCTATGGGTAATCGAGAGAAATCCGTGGGAAGGCGATTTCACCGAGGTAGCATCAGAAGAGCTTATTCCCCGGGCTGACGTTGTCGGCATCACCGGTACTGCCTTCACCAACCACACTATTGAGCGCCTGCTTGGTATATGTAACCCCAAAGCCTACGTGGTCATACTGGGGGATACGGCTCCCTTATCACCTGTGTTATTCGATTATGGTATCGACGCCATTTCAGGTACTAAGGTGGTTGAGCCGGAGACAGTACTCCGTTGCGTCAGCCAGGGCGCAACCTTCAGGCAGATTAAAGGAATCCGACTCCTGACAATGGAGAAGTAGAGAATGGTTCATATTGATAGTACTAAGTGTACCGGCTGCGGAAATTGTGTTGACGTATGCCCGCAGCAGGCTATCACCATTGATGATGATGTAGCCGTGGTGAATCAGGGACTTTGCGTCCAGTGTGGCGCTTGCTTGGAAATATGCCCCGTCGGTGCTATCCGCCAGGTAGCACCAGTGTATGCAGAATCGGGAAGAGGAGGTGAGAGAATGACATACGGAAGAGGTTGGTTCGGCCAAGGTAGAGGAGGAGGATACGGAAGAGGATTCGGTAGAGGAGGAGGGTGGGGCTTTGGCTTCCGGGGAGCTTCTCCTCCCTGGCCCTACGTAGGCCTGGGTAGGGGAGGCTTGCCCAGATGCGGTTACTTCTTTAGTGGTGTAGGTGCGTCGGCACCGTTGCCATATCAGCCGCCATCCTTCCACACGGGAATGCCAGTTGCTCCTGGGTATGCGCCCTATACGCCTCAGATGACCGAAGAGGAGGAGCTCAACTACCTGAAGAACCAGGCGGAGGTAATAAAGAGTCAACTGGGGGAGATTGAGTCCAGGATGCGCGATATGGAAGCTGAAGAGTAACACACAGATAGTGCACGAGTTAAAGGAGGTGTATTATGCCAGGATTTGATGGCACCGGCCCTCGTGGACTGGGGCCAATGACAGGTGGTGGCAGAGGTTTTTGTGCTGTTCCGCTACCACCGGCTTTGCCGGCATATATGGGAAGGGTAGCTTATCCCCCATATGGTGCGCCTTGGGGTGTGCCTTACTATGGAGCGGGGCTGGCTACTCCAGGCGCTGTGCCGTTTACTCCACAGGTAACCCGTGAGCAGGAGCTTGATTTTTTGAAGAACCAGGCTCAAACTATGAGAGGACATCTGGAGCAAATAGAGGCCAGAATCAAAGAACTTGAAGCGAAGTGAGAGGTGTAAACTATGAAAATCGCAATTTCAGCGACAGGGGCGTCGCTTGACGCCGAGGTAGACCCTCGTTTCGGGCGATGCCAGTATTTCATTATTGTTGACCTGGACACGATGAAGTTTGAAGCGATAGAAAACTCAAGCGCCATGGCTTCGGGCGGGGCAGGAATATCTGCTGGTCAGGTGATTGCCGATAAAGGCGTGGAGGCAGTGCTCACCGGCAACTGTGGCCCCAATGCCTACCAGGTACTATCCGCCGCTGGTATTAAGATAATAACCGGCGTTTCGGGTAAGGTGCAGGATGCCGCCCAGAGCTACAAATCGGGTCAACTCCAGGCTGGTTCCCAGCCCAATGTGGCTGACCATTTCGGTATGGGTGGTGGCATGGGAACGGGCATAGGAATGGGTCGTGGTATGGGTGGAGGCATGGGAAGAGGAGGCGGCATGGGCATGGGACGCGGCATGGGTAGAGGCATGGGTAGAGGCATGGGCATGGGTGGAGGCATGGGTGGCCAAATGATGCCGCCAACCGAGCCGCCACTCCAGCCCTTAAACCCGGAGCAGGAGATTGAAGCACTGAAATCTCAATCACAGATGCTGGCGCAACAACTAAATGAGATTCAGCGCCGCATTGAGGAACTGGAAAAGAAAGAGCAGTAATGAAAGTAGCCATAGTTCCACATTTTGAGCAATTGAGAATCCTGGTTAATTATGACGGGCAGCTGACTCAGGGGGGCCGCTCCTCATTCCTGCCTGCGCTGTATGCACCATGGCCAGATGCCCGGGAGAAAGGGTTTGCCGAGATAAATGTAGAAGGGGATACGCTGAAAGCACTACTTGTTGAAGTAGGGGCTATCTACAAGCAAGCCAATGTTGATTTTGAACCGATTTGCCCCGTAACCCATGACCTGAAAACAGACTACGATGTTTTTGTTAACGGCAAGAATTGTGTACTTTTAAATGAGGGCCTTGGTACAAAGCTAAGGGACGGTGACGAGGTAAAGATACTGGCAGATACGTTAGGCCACTGTTAATATTCAGCGTCTAGCGAAGGAAAATACTGAGGAGGAGTAAGTCATGCCTAGAGGAGATGGAACCGGACCACCACGCGGAGGCACACAAAGGGGTGGCAGGATGGGGGGAACCCGTCCCGGGGCTGGACCAGTCGGCAATTGTGTCTGCCCTAATTGTGGGGCAAAGGCTCCCCATCAAAGGGGTACCCCTTGCTACAACCTGAACTGTCCCCAGTGCGGCACCAAGATGGTGAGAGAATAAGGACGAAATGATAATATCCATTGCCAGTGGCAAGGGAGGGACTGGCAAGACACTGGTGGCTACCAGCCTTGCCCTTTCCCTGAAAGATAAACACAAGGTGCAGCTGCTTGACTGCGACGTGGAAGAGCCCAATGACCATATCTTCCTGAAGCCGGTCATTACCCGCAGCGAGGCGGTCTGCATCCAGACTCCAAAGGTGGACGAGGAAAAGTGCACCTACTGCGGCAAGTGCGCTGAGGTCTGCGCCTATAATGCCATTGCCGTTTTTCCGGGGCATGTCCTCGTCTTCCCCGAGCTTTGTCATGGCTGTGGTGCCTGTAGCTACCTCTGCCCGGAAAAGGCTGTCTCTGAGGAAGGAAGGGAAATCGGCGTCGTTGAGCAAGGGCACGCGGAGGGCATGGAGTTCGCTCAGGGGAAGCTTAACGTGGGTGAAGCCATGGCAACGCCCGTTATCAGGAAGGTGAAAGAGCAAATTAACCATGATGGCATCACCATCATTGACGCCTCCCCCGGGACTTCCTGCCCGGTAGTGGAAGCAACCAAGGACAGCGATTTCTGCCTGCTGGTAACCGAGCCCACTCCCTTCGGGCTTAATGACCTGGTTCTGGCAGTGGAGATGGTAAGAGAACTCAATATACCCCTGGCTGTAGTGCTTAATCGTGCCGGGGTAGGGGATAACAAGGTAGAAGTGTACTGTCGCAAGGAGAATATACCTATTCTGCTCACTATTCCTCTGGATATAGAGATTGCCCGTCTCTATTCCAGAGGAGTGACTCTGGTTCAGGGCATGCCGCAGTGGCAGGAGAGTTTTATCGGGCTTTTCGACAAAATCAGGGAGATGGTAGATGAAAGAAGTCGTAGTCTTAAGCGGTAAGGGGGGCACGGGAAAGACCAGTATTGTTGGCTCCCTCGCCGCCCTGGCTAAAAACAAGGTACTGGCTGACTGCGATGTGGATGCCGCCGACCTTCACCTGCTGCTTGAGCCGGTTATTAAGCAGAAGCACGAGTTCTGGAGCGGGCAGGTGGCTGTCATCGATGAGGAGAAGTGCACGCAGTGCGGCTTATGCCAGGAGCTATGCCGCTTCAAGGCGATAGAGGATTTCAAGGTCGACCCTGTCTCCTGCGAGGGCTGCGGCTTCTGCTTTCATATCTGTCCCGCTGAAGCCGTCACCATGAAGGAAAACCTGTCAGGTCACTGGTTTATCTCCGATACCAAATACGGCTCTCTGGTTCACGCCCGGCTGGGGATCGCCCAGGAAAATTCAGGGAAGCTGGTAGCACTGGTCAGACAGCAGGCAAAGCTGATGGCGGAAAAGGAGGGGGCTGACTGTATCATCAGCGATGGCCCACCGGGCATCGGCTGTCCCGTCATCTCTTCTCTATCCGGAGCCAGTCTGGCCCTTCTGGTAACCGAGCCGACACTATCCGGTATCCATGACCTGGAGCGAGTCCTCGGCGTCTGCCGTCACTTTGATATCCCGGCTCTGGTATGTATAAATAAGTACGATATTAACCAGGAGAATACCCGGCAGATTGAAAGTTACTGCTCCAGCCAGGGTGTAGAGGTTGCCTCAAAGATTCCCTTTGATAATATGGTGACTGAAGCCATGGTACAGGGGCTGCCGGTGGTAGAATATAGTGATAACTCGGTCAGCCGAGAGATAAATTTGCTGTGGCAAAATATTTCAAGGTTTTTATCCAAGAACTAGGGAGGGTGCTATGCAAGACCTGATAAAGGAATTCATGGCTCAAAAGAGGTTTGCCATAGTCGGTGCCACCAACAACACCAAGAAGTACGGCTATGAGATATTTAAGAACCTTAAAAGCCGTGGCTATGAGGTCTATCCGGTAAATCCCAGACTCGAGGAGCTTGAAGGGGTCAAGTGTTATCCCACCCTCACTGACGTTCCAGTCAAGGTTGATGTGGTCGACTTTGTGGTGCCACCAGGGGTAACTGAGGCAACCCTTGAGGAATGTAAGAAGTTGGGGCTTGACCGTATATGGCTTCAACCCGGCTCAGAGAGTGAGGCTGCCCTAGCCTTCTGCCATAAGAACAAGCTGAAGGTGGTTCATGACACCTGCGTTACGTTAAGTTAGATAGATTAGGAGGGTTAAGACCATGAAAATCGTTGCCATAACCGAAGACGGTACTACCATCAGCCAGCATTTCGGGAGGGCACCATTTTATGTAGTGGTCACCGTGGAAGATGGTAAAATTGTGAATAGGGAAAAACGCAACAAGACAGGGCACCATACCTTCGCTGCCCATCACCCGGATTTAGCCCCCGGGGAGAAACATGGTTATGATGCCGGCTCAGAGGTAAGGCATGCCAGCATGGCAGAAACTATTGCCGACTGTCAGGTGCTCATTGCCGGCGGCATGGGGTGGGGTGCCTATGAAAGCATGAAGAGCCACAATATCGAGGCGGTGGTCACCGATGTTGCCAGCATTGATGAAGCAGTAAAGCTATATCTGGAAGGTAAGCTTCCTAATTTGATGGAACGGCTGCACTAGAAGGAGGAGATTCTGTGCCTACAAAAAAGCAAGTAACGGAGAGCCTGGAAACGGTACTGGTGCCCGGTATCATGCGCAGCGTGGTGAAGATGAATCTGGTCCGCGATATCAGCATTTCTGACCAAAAAGTCGGCATTGAGCTTGCCTCAGCTACCCTGGCACCGCCTGTCCAGGAATGGCTTAAGGAAAAGATTGAAGGTGTCACCGGCAAGATTAAAGGGGTAAAGGAAGTAAACGTCAGCTTTGTGGACAGCAAGCCCAAGGACTTAAACCAGATAAGCCATATCATCGCCGTAATGAGTGGCAAGGGAGGGGTGGGTAAATCGCTGGTAGCCAGCCTGGCTGCCATTGCCCTCAAGCGTCAGGGCTACGAGGTGGGCATCCTGGATGCTGACATTACCGGCCCCAGCATCCCCAAAATGTTTGGCATTACGGATAGGCCTAGCGGCAGTGACACCGGGATTCTGCCGGTGCCCTCAAGGTCAGGGATTGAGGTCATCTCGATTAACCTCCTTCTCCCCAGCGAGGATGACGCTGTTATCTGGCGTGGACCACTTATTGGCAAAGCCATCACCCAGTTCTGGGAAGAGGTATTGTGGGGTAAGCTTGACTATCTGGTTGTTGACCTGCCCCCGGGCACAGCTGATGCTCCCCTTACCGTGATGCAGACATTGCCCGTATCGGGGGTAATAGTCGTTTTCACCCCGCAGGACCTGACCACGATGGTTGTCAGGAAAGCGGTAAAAATGGCTCAGCAGATGGGTAAACCAATTATCGGCGTAGTGGAGAATATGAGCCACTTTTATGTTCCCGAAATAGACAAGAAGATTGAAATCTTCGGTAAGAGTCGGGGCGA
>Ga0315532_1002857_pt1 | contig 11493 bp, 9 predicted proteins | sample SalMarWE160370MG_FD_203082 | JGI IMG/M metagenome (GOLD analysis project Ga0315532, IMG submission 203082) | Salt marsh sediment microbial communities from the Plum Island Ecosystem LTER, Massachusetts, United States - Salt Marsh Sediment WE1603-70 ... | reverse complement strand
GTTCCCGCCCATCAGCAATAATTACGTTTACCCCTGAAGAGGTAGCTAGCCTGGCTGCCTCAATCTTGGTGGCCATGCCGCCAATCCCTTGGTGACTGGCAGTGTCACGACACATGCGTTCGATTTCGGCATCAATCTTGTCCACCCGGCGAATAAGTTGAGCTTCAGGGTTGTAATGTGGGTCGGCAGTGTACAAGCCGCCAATGTTGGTGAGCAGCGCTAGAAGGTCGGCATCAACCAGATTAGCCACCATGGCAGAAAGATTATCGTTATCCCCGAATTTGAGCCCTTCAATCTCGTCAATGGCGACAACGTCATTCTCATTGACAATGCAGATTATGCCAAGCTCCATAAGGGCCAGTAGGGTATTACGAGCATTAAGGTAGCCGCTGCGGTCGGAGATGTCTTCCTTCGTGAGCAATGCCTGGGCTACGGTTATATCATACTGGCTGAAAAGTTGTTCATAAGTATACATGAGCTGGCTTTGGCCCACCGAAGCCAGTACCTGTTTGAAAGGAGTGTTCTTGTGTTCTGGAACTTTTTTAAGCCTCTGTCTTCCTGAGGCAATAGCTCCGGAAGAGATTATTACTATCTCCTTCCCCTGGTCATGGAGTCGGGCTATCTGCTCCACCAAACTTGACATAACTTGCAAGTCGAGGTGGTCAGCACCTGAGGTAAGGAGACTTGTGCCGAATTTAGCCACTATGCGACGGTAAGACATTGGCTAAATCTAGCAGTTTTGACTCCCACTGACAACTAAGGCAAGGAAGAAGCAAGACATTTAAGCAATTGCAAAGAGAAGAATTGATAGTCCGTTAGGATGTACAATCAGGTTGTTGCCGCATCACCTCCGCCTATTAAGTTTATGACAATGGAAATCTGGTCTGGTGATTTTGCTTACTCACCCAATATCTGAATAGCAATCTTTCTGGACCTGGGACGATTATCAAAATCTACGAAAACTATCTGCTGCCAGGTGCCTAGGGTTAACTGCTTATTCACAAAAGGTATTATTAGTGAAGCTCCAAGCGTAGAGGCGCGCACGTGTGAATGGCCATTCCCGTCCCCCCAGGTTTTATTATGCTCATAAGGAATATTGTGGGGTATCACTCTATCCCACATATTCTTAAAATCGGACAGTAGATTTGGCTCATACTCTATAGTGGTTACCCCGGCTGTTGAACCGACTATAAACAAAGTGACTATTCCACTATCAATCCCGGATCCCTCGACATTCTTGGCCACCTGAGAGGTTATATTGATAATATCGCAATTACCTTTTGATTGAAGGGCGATGTCTTTAGTGACTACAGTCATATCCTTACCTCCTGCCATATGATATCTTCTAACTCAAATACAGGTCCATCACGGCATACCTGTTTTAAGCCTTTTTTGGTATTTATAGTGCAGCTATAGCAAGCTCCAAAACCACACCCCATCCTCACCTCAAGGGAAACCTGACATTTTCTTAGTTTGAGATTGTGGGAGGGTACAAGACCCTCCCCTACGATAGTTTTTTCCTCTCCCTTCAAGGGAGAAGAATTAAGGGCGAAGGCCATCGTCTTGTACATATCTACTGGTCCGCAGGAATATACGTGGTCAGCCCAGTCTAAGAAATCAGGCAGAATATCCGTGGCCATGCCTTTCTGGCCCATACTGCCATCCTCGGTGACAGGCATAAATTGAACTCCGTTTGGTAAAGGTGAGGGTTGGCTTTGCTTCTTGGTCGCAGAAGAAAAAGGATAGAGCTGAGCAGCAGTGCTCGCCCCATGAATTAAAGTTATCTGGTGCTGAGATGAAGCATGCTGCATCAAGAAAACGAGCGGAGCAATGCCAATTCCTCCAGCCACCAGCAGCAAGTGCTTTGATTTTGGTTCAATAGTAAACCCCTTACCTAAAGGGCCAAGCATGTCTACTTTATCACCCCGCTGTCGCTGTGACAGCCAGAGGGTGCCTTTGCCCGTTACCTTGAACAGAAGGGCAATCTCACCCTCACCTGAATCCTCTCCCGTCAAGGGAGAGGACTGGTGAACGCTGAAAGGGCGACGTAATGTAAAATCTCCACACTGCACTGTGATGAATTGCCCTGGCTGAGCCGCCACTGCTATATCTGGCGCCTCAATACACATGAGGTGGATGCCGGGTATGACCTCCACATTGGAAGTTACGGAGCACAAAGTTTGTTTCATGTTAGAACCTGAACAAAATCAAAAGTCAAAATGACAAATTAAAATGTAAAAATCTGAGGTTTGCTTACTACCCATTTTTGGTTTTTGCTTTGTATCTTTGCATTTTCCATTTTTATTTTTTCCCTTTTAGATACTCTCTGAGTGGTTGAACGTTAAAGATTTTGCTACTATCTGCTAACGCTCCTATAGCTACCCGCGCAGTATCCAAAGAAGTGAAGCAGGGTATCCTTTTTTCTGCGGCGGCACGCCTGATATCTAACCCATCTTTTAGCGGAATGCGCCCTCCAGTGATAGTATTAATCACTCCGCGCACAGAATTATCTTGAATAACATCAATAACGTTAGGATGCCCCTCGCTTAGCTTCTTGGTCACCATTTTTACCGGGAGCCCCATAGACTCAATCATATCTGCGGTCCCCTCCGTGGCGTAGAGCTCATGGTGAAGGGAATGCAATTGTTTAATCAGAGGCGAGGCTTCATCTTTATCCTTGTCTGCAATGCTAAGTAGCAGACTGCCTCCTTGAGGCAGCATCAAGCCAGCAGCTAAAAGTGCCTTAACCAGGGCTGCCTCAAAGCTGTAATCAATCCCCATAACCTCGCCTGTGGATTTCATCTCAGGGCCGAGATAGCTATCTACTCCAATCAATTTGGACATAGAGAAAACGGGAGCCTTTATACCTACCAACTTTTGTCTCTTCCATAACCCACCTTCATAGCCTTGCTCCCTGAGGCTAATCCCAGCCATGACCTTAGTGGCAATTCTTACCATGGGCACGCCGGTTACCTTGGAGATAAAAGGCACGGTTCGGCTGGCGCGGGGATTTACCTCAAAAACATATACCGTTGAGCGACCATTTTCCCTCATGATTACCATCTGGACGTTCATCAACCCTTTAATTCCCAGAGCCAGTCCGATTCTGGTGGTGTAATCCACCATGGCATCTACTTCGTCTTTAGTGAGATTGATTCCCGGGTAGATAGACAAGGCATCACCGCTATGTACGCCAGCTCTTTCAATATGCTCCATCACGCCAGGAATAAGAACCTTTTCCCCGTCGCAAATGGCATCTACCTCGACTTCTTTACCCTGGAAATATTTATCAATAAGCACAGGATGCTGGCTATCCATCTCCAGAGCTAGTGTCAGGTAGCGTATTAACTCAGGTTCGTTGTAAACGATTTCCATAGCCCGGCCTCCCAGGACATAGCTAGGGCGCACTAAGACCGGATAGCCCAGGTTCCTGGCTACATTTAGTGCCTCTTCAACTGATGTCACTCCAGCCCCCGGCGGCTGAGGAATACCTAATCTGTCCAGGAAATCTTCAAAGCGATGACGGTCTTCAGCGATGTCTATAGCTTCGGCACTCGAGCCGAGTATTGGTAGATTGTTGCGAGCTAAGAGCCCAACCAAATTAAGAGGTGTTTGTCCACCGAGCTGGACAATAGATGCTGGAGCAGAGCCATTATTACTCTCATTCTCAAGTATATCTCGGATGCTTTCCTCGTCCAAAGCTTCGAAGTAGAGGCGATTACTGGTGTCAAAATCGGTGGAAACTGTTTCGGGATTAGAATTGACCAGGATGCTCTTGATTCCTGCTTCTTGAAGCGCCCAGGCTGAATGGACGCAGCAATAGTCAAACTCAATTCCTTGCCCGATGCGTATAGGCCCGCTGCCGATGACCACGGCTTTCTTTTCTGCCAACGGTTCGGCTTCGTTCTCTTTTTCATAGGAGCTGTAGAAATAAGGGGTCTCAGCATCAAATTCGGCAGCACAGGTATCCACCATCTTGTACACCGGGCGGATTTGCCATTCATGGCGAATTTGTCTTACCTGCTCCGGCAACCTATCGGCCAAAGTGCCCACTTGCTCATCGGAAAAGCCGAGCCTCTTCGCCTCCCATAAAAGCTCCGGTTTCAACGGTTCGGAAAGAAGCCTCCTCTCCATGTCTACAATATTCTGGAACTTATAAATAAACCAGGGGTCTATCCCGGTGACTTGGGATAGCTCTTCAGGTGCGGCTTCCCTTCGCAGCGCCGCCATAATCGCCCATAGTCTTAAGTCGTTAGGGTGAAGCGGGTAGGAATCAAGCCCCTTCCCTTGACTCCAACTGGGGTCTTCCCAAAGCAGAGTGCGTTTGCCGAATTCCAGGGAGCGCACAGCCTTTTGTATAGCAGCCTCAAAACACCTGTCAATGGCCATTACCTCACCAGTGGCTTTCATCTGGCTGCCAATTTTTCGGTCACCCGAAGCAAATTTATCAAAGGGCCACCTGGGAATCTTGACTACGCAGTAATCCAGGGCTGGCTCGAAAGACGCCAACGTCTTGCCCGTGACTTTGTTAGGGATTTCATCGAGCCTCTTGCCTATGGCTATTTTGGCAGCTACCCGGGCAATAGGATAGCCGGTAGCTTTACTGGCTAAAGCCGAGCTGCGGCTGACACGTGGATTGACTTCAATTACGTAATATTCGCTTTTGGCAACTCCCTTCTGGTCCGGGGCCCATTTTTCTGCCACTATTGGACTGGGGGTCAAGGCAAACTGTATATTACAACCACCCTCGATTCCCAAAGCCCTTATGATTCTCAGACTGGCTGACCTGAGCATCTGATATTCTTTATCGTTGAGAGTCTGGCTGGGAGCTACGACGATGCTATCCCCGGTATGTATACCCATGGGGTCAATGTTCTCCATGATGCAGACGGCGATGCAGTTATCAGCAGCATCTCGCATGACTTCAAATTCAATTTCTTTCCAGCCTAAAACGCATTGCTCCACCAGAACCTCATGGCTAATGCTACTATCTAGGCCATTGGTAACAATCTGCTCAAGCTCTGTCATGGTGTGGGCGATGCCGCCGCCGGTGCCGCCTAAGGTATAAGAGGGGCGGATAATAAGAGGCAAACCAATGGAGTTTGCCAGCTCTTTCGCTTCTTTCACCGATTTCACCGTGGCGCTTTGAGGCACAGGCTCGCCAATATCAAGAAGAAGCTGCTTGAACAAAGACCTTTCCTCGGCCTTCTTTATCGTTTCTATAGGTGTACCCAGAGACCGCACATTATACTTGTCGAGTATGCCGGCATCGGCTAATTCTACCGCCAGGTTAAGCCCTGTTTGCCCCCCAAGTGTAGGCAATAGCCCATCGGGGCGCTCTCTCTCAATTATGCGAGCCAGGACTTCCACGGTGAGCGGCTCGATATAAACGATATCGGCAATGCCCTCGTCGGTCATTATGGTAGCAGGGTTCGAGTTCACCAGGACCGTGGTCACGCCTTCCTCCCGAAGCGACCGGCATGCCTGAGTCCCGGAATAATCGAACTCCGCCGCCTGCCCGATGATTATCGGCCCCGAGCCAATGACTAAGACCTTAGATGGTTTAGACAAGATTTTACTCCCTAAGGAAATATCTCCTTACACCTAGGGCAGTTCCTCTTTTCTTTCCTAAATTTATAATTTTTGGTACCAGGCCAAAACTTATCCACGTTGTCAAGTTTATCAAGCAACTGTATCCGAAAAGCTGTTATTTCATTATCTAATTGTTTGGCTGAGCTACTGAGTCTGGTCCCTTCTGTTTGCAACTGTTTGTTCCCCGCCACTTCACGAAGAGCATGAGTGTATTTTACCTTGTCACTTTCGGTCTGCACACAGGCAACAAGCGTGCCACTCCACCCTTGTGGCTCCAAGCTGATACGATCAGCAGCCTCTGAAACCTCCTTTATGTTCCTGAAATCAGGCCATGTGCGTCCATTTGGAGTAAATTCTCTCCAGTAGGTAATGAGAGGCTTAACGACAGACTCACAAATGGAGGGAATGGGTTGAAGATTCTACAATCTACAATAAGTGTTCCTTGTGATTTGAATGCATCAATAATCTTTGCCCGGAACTCTTCGTAGTCTCTGTTATGTTCCTCAATTCTTCGGCTATATTCTCCTAACTTAGTCGTTTCTTCAGAAAAGTGAGCAATAAAGTTGTCTGAGAGCTCAGGCAATACAACCGAGGTAATTTCGCTATAGCTCGCTTCGGAGTGGGATGCTATTTCACCGTAGTCCTCGGTGACTCTTGATATTATACGAGTGATTTCTTGCACTTCCCTTTTCATTTCTTCAAAATGCGCCTTTAGCATCATATCTTGTTTTTGTTGTCTTCTTTGCCATTTTGCCGTCAATCTAGGCCCAAGAAACACTCCAATAGCAGTAACTGCCGCTACAATCAGACCTATTATCGCTAATGCGTCATCATTCATCTACCTCACCCCGTTAATCCCCCTCTCCTTCAAAGGAAAGGGGGAGGGGATTATGGAAGAAGGGCTTCGCCCCTCTAAAATTTCCCACATTCATTTATTTATTGTCCCTCACCATCTCCAGAAATCGCTCAAACAGATACATATTGTCCAGCGGGCCGGGGGAGGCTTCGGAGTGGTATTGGATGGACAGGATAGGCAGGTCCCGGTGGTGGAGTCCCTCCACCGTGCCGTCGTTTAGGTTTATGTGGCTAACCTCGAGTCCTCCTTTCAAGGTATCGGCGTCCAGGGCATAGCCATGATTCTGGGCGGTGATATATACCTTGCCGGTAGCTAAATCCCGCACAGGATGGTTGCCGCCCCGATGCCCAAACTTCAGCTTATAGGTCTTGGCACCCAGGGCCTTGCCTATAAGCTGATGCCCAAGGCATATGCCCATTATTGGCTTTTGGCCTATAAGCTCCCTTACCGTGCCCGTTATATCGTCAAGGAGAACAGGATTGCTTGGGCCCGGTGATAGGACAATGCCATCGGGGTTTAATGTCAAGACGTCTTTTGCTGAAGCAGTACACGGGATGGCAGTTGCCCGACAGCCAAGCTGGCACAGAATGCGCAGTATGTTGTATTTCAAGCCATAGTCGATAACCAGGATTTTAAGAGATTGCTTCGCTTCACCCTCACCTTTATCCTCTCCCTTCAAGGGAGAGGAAATCAAATTCACAGTGGCAAGCGTATTGGATTGCCACTCATATGCCTTCTCGGTGCTAACCTGGTGAACAAAATCAGTAACATCATATCTGGGCATGGTTTTTAGCTCTTCTAATGCCTCCTCGGCCGTCATTTCCGAAGTGACTATTCCCATCATGGCTCCTTCCAAGCGCAAATGACGAGTCAATGCACGGGTATCTATGTCGCTGATGCCAGGGATACCATAAGCCAGCAGAAATTCGTGCAAAGTGCGGGTGCTCTGCCAGTGGCTGGGTTGGGAGCAATATTCCCGAACAGCCAAGCCCCTGACCTGAATTTGCCTGGATTCAAAATCGGATTCGTTGATACCATAGTTGCCAATCAAAGGATAGGTAGGAACCAGGATTTGGCCAGCGAAGGATGGGTCAGTAAGCATTTCCTGATAACCGGTCATGCCGGTGTCGAAAACTACCTCACCATAGGTAGTAGTCTCAGCGCCAAAGGGATGGCCTTCGTAAACCGACCCATCTTCGAGAACTAAAATCGCTTTCTTAGCCATGAGATTGCTTCGTCACTTCGCTCTTCGCAATGACAAGGGAATCATCGGTGTAGACTAGTTTTCCCCGTGATATAGTTGCCATCACCTTGCCCTTAAACTTATAGCCATCGTAGGGAGTATTTTTACCCTTAGAGGCAAAATTACGGCTATCCACTATCCATTCCCGGTCAGGGTCAAGTATGGTGATATTGGCCGGAGCGCCTGCCTTTAAGGTACCCAGTTCACCATTTCTACCAATGGCTTTCGCAGGCTCACAGGTGAGCTTGGAAATCAGCTGAGTAAGGCTTATTTCTCCTTTGTGCACCAATCCCATGAGGCAGCCAAAAGCGGTTTCAAAGCCGCTGATGCCAAAAGCAGCTAGCTCCAGCTCGCAAATTTTGTCTGCCAAGGTATGCGGTGCGTGGTCAGTGGCGATAGCATCGATTACCCCGTCTTTGAGCCCCTTAATTAAGGCTCGGATATCCTCTTTAGTGCGCAGGGGTGGGTTTACTTTGGCATTGGTATCGACGGGTTCGTTTGGAGCTTTACCCATAATCCTTTCCTCGGTTAAGGTCAGGTGGTGGGGTGTGACCTCAGCGGTTACTGGAATCCCCTCTTCCTTGGCGCGGCGAATAAGCTCCACAGAGCCTTTGGTGCTCGCATGGGCAATGTGAAGTCTGGCCTTGGTCAACTTTGCCAGAATCAGGTCACGGGCTACCATGACTTCCTCAGCAGCCGCTGGAATACCTTTCAGCCCCAACTTGGCGGATACTCGACCTTCGTTTATGATTCCATTGTCACTCAGCGTCTTATCCTCACAATGGTCAATGACTGGCAAGCCCAGGTCTCGGCTATACTCCATAGCGCGACGCATAATCTGTGAGCTTGTCACAGGGTCGCCATCATCGCTGAAAGCAAGCACCCCGGCTTCAGCCAGTCCGGCCATATCGTTTAATTCTTCGCCTTTTCTACCTTTAGTGATACAGCCTATGGGAAGAACGGCAACCCAGCTATCCCTGCTCGCTTTTTGCTTTAACCAATTTACAGCAGCCGGAGCATCTAAAGGAGGCTCTGTATTTGCCATACAACAGACAGTGGCAAAACCACCTATGGCGGCTGCTTTTGTCCCTGTGGCGATTGTTTCCTTATCCTCAAAGCCTGGCTCTCTGAGATGGCAATGAAGGTCTATAAAGCCTGGACAGACGACTAGTCCCGAGGCATCTAAATTCTTAGTTTCGGCTGGAATGACAGTGCCCCCGGCCTGCACAATCTTGCCCTCAGCAATAAGCAGGTCACCAATCTTGTCTACGCCCTGGCCGGGATCAATTATATGGCCGCCCTGGATAAGCAGAAAGATAGCCTCCTTATTCATTGTTTGGCATATCTGCTAGGCTTGAACCCCTGAGACTGGGCTCCTTTCTCTGAATCAAAAATAATCAGATTTTCTGGGTTAATCTTCCGAGCAAAGTGGCTATCAGCGCTGTGATATTTCTTACTCTCCAGCTTCCGTTGATGCCACTCTGAACTGGCGACATATCGAGGATGAAGTTCATGGTCGCAATAGACACACCGCAACGTTAAAGGCTCGCGACTCACTATTTTGAACTCAGGCTTTATGTATCTTACTTCTGTTTCCTGGTTTGAGATACATTTTCTATTAGGGCACTTAACGCCGGAATCTCGCTTATAAACGGGATAATCTATCTTCCGGACAAAGGAATCCTGTTCTTCAGGAATTTTGATTTCCTTGGCGCCCAATAAGAGGGCCAGGAGTGCCATTCTGACAGGCATCCCGTAAGCTGCCTGCTTGAAATACATGCTCCTGGGGTCAGCATCCACCTCATGGGTCAACTCATTAACACGGGGTAGCGGATGCATAACAAGTGTTTTCTTAAACTCCTTTCCTTTAAGGAGTTTTTTGTCTACCACCGGATAACCTTTTTTCAATTCCTGTTCCTTTACCGTGGGCGCTTGCCTTTCCTTTTGAAGTCTGGTGACATAAAGGGCGTCAACCCCCGCCTTCAGTTCCACTCGGATACTTATGTCAGGCAGCATGGCAAGTTGGTGTGGGCTAACTGGAGTCATGTATATAGCATCGATAGGGAAGAGCCCCCTTTCAAGGTCTTGGTTAAGATCCCTGCATCTTTTCAACTCACCTTTATATTCTGTGCCTAGTCTCCTTAGGACATGCTCTGGCATCTCAAGCCCTGGGCCAGGGCAGAAAAGGATAGTGGCGCCAAACCTGGCTAAGGCATAGATCAGGGAATGTACTGTGCGCCCGTGTTTTAAGTCTCCCCACAGAGCAATTCTGAGTCCCTTAACGGTCTGTCTCTCTTTTCTAATGGTGTAGAGGTCGCACAAGGTTTGGGTGGGATGTTCATGGCCCCCGTCACCAGCATTTATCACAGGGACGCCAGCGTAGTCGGCAACCACCCTGGCTGCTCCCTCCCACGGGTGCCTGATAACAATTATATCGGCATAGCTCCCGAGCACCTTCGCCATATCAGCAATGCTTTCGCCTTTGGCCAGGGAACTTGCCCCTATGTCCACTGCACTTATAATGCGCCCCCCCAGCCTGAGCATCCCAGCTTCAAAAGACAGCCTCGTTCTGGTACTTGGCTCAAAAAACAAGCTAGCCATGATCTTCCCCTGGCATAGTTCGGGCTGCTCATTTGGGGAGTCCGCCATCTCGTCTGCCAGAGAAAACAGCGCTTCGATTTCCCCGTTGGACAAATCGTCTATGGTCACCAGATTTCTATTTGCCAGATTCATGACGTCTCCCCTCTTCAATTTCCTCTAATTAGGTGCCTGTTGGCCAGACTCCCGATTACCACTTCGTCTACACCATCAATTTCCTCAAGTTGGACCTGTATCTCCTCATCTTGAGAGCTTGGTATATTTTTACCGACATAATCGGCCCGGATGGGAAGCTCTCGATGGCCACGGTCGATAAGTACAGCTAATTGAATAGAACTCGGACGTCCCATGTCCATCAGGGCGTCCATAGCGGCACGAATGCTCCGTCCAGTGTAGAGAACATCATCAACCAGGATTACTTGCCTATCGGTGATATTGGTGGGGATATCAGTGCGGCTCCGGTCCGCTGACTTTAATTCCGAAGGAGAAATGTCATCGCGATAAAGGCCAATGTCCAGAGTACCCACGGGGATTGGGGTTCCTTCGAAGCCTTCGATTATGTCAGCTATACGCTTGGCTAAAGGCACTCCCCGAGTTCGCATGCCTACGAGCACAATACCTTCCGTACCCTTATTCCTTTCTACAATCTCGTGAGCAATGCGAGCTAACGCCCGCCCTATCTCCTTTGAGGTCAGGAGAACCTTTTCAGGCATTAAAAAACCTCCTGCCTTCAAACTGGCAAGAGGTCTCGATTGGTGCTTCTATTGTGATGTGCTTAGGCATATTTCCCCTTACCAGCCTCACTGGACTGATTTAAAGGTCTAACCAATCATTATGCCATAATTGTAAAAATAATGCAACTTTTGCCCGGATCCAATAACTGTCAACTGTCGGGCGGCGAGAATCTTGGAGGATTGCCTTAAAGCCTCTTTAGTCATTTGAAAAGGGGAATTTGGCACAGTATCGTGGGGAAAAGGGTAGCGTGAGCTACCCCTTTCCCCTAATGAGGTTTAGGTTTACTGTCTAGATATTCTGGTCGGCTCTGGAGTAACCGGTGCGGGAGTTTTGGAGCCACTCTCCAGATGGGAGGCAGGAAAATGCTGAGCACGGCGTAAGAAAGAGGGTACGTCGAGAGCATCGCTGCCGCCCCTTATCAGGCGACGAAGCTCGTCGGCAGTGTATATTCCCCTGCCTTGTTGCTTAG
>Ga0315532_1002846_pt1 | contig 11522 bp, 10 predicted proteins | sample SalMarWE160370MG_FD_203082 | JGI IMG/M metagenome (GOLD analysis project Ga0315532, IMG submission 203082) | Salt marsh sediment microbial communities from the Plum Island Ecosystem LTER, Massachusetts, United States - Salt Marsh Sediment WE1603-70 ... | reverse complement strand
TGATTTATTTTATCCAGAATTGCCTGTTGAATAATTTTATTCTTTACCTCCTCTGGTTTTAAATTGATTTTCGGAAGATCTTTAAGGTCAGCCCACCTAATCCTATATTCACCTTTATATTGAGTTCCCGTCTGAAATTCTGGTCCTTGCCCCGTTCCAATTTGGCCATCAACGATACTGCACAGATAAAAAAATTCTTGCTGACCTTCTATTTCTTGTTTATCGCCAAGTCTTTGTAGAAAAAGTTTCTGCACTTCTATCTCAACTCCTAATTCCTCGAGGCATTCGCGTTTAACAGCTTGTTCGTGAGACTCATGAGATTCTACGGCACCGCCAGGTATAACCCAATAAGAATCATTACCTTTAATGCGGTTAATGAGTAGAATTTTATCCTGCTCAATGATAATAGCGCGGACTCGCTCTGTTATTTTTTTTGAAAAATTAGCCATATTCGTAAAGAATTTTTAATATCTTTTGCCTTACCATTTTGATCGAGAATATCAATTAAATCGCAACCAAATTTTCTGCAAATATTTATTAGTTCGTGTGGGTAGTAAAGTCTGATAACATGAACTACATTCTTTGCTTTACTACCTTTTTTAATTTCCCGAATTCTCGTCACGCTTGTAGATGTTCTAAAATCTAAATATCTGCTGAAATAAAGCTTCGTTCCATCTTTTAACAAAACCGATTCTTTTTCTTTATAATCTTTTGTTAAAGCAATGGGGTTAATAATTTCAATAATCAATCTCCCACCTGATTTGGTATTCTGACACAATCTTTTTATAAACAATTCATTTTTTTTATCATCTTCTAAATAACCTAATGAAGTAAAGATATTCAATACTGCATCAAACTTCCCAGGAATTTTTTTATATAAAATATTACCGACAATATAAGAAGCGGTTAATTCTTGCTTTTTGGCTTGTTTTCTTGCGAGGTTGATAAAATAATCATTTATATCAATACCTGTTACTTTATATCCTAAAATAGCTAAACTATTTGAGATTCTTCCGTAGCCGCAGGGTGCATCAAGAATATTTCTACAATTTCTGGGCAAATATTTTATAATTATACATGTCTCTTTTTTGTCGCGTTCCTTCGTCAATATGTTTTCTTTCTCTTTCATATATCGCTCGCCCCAAACAATACTTCGGGCTTTATACCAATCTAGATGGCCGCCAGATATTTTACGGATTCTTTTATCTTGGTATTTGATGTAGTCCATAGATTATCATATTAAATCAAATCATCAAGTGAAGCCAGTTGCTAAATAAGATTTATTTAATATTATTTTTTGCAGAAATATATAAATGACGCAGAAATGGTTCACCCTTATCTTCCCTTTCCCAGGGCCGATTTCCAAAACAGTTTGATCCTTCGACATCCCGCTCATCTCTATCAAACGACGGACAAAGGCTGGACTTTTAAGAAAATTTTGAGAGTATTTTAATACTTGTTTTTCCATAGAGATTCTTCAATATCTTTATATTTAATATCCTTCTTGTCAAGAATATAAACATCAAAAATCCACGCCCTTTAGACTGGAGGAATACAATCTTCCATATGTGAGATACTACTCTTGCCAGCCATGCTACTTATCTCTACTTAATAAACCCTCCCGCCTGAATATTCCAAAGATTTTGATACAGACCCTTGCGAGCGAGCAAGGCCTTGTGCGTACCCTCATCCGCGACCTTCCCTTCTTGAATCACAATAATCCGATCCATCTGCATAATCGTGGAAAGACGGTGCGCGATGGCAATAGTTGTCCTTCCTTTCATGAGGCGTTTAAGCGCATCCTGAATCAGCGATTCGGACTCCGAATCAAGCGATGATGTGGCCTCGTCGAGCAGAAGGATCGGAGCGTCCTTGAGGATCGCTCGCGTGAGCGCAATGCGCTGGCGCTCTCCGCCGGAGAGTTTAATACCGCGTTCGCCGACGTAGGTTTTATATCCGTCGGGAAGATCAATGATAAACTCATGGCTGTGCGCAAGTTTTGCCGCGTGCTCGATATCCTCGCCTGTCGCATCAAGCCGCGCGTAACGTATATTTTCTTCAACCGTACGGTGAAAGAGTACGGGATCCTGAGGCACGAAGGAAATTTGCGAACGGAGCGAACGTTGTGTGACGCGCTTTATATCCTGGCCGTCGATTTCAATGAGACCGGATGCGGGATCGTAAAAGCGAAGCAGGAGCTTGGCGAGCGTGCTCTTCCCCGCTCCGGACGGACCGACAAATGCAACGCGTTCTCCGGGTGCGATCCTGAGTGCGAACCGTTCAATAGCCGTTCGCGTCTTATGGTAATTGAACGTCACGTCCGAAAAACGGATCTCCGCTTTATGTACTTTAATATCTTTTGCACGTCGAACATCACGTACGTCAGGGAGCCGTTCTGAAATTTCGACCATCTCCTGCGCGTCAGCCATCGCTTCGTAAATATGACGCAGCACGCGTCCCACATTCCAGACGCGTTCAAAAAACGCGATTAGATACGCCTGAATAAGAGCAAAGTCCCCGACGGTCAGCGAACCATTACGCCACAGGTCCACCGCGATCCATAAAATCACGATCTCCATGGAGAGCATTGCCAATCCCTGCACACCCGTACTTACTTCCATGAGGTTCCAGGATATGCGTTGAGCTCGGGTCAACGCGTTTCGTATACCGGCAAAACGCGTTTTTTCAAATTCCTCACGCGCGAAGACTTTGACGTTTACGTTATTCGTAAACGTGTCCGTCATGGAGCCGGAGACGTTCGAATCGCATTCTGAACGGAGCGTATCGTATTTGTATTTCCAACGTGAGAAGAGCAAGTTCGCGGTGATAACGACTATTGCGCTTATAAACATCGCTCCGCCCAAACGTATATCTCGAAGCGTAAGTACAATGAGCGATCCGGTGAGCGTAATAATGAGCGGTATGATATTGAAGTAGAACGTATCATTCAGGCGTTCAAACGCGTCTGAGAATCGACGGACGCGGCGTGAGAGCGTTCCGGCGAAGCTGTTCGAGAAAAACCCGTACGAATGACGCAAAATGTCCGCAAACGATTCCCGATCAATCGTCTCTATTGCCCCCGACTCATACCAGACAAGCAAAAAACCGCTAATACGGTACAGAACCCACCGGATGCCTGAGTAAAAAAGAAGACCCAGGAGTATTCCGTACAACACGCCTATTGCGTCCGGCGAGATGTCTCCGGACGCAATTCCGTCAAACAGACGCTTGTAGAAGAACGGAATATAGATATCAATAATTCCTATTGCAAGCAGAAGGAAAGCAAGCGATAAGAATGCCCATCTGTACGGACGCACCAAAAACCACATTTTTTTGAGAACCGTGGAGTTCTTTATAACCATAGTCTTTATAACCATAGGTTGAAAAAGTATACGTTAATGAAGGTGCTTCGGAAAGGCGTGATATGTAACTCGTTTTTATCCACAACCACTTCCTTCCAAATACATACGCATTCCGTTCCCGTCACCGCCCTCATCATGCTATAATCATCTCTATATGTATCAAGCACCAACAACAAGTACATCGCGCCGCATTCTCGTGGTACTGGCATTAGCGCTCTTTATCGTCGCGCTCGTTCTCGTCATCGTACAAAGCCTGACCGGAGGATTCAGCGTGAAAGGAATCGGCACGTATAGCCAAGGCTATTCGGACGGGTATAACGCAGCAAGAGATACGGCCATGCGTTTGGGACTCCCGGGGCAGGATTCAACTACCATAATTACGGGAATCGTTACTGAAGTAAGCGGCAACTCGGTAAAACTGGAAACAGCGGGTATGTTCTTGGATAAAACAGTTGATGGTGTTGGAGATATTCGTGAAGTCATCGTAGGCAGTGATACGAAGTTTCTCATCGCTTCCGCAAAAACGCCTTCGGAATATGACATTGAGATGAGTGCGTACAATAAAACCATGAGGGCATTTGATCGTACGTTGGGAGAGGAAGCCCCCGCACCTCCCAGCCTTTACAATGAAACGGATGGTTCTCTTTCCGACATAGCCGTTGGCGATAAAATCAGGGTTTACAGCAAGGAAGGAGAAGACATCCTCCTCAAAGCGTCCTTCACGGCCGGCAATATCATAAAGATGGAAGCCGCCGTGCAAGAAGAGCGGGTTAATAACGATCTTGAAATGGAATTATCGGATGATGATCTACAGGATGCTGAGGAAACTGAATAAAACGTTTTTCCTGGAAGGCAGTAAAACACCCTCTCCGAAGGGTGTTTTTGTGTCTTAAATCTTTTAAGACTCTCGGGAACGATCAATACCGTTCGCCCTGTTGGCTCAACCGATCGAAGTAGTTCCTCAACCGCTCCCTGATCACATCTTCCTGCTCCGCGCCGAATGTCTGTGTGCCGAATGCCGCATGATCACCGCTCCAGAAATCCTGAGAAGAAGGTGCATCTTCTTTCCGTACTTCCTCTTGGGGAACCGGCGGAGACGGTTCTCCGAATCGTTCACGAAAACGCATCGGCTCACGATCATGATCGGAATGTTCAATTTGCGGATCAATGACGGGTTCGCTCGTTGTCGCATGTTCCGTATCAATCGTATCTCGTTCTCCCGTACGCTCAACACGAACGACGGTCGCTCCAATCACATCCTCTACGGATTCCGGGGGCATGTCCTTGATGATTTCCTCGATGTCTTCGTTTTCAACGACGACCTTCCCCTGTTCCAGTTTCCAATGCATGCCGAACAACTCCGCTTCATACCGAAGCTCGATATTCTCATACCGAGCCCGGCGCGATTCATCCATCTTCCACACAACGCGTCCGATATCTTTAACGCTCTTGTCAACGGCCTTTTTAACAGTACTGTTCCGTTCAGACGCTCGCTGAAACAACTGCGTACCTTCCATTTCCGCTTGACGAATTTTCCGATCACAGCCTTCCGTCTCTTCCGTTTCCGCTGCGACGTCCATCGCTTCTTTAACCGCTTGAGACACGCGTTCCACATCATTCTCCTCTATTTGATCTTCATTATCTTCCATTAAATCTATTTCCTGAACGCGCCGCTCAAGGTGCTTGATCGCGACTTCCGCGCGTTTCTGCGGATTCCCGGAAACGATCGCGGATTCCACGCGTTCGATCTGTGCACGAACGCCGTAGAGCGGATGATCCGGCAAAACGCTCTTGGACCCGTATGCGTACGCTCCGGTTGCCATGCCGAATATCAATAGCGTCGTCATCCCGACCGCAAGCGGTTTTAGCCAGCGATGAGGCGATTTAACGACATCCTTCTGAGCCAAAAGACGCTTTTTCAGCGCAATCCTGAAACGGCGGTCAATGTTCCCGCGCGCGCTCAGCTTTCGGAGCCTGTATGTTGTTCTGATATTCATAGGTACGCACTTGTATACAAAACTCGCCTATTTTTGTTTCAGGATCTTTTGGAGCTTCTTTAAGATCCTGCTCATCTGAACCCTCAGGGCTCCGGAGCTTTTGCTCATAATTTCCTCAATTTCCCGATACTTCCATCCCTCCAGGTACTTCATCCGAACCAACTCCGCCTCATCATCCGGAAGGGACTTCAGGGCTTCGAGAACGCGTCCTTCGTCGTACGCGCGTTCCGCGAGATGCTCCCCGTCGCTGGCAATCTTGAACTCCACCTCATCGATATCCGTGTGAGCACGGTCTTTGGAAGCCATGTTGATGATGTGGTTCCTCGCAATCGTGTAGATCCAGGCGGATGCGCTGATCTTCGGATCGTAGCGATCGAACGCCTCAAACGCTTTCATGAAAATATCCTGCGTCAAATCTTCCGCCTTCTCTTTGCTTCCTCCAACGCGAAAAAAAACGAATTTGTATATTCGACCAACGTGCTTGTCGTAGAACGCGGGGAAGTCCATTCCTTTTTAGAGTCTATCGTCTATTGTCCGTTGTCTATTGTCCTCTGACGAACATCCTAAGATCAGGAGACAATAGACGATAGATGATAGACACCTTATCAGCCCTCAGAGTCCTGATAATTTCAAATCCTCCAGGAGCCGCTTCTGCTCTCTTGAAAGATTCTTCGGAACGTTCGGATGGATCGTGACGAGGTGATCGCCCCTCCCGCGTCCATGGAGGTACGGGAACCCCTTCCCTCTCAATTTGAACACGGTTCCCGATTGCGTTCCGGATGGAACGTTGAGGTCAACCATCCCTTCCACCGTTTCTATTTCCACCTTGCCTCCGAGCGCGAACGCCGTGATCGGTACGTACGCATCGCTTAGGATATCGTTCCCGCGCCGTTCAAACAACGGATGCTTCGTTACGCGAACGTTCACGTAGAGATCGCCGGCCGCCCCTCCGTGCGGCGCGACCTCCCCGCTCCCGGATAATCGGATCGTTTCTCCATTATCAATGCCCGGCGGGATCTGAATCCGGATCGTCTTCGTCTGAACGCTCACGCCCAGGCCGTTGCACGCCGTACAAATCTTATCCGGCTTGGAGCCCTTTCCGTTGCATGATGTACAAACGGAGGAGTGTTGAAACGTCCCGAACGGCGTCCTCTGCGCGCGAACGACGCTCCCCTGTCCCTTGCATTCCGCGCACGTCACCGTGTTCGCGTCTTTCTGCGCGCCGCTTCCACCGCATGATTCGCACGTCGTTTGAATGCGAAGCGGAATATCCTTATTCACGCCCTGAAACGCCTCCATGAAACCGATATTCAAAGCCGTCTCAACGTCCCTGCCTTTCTTCTGGCGCTTTCTCCCGGAACCTCCTCCACCGAAGCCGAACATGCTTCCGAGTACATCTCCCAAATCTCCCAAATCATCCATGTTGATATTCACCCCTTGCTGGCCGAATCCGCCGAAGCCTCCGAATCCGCCCGCTCCCCCCGCGCCGCCCTGAAACGCGGCATGCCCGAACTGGTCATACGTCGCACGCTTCTTTTGGTCGCCGAGGATTTGATACGCCTCGTTCACTTCCTTAAACAGCTTTTCATCTCCGCCCTTATCCGGGTGGAGCTCATGCGCCTTCTTCCGAAAAGCCTTTTTAATTTCATCTTGGCTCGCTCCTCGACCAAGGCCGAGGATGTCGTAGTAGTCTCTCGGCATACTACGATTCATCGTGAGATTCCTCCTGCAGCGGCAGAATCTCGCGCGTATTTAAATCAAACGCATACGGCTCTCCATAGAGCTCGATGCTGATGATGAGCGTTTCCATGTCCGTATCGGACGGGAGAACGAATATCGGTTGTATCGGTTCTTCGGACGCCGCAACGCTTTCCGCGAAATGCGCGACCGCTTCACGATCCATCTCTTGATAGATTTCGTCATGATTCGCCGCATTCCGCACCACGATGCGCTCCGGAACGACGCGGCCCCGATCGTAGCTCCCTTCAATCCATAGGGAGACGTCGTCTCCATGTCCGCGGACCTGCATCTCTCCAAAATCATCTCCTTCATCCAGTTCGATGAGCAGTTTGGGAAGAAGCTCCCCATTCTCAAGGTTGAGCTCTTGCCGTTCGATGGACGTAAAATTCAACATGCTCCACGCCGTTGCGATAATGACGTGGTTCGAATCAATGAACCGTTCCACGCCGGCGAAGCCCGCCAGCTTATTGCCCCATAAGAGGATCCTGTCGTCGTCAGGGCTCTTACGAAAAAGCGCGCAAAATTTGTGGGAACGTATTCCGCAATCAACGGCTTCTTCAGCGCCGCTCAATGTCGGTGCGGCCAGAACGAGCGCATCCCCGTTCGTATCCGGAATGTCGATGCTCAGGATTTCCAACAGCCTTCCCGCCTTAAATGCATCGACGAGCGCACGCTCGATCTCTTCGCCGGAAGCAACATTCACGTCCGGGAATTCATCTTCCGTTGCATAGCCGATCGGAGTCTCGTTCTGCCGTTCGATCCGGTCCGCGCTCGGTCCGAAGTTCATGAACCAGTAAATGGCACCCGCGATAATCAAAAGACTTGCAATAATTGCAACAATCCCGTCTTTCGTAAACGCATTCGTTTGCATACCGTATTTAAACCATGTTCGCCCGTTTGAGGTACCAGTCGTCTTCGACGATGTCGTTGATCTGGTGCTCGGCTTTCTTCAGCGTCTTATGCGCCATGGGGATAATGTAATCCTTCGCTTGCCTCCACCAGCGCGGAAACTTGTCCGCGATGTCATCAGCGCACTCGTGCCAGGAGCGGAGATTGTCGAGCGTATCCGCGCATTTGATGACGCGCAGCAGCTCCGGTCCTCGCGTGACGCGTTTCAGGTAGACCTCGGGCGTCTCACTGCCCTTCCACATGGTTATGCCGTCAACGAGCTTCCCGACATCCGCGCCAAACGCGTCTTTTACCTCCTTGATCGTCGTCTGCGTATCTTCCACGACATCATGGAGGAGTGCGGCCGTAATGAGCGTCGGGTCCGTCATGTTCCATTCATCAATGATGATGTTCGCCATGCGTATCGGATGGATAATGTAGAGCGTCCCGTCATAACGCTTTAGCTTTGCGTGGCGTTCTTCCGAAAACGTGTACGCCTTCTCAATTCCCGCACGCTCCGATTCCGGCACCTTCTTTACGAGCTTTTGAAATCTTTGCTTATGCCACTTCAGATCATCATGCTTTACGATCCCATACGGAAAAAACGACGAGGAAGGGGCGCTCTTCGCTTTGTTGCTTACAGCGCTTTTCACGACGCGAACCGGAACGGGTATGCGGCCGACATTCCGTTTCGCTGATTTCCTTTCCCCCTTTTCCATCTTCCGCATTCCATCTTTCGCATTCCGTATTCCCTTTTTCGATTTCCCTTCTTTTAAAGGCTGTTTCTTTCCCAAACCCTTCCCTCTCGACTTCTTCGTCGTTTTCTTAATCATACGTCTCTATTGTACCTCCTTTTTTCATGATCAGCTGACGGATGATTAGTCGTTTTTCTGGGAAAAATCGCCTTCAACCGGGCCCTGTTTATCCTCAGCCTTCTCTTGAGCAGATTCCTGTTGATCCGTCGAGGCCTTCTCCGATGTCTGGTCTGCTTGCTGTTGCTGGTACATGGCCGCGCCGACTTTTTGCGCAACCGTCGCAAGTTCATCAGCGGCTTTCTTGATTTCTTCCACGTCTTCTTTCTTCAATGCATCTTTCAAAACCTGAAGGTTATCCTCAACCGGCTTCTTGTCTTCCGCGGATACCTTATCACCGGCTTCGTTCAGCATCTTTTCCGTTGTATACACCATGGTCTCTCCCATGTTCTTCGCTTCAATGGATTCACGGCGCTTCTTGTCCGCTTCGGCATTCGCTTCCGCTTCCTTCTTCATCCGTTCAACCTCTTCGTCCGACAAGTTCGTGGACGCGGTGATTGTGATCGTCTGTTCCTTTCCGGTCGCCTTATCCTGCGCCTTCACGTTCAGAATGCCGTTCGCGTCGATGTCGAACGTTACTTCGATCTGCGGAACGCCGCGCGGCGCCGGCGGCAGACCCGTGAGCATGAACCGTCCGAGCGAACGGTTGTCCGCGGCCATCTCGCGCTCTCCCTGGAGCACGTGAATCTCCACGCTCGGCTGGCTGTCCGCTGCCGTTGAGAAAATCTGACTCTTGGATGTCGGGATCGTGGTGTTCCGTTCAATGAGTTTGGTGAATACGCTTCCGAGCGTCTCGAGTCCCAAAGAGAGCGGCGTCACGTCCAGAAGGAGCAGATCGCCTTTGATGTCGCCCTGCAGGTTTCCCGCTTGCACGGAGGCTCCGACGGCAACGACTTCATCGGGATTCACGGTCACATTCGGCTTCTTTCCAAAGAACTCCTCGACTTTCTTCTGTACGAGCGGCATGCGCGTCATGCCTCCGACGAGGATGACTTCGTTCACGTCTCCCGGCTTCATGCCCGCGTCTTCCAGCGCCTTCTTGCACGGTTCAAGGGTCTTCTCAACAAGCGGCCCCACGAGTTCTTCCATTTTCGCGCGCGTCAGTTTGAGGAGGAGATGCTTTGGAACAGCCTGGTCGCTCGTGATAAACGGCAGGTTAATTTCCGTTTCCGAAGCCGTAGACAGCTCAACTTTCGCTTTTTCCGCTGCCTCCTTGATGCGCTGGAGCGCGATGTTGTCTTTAGAGAGATCCATGTCGTCGGACTTCCTGAATTCTCCCACAATCCACGCGATGATCTTCTGATCAAAGTCATCGCCGCCGAGCCGCGTATCTCCGTTCGTCGCGCGCACCTCCACGGTGTTCTGATCGGACGAAGGGTCAAACGCAACTTCGAGCACGGAAACGTCAAACGTCCCGCCGCCCAAGTCGTACACGACGATCTTCTGATCCTTCTTCGTATCAAATCCGTACGCGAGCGCGGCTGCCGTCGGCTCGTTGATGATGCGCAGGACTTCGAGGCCGGCAATCTCGCCGGCGACCTTCGTAGCCTGCCGCTGGGAGTCGTTGAAGTACGCCGGTACCGTAATGACGGCCTGCGTGATCTTCTCGCCGATCTTCGCTTCCGCGTCGCGCTTCATCTTCTGAAGCACCATGGCGGAAATTTCCTCCGGCGAGTATTCCTTTCCCTGTTCCGTTTTCAGGCGAACGCCGTCGTTTTTCTTCACGATTTCAAACGGCATCCACTTGATATCCTCCTGAAGATGCGCGTCGTCCCAGCGATGTCCGATGAGGCGCTTTACGGAAAAGAACGTGTTCTTTGAATTCACGACGGCCTGGCGCTTGGCCTGTTGGCCAACGAGAATTTCGTCGTTCTTCGCAAATGCCACCACGGATGGCGTGGTTCGATTTCCCTCCGCATTCTCGAGCACTTTGGGCTGGCCCCCTTCGACGACGGCCATGCAGGAGTTCGTTGTTCCCAAGTCGATTCCAAGTATTTTCGGCATATGGTTCGTATATAGTATCTGGTATCTAATATCTCGTATTAATTATTCTGATAACCGATACTTTTTACATACCGGATACCAGATACGAGATACTAGCTACTCTTCTTAACGTTAATCTTAATGGTCTTCTTTTCCTCCTCTTTCGCTTTCGGAATATCGATCCTTAGCATTCCCTGGTTAAATGAAGCTTCCGCTTTCTCTCCAAGGACTTGGACGGGAAGAGGGATTTTCCGGAACATGGTCCCGCTGCGCACCTCTTTGCGATAATAATTCGCTTCATCAATTTCCGTTTTTCTTTCCATGCTTCCTTTAATGGTCAGCATGTCGCCTTCGACGCTCACTTCAACCATGTTCGGATCTACGCCCGCTAGCGGCGTTTCGATGATAAGAGAAGATCCTTTTTCATAGATGTCGACCGGAGGAATGATACCTCTGTCGATCGACGGGTGCATTGATTGGTACGGCTGGAGGAAATGCTCCATCTCGTCAAAATTGTCTAAGAGGGGTTTCCATGGCGTGATTCTCATATGGGATAGGTTGTAGGTTATATATAGGTTGCAGGTCTTTTGATGTCTATTGTCTTTCGTCTGTTGTCCGTTGTCTCTCGTACACCCGGTACGTCGCTCGCGCCTGTCCGCCTGCGGCGGGAGCGGCGTTCCCCGTTCACGTGCTCACGATCACCTTTGCGCACCGGATGACTTTGTCGTTCATTTTGTAAC
>Ga0315532_1002844_pt1 | contig 11528 bp, 10 predicted proteins | sample SalMarWE160370MG_FD_203082 | JGI IMG/M metagenome (GOLD analysis project Ga0315532, IMG submission 203082) | Salt marsh sediment microbial communities from the Plum Island Ecosystem LTER, Massachusetts, United States - Salt Marsh Sediment WE1603-70 ... | reverse complement strand
TGAGTGAATCGTCAGATAATTATAATCAATTTTTAGGAATTGTCAAGGGGACACCTCAAAGTCTTTGAAATACAACTGTTACAGACCACCAACTAGTTAGATAAAGACTGACCAGGAAGGGAAAGGAGGAAGTATGAATATTGAAGGACGAATCTTTTTGAGATAGGAGGCTTTAGATGGAGCAATTCTAAAAACAAAAAGAGCCTATTAAAAGCGAATTTTCCTCATCTAGGTAAATAGAAATTACGGAAGTGAACGTGATTAGGAAACCTTAGATTGCCAAATCGCGTTACAAACAGAATGAGGACTTTGTTTAAAGGAATAGATGGCATGTTTTTATACACAAGGCGATAAATGATAGTATGAAAATCAGACTATACCCTTTACTAAAGAGAGATACAAGCACTTTAGCCTTACCTTGGAGAAGAAGGATTGTGTAAGGTTGTAAAATAAGGATTTTTGTTTAGAGGAAAGAGGTCAATGTCGCACTTTTATACAGAAGGTGACAAATAAGAATGTAATTCAATCTTTTAATTTGGGCCATAATTAAATTATCTTATTTGATTGATTTTCTTAGATGCTTGCTCAAGCACAGTCATTTTGCCATCATAAATGAACTATGGTGATTCGGAAATAGACGAAGCAAGGGGAGAAAAGTAATAACGATTCGACAAAAACATCACTAGAGAAGAAATAGCGATCAGGCAGAAGCTAAGAATAAATAGGGATTTTATCTCTATCCAATGCATCAGGGTCACCCCCAAGAAAGGAGCAATAATACCTGTTAATCCTATGAGGGTAAAATCTATGCCCTGGTAGGTGGGAATATCCTTGCTTTTAGTTCTGTTAGTAATGAATTGAACCCGTGCTAGCTCTCCCGCTCCTACGGTAAACCCAGAGATGATACTGGCAGGAACAATATACCAGATAGTGGAGGCAAAAAAGTAGCAAAGGGGAATAAAGCTTGCCAGAAAAAAATTCAGAATCAAGGAATGACAAGCCCCCTTCTTATCAATATAATGCCCCCAAAAGAGATAAGAAAATATAAGGAAAAATGAGGAAACGCTGACCAATTTTCCCATAGAAACAGCAGATTATGATCCTCAAAGAATTTTCTTTCAACTTGAGAAAGAACGAATTCTAATTTGACAGTTTATAGTATGTCTTTCCTCAATTTCGGATCCTGATTTCTCTCCCTTTGAGGTATTATCAAATTTCAATGGACAATCTCAAACCCTAGAACTTCTGAAACTATGATTAGTTCGTTGGTAGATAAGTTGCCTCGATTTCACAAAGTGCCTGATTTGACCCTCTATGATCTTCCTTTTGAAAAAGATCAGGAGATTTTCCTGACTTTCACAGCTTTTGTCCCTTTCGGGCTTTCTTTAGGCTCAAAAGAAACTTTATCTCCTTTCTCTATCTTTGAGTTTTCCTCAATGTTCGAGATATGGACAAAATAATCTCTCCCCTGGGACTTGATAAACCCAAAGCCCCTTTTGCTACTGAACCACTTGGCTAGGCCTTTCATACTAACTACCTCAATTTTCGGGGCTGCCTTTTTTGGCTGGGTAGTGGTAAAAAGCAGTAGCGACCAGCTAGGCTACTTGATTTCGGAAGACAGCCCCATTTTTATTTTTCCTCTATTTGATCCATAGAAATGACAATCTCATCCTCAGCTTCAGCGTTGATATAATAGCGATTCCCGATTTGTTTCTCTCTTCTAACCTTAATATATCTCCTCCCTAGCCTATCATAGATACTGCCATCATCCTCTCGAACATATCTTTTTATAGACAGTTTCCTACCTCCTTAATTTTCCTCCTATTTCTATTCCTCGTTTATCGCTTCGCTTAACCTCTGAACCTGCGTCTTTATTTTCTTCAGCTTTTCCTGGCCTAGCTCGCTCAATTCTTCTTCCTCTAAGATATAGTCTGCTTCCACGAATATGATCATCAAGCCTTCGTTGACTATACCTAAAACCTCGCTGTACTTCCCCTCAGGAGTGTTCTTCATGGTTCGCTCCTTTCGGAGAGCTTGTCTAGCCGGTAGAGGCGCAAGCCCCTTTTTTATTTTTTCGGCTATTTCTCCCTGTCTTTTGGCTCAGGGAAGCCCCACTTTGCTGCTAGGTCATCGGCAGCCTTCTCCCATTCTTGGTGATTTTCTTTTCCTGCTGTATCCCCGTGTTTCTGGCTACTACCGGAAAAAAGTTTGCCGCAAGACCAGCAAAAAAAGCAAAAATAATAGTACCCAAAGAATCGTAATAATAAGATTCCCGCATAAAAGAGGGTATTCTTCGGTTAAAAAACAACTCTAATCTCTCGCTCTTTAGGAGCAAACACCTAAAGGCTGTGACCCATTTTGGTCCATATTTTCCCTATTGACTTTGCACGCGTAGAAACTCTCGGGGAGCCATTCCATCTAGACATTATCCCTATCTTCACTAGCTCTGCTTTTTTCTACTTCTGAACCTTATTTCATCAGCAAACCCCTTTGGACGATTTACCTTAATCTTGATATTGGCAAGTCCTTTTTTGTTGAAAAAGTCTATTCCCTTAACTTTTGAGCTTATCTGATTTAGAAGAACCCTTAGTAATACAACTTTATTTATGAATCCCTTAACGCTCACTTGGTCAATCGCTCCAAGGGGGAACTCAAATAGGGTTATTGCTTTACCTTTTGAGCTTCTTTCCAGAATCAGTCTTTGAGTAGTTAAGAAAAGATTCCCTTCCCCTTGCAAGGCTCTCTCAGAGTGCTCAACCCACCTAAACTCCTTAACTATAACTTTTTCCTCTTTTCTTTTTTCTTCTCCCGATTTTAGAATCATCTCTAACCTCCTTTTTTTCAATGGCACAACAACCTTAACTTCGGTTAGCTAATCGAATGGCTTGACACCCCTTCCTCAGATGCAGTCTCCTCTAAAAGTTTTAACCTTTGCTCAGCAGCCTGCAAGATCATTTCTAGCATTTCAGCATAGGAATTTCCAGCAATTTTTGTCATTTTCACAAGATGTCCATCCCAGCACCAACCCGGGTTAGGATTCACCTCAAGGAGCTTTGGGCTACTTTCAGCATCAAGCCTCCAGTCAAATCGGCAGTAATCCCTGCATTCAAGCCGTTCAAATAGTTTCAAACAACATTCAATAATGAATTTTTCCGTTTCCTCGGGGAGTTCTGCCGGAATGGAACGGAGCTTCCAATAGGGGGAATCCAGAAGCCATTTGGCCTCGTAACCACAGATTTTTGGAAACTCTTTTGGAAGCAAGGAGTAATCCTCTTCGGTAATGGGCAAAACAGTATAATCTTCGGGCGGATTGCCAATAATTCCCACGCTTAAATCTTTTCCAATGAGAAATTCCTCAACAAGAATGGGTTTATCATAGCCAAATTTTTCTCGTATTTCGGAAATCGCATTCGTAAGTTGCTCAATACTGTATGCTACACTCCTTTGGGTGATTCCAAAGGAGGAATCCCCGAAGTTTGGCTTTACAATAACAGGAAAATCAAATGAAAGTTCAAAAGTTGTGTGCTCTGGTTCGATGAAAAAGGACTCGGGTACTCGAATTCCCATCTCCTTGGCGATGCCACACACCAATGATTTGTCATAGCAGTAAGCGAGACACTGAGGTCTGGCACCCGTGTAGGGAATTCTAAACACGTCCAGTAAGGCTGCTACGTGGAGTTCCTTTGTCTCATCATTGCAATACCCTTCGTCACACAGATTCAATACAAGGTCCACTTTCTGCCTTTCCCTTAGTTTAACCAGGTCCTGAATTAAGGTATCGTGATTGGTAAGGTACCTGAATGAGTAATTTCCGTTCTGCTCGAGTACCCTCAATGCTCCTTTCAGTTGGTCGACTGTATAGAGATCATCGTCATCAAAAACGCCCCAAGGCTTCACAGGGTCAGCTTTTGTGGGATCACCAAGAATGACAACTACATTTCTTGAACTCATTTTTTTCTTAACTTTTATTGGCATCCACTCTTTACGAACTAGGCCGCTTACAATGATTCGCCTCTTTATCATCCCTAAATCCCCATTGCGCTTTGAATCGGATAATACTGTGGCGTGCACGGTAATCTTCCTAAAGCCCGCCGTTTTGAGAAGCTCACTCAAGCTTTCCTGGCCATACAGTCTCTCAGCATAAAATTGGTCGACAATAATACCCTTTTCCACATGAGTAATGATCTCACGGGAGATTAGGCGCTGTCTGTCCAATGAAAAGGAACGCTCTCGACAAACAAAATACTTCTTGTCCATCCATTCCCAAGACTTCGGTTGGAAGTGTTCCCGCAGGTATTCCCCGTCAGCAACATCGATGAGCAGCCGTCCCCAGGGCTTGAGAATTCTGAAAACTTCTTTTAGAACTCTCATGTCATCCTGAGTCGTTTCAAAATAGCCAAAACTGTTCCCCAGTATCAGCACCACCTCAAAAGTATCGGGCGGGTATGGGAGTTTCCGAGCATCTCCTTCTCTAAATTTAACAACCAACCCCTCTTCTTTTGCCTGTGTTCTCGCCTTTTGGATCAGGTAGTGCGAGCGATCTAATCCCTCAACATTTTGAAATCCCCGTCTGGTCAGTTCAAGGGAGTGTCGCCCCTGTCCACAGCATAGGTCCAGAATTCCTTCTTCTGGTGAGAGCCTGAGAATTTTAAACAATAAGTCAACTTCCTTCCTGGTGATATCCTGGTCATCTACCACATCTCCGTCTGTTTTCAAGTACATCGAGTTGAAGATGGCTCGCCACCAATCGGATTGCACGTGCTCTTCCAAGTCGAGTACACGCCCAAGGCACTTGATACGTCCCGGGGCGACTCTTCTCGTTCGCGGAGGCTCCGGCATAGATGATTTCTCTTTCATCCCTTTATCCTCCTTATGCCAAAAATGGTCAAAGATGTGTTACCTTAACGAGCGTCGGCTTTCCTTCTTAACAAGTATTCGATGTCTTTTTCTTAACCACATGCAAGATACAGAATCACTAAGGGCATTTCGATTTAGAGATAACCGCCTCTCTCTATTGCGGGAGTAGGGATGGTTTCTTTCGAAAATGAGGAGCAGGAGTGGAGCTTGAATCACAAGGACATCACTCCTTCTAAACTTCTTGAGCATCTATACTTTTGGAAAGCTCTCTGCATCGCCAAATTAGCCGAGAGAGATCTTTCTATTATCCACTGCATACAAGTGTTTTATGGTTCTTGAACAATAGAATAGAGCGCTGATAAGTGATAAGACGGCTATAGCTACTAGCGAATAAAAGGGCGTATTGAGCAACGTGCCAACGAGGATGAAGAGGATGTAGCTATTCTTTCTGCCATCAAATTTTCTGAATACCTGTTCAATTCGCCCATAATCTTGAAGGGGACGGTTCCTTATTGCGCTTGCGAAGACATGCCCACAACGAGAGGAAAAACTATCAAACAACACTATGAAGATGCCCAGCAAAATCGCTGAAACCCCGTAGGTCCCCGATAAGTAGATGGCTAGAACGATATACCATGAATGCTCAAACAGAAAATCGAAGGGATGCTCCATTTTTCCAATATTTGAGGAAACTATTTTTATTCGTGAAAGTTTTCCGTCCACACCATCCATGAACGAGACAATAAAGGTGAGACCGGAGGCTAAGGGTAGATACCCACTAAGAAAAAAGAATGTGGAGGTATAGGCAATAATGTTCGTTAGTATGGTGACCTGGTTTGGTGTAATCTTGGTATTTGCTAATCTCTTCACAATAAAGTTTTCTATTGGCTTATTCACATAAGTTGCGAGCAAGTCATTTCTTCCTTTGCAGGCATTCTTTATCAAAAGCTCCTTTGCCTTGACCAGGTCTTTCTTGGTGTCAATGTCTATCCAAAAAGGCTTGATGTCTTTGCGCAGCTTGCGAACATATCTGTTAATCTGCGTAATATCGAATATTTCAGCATCTCTGCTCAGAGCAGCCTTTCTAATACCATCTGCAAGTTCAGTCTTCCCTTCTTTTAGGGCTTGTCCGATGTAAAAAAATATTTTTGGCGAACACAAGAAGATACCAGTATCTGTGCAATTTGATTCTTCTATATCTTTACCGATGTCAACAATCCTTCCCTTTTTTTCTAGAACTTTGGTGTCTCCGGACGAGGCCTCCTCTCTACCAACTGCTAAAAAAACAGAACTCCTCATATTCCTCATATAATGCATATGATGACCAATAAGTTCTCTCAGAATACGGTTATCGAATATGTGGTCTGCCATCAACAGAACAAACTCTTCCCTTAGCAGTTCTTTAGCTTTTAAAACAGAGACTCCATTTCCTGTTTCCCAGTTTGTATTTTGAATACAAGTGATCTTGACCCCTAATTTTCCTCCATCTCCCAACTTGGCTCTGATTTTCTTTCCGAGATAACCAACAACAACTACAAATTCATCAATGCCAGCTTGTTTCGCGGTAAGTATTACCCTTTCGATTAAGGATAAACCCAAGAGCCGGACCAAGGGTTTGGGTCCATCTTTAATTAAACCTCCAAATCTACCACCTTTTCCAGCAGCAATTATTAAGGCCTTAATGCTTTCCTCCTAGGCATATTTTTCTTGGCAGTACCTTAAAAACTTCTCCCTCCTCAATGAGTTTCTAAAACGTGCATAACACTAGATATATGTGCATCCGGAACCCAACTTCTGTATAGAACCAAAATAAGATCCCGGCCATTCTCTATTTTCTTATTTCATTCTTTCTTGGTTTCTCTGGACGGTTTTAACTACTAGCTCGGTTATTATCTGGAACCAATTCCCTATGAACTTTATCCCTCCTGGAAAGTCATTTACTTCCAGGGTATAATAACCGTCTTCACCCTCCACTAAATCCATTCCTCCTATCTCCATTTCCATTCTGTTAAAACAGCGTAAAGCCCTCTCCATTATTTCATCCGGAAGCAATACCTCCCAGGCCTTACCCTCATTGGGATGGAAAAAACTTTTAACCACCTTTGCTATCTTATAGATTCTGGTTACACCGCCATTGTTGGGAATAAATTCCTGTAGATATATCCATTTTTTCCGCAAATTCTTTAGACTCTCTACCGATTTTATATATACTATTCCCTTTGAACGACCATATAAAGGCTTTACCAAAGCGGGAAACATGCAATTGTTCACATTTTCTAAAATCTTTTCCTTTAAAGCGAACACTGTCCTTGGTATCTTCAAACCCGATTGTTTCATAATCTCATGGGAAATTAACTTATTACTACTCAGCGATAAAGCCTTGTGGGAATTTATCACCTTGGTTCCTATCTCCTCAAGATATTGGGCCAGCCACAGATACTCGCGCTCGAGAATTCTTACAATCACAACATCGTAGTCTCTTAACAAGGAAATATCACCATTAATCGTCCAAGGACTAATTATTTGAGAACTCATATCCTTGCTTACAAGGTAATTACTTAAAGATACTAGAGGCGATTGAGATAATAAGATTTTTTTTGAAGTAAGAAGTCCTACTTTCATAGGTAAAGTCCTGTATTAGGCTTGTCCTCCAACTCCCTTATTTTATGAACTTTTTCTTTCATTGGCTGTCCTTACTTCTAGCTTATTAACCCGGACCTCAAACTCTTTTTCAGCAACCTTTGCTCTTTAGCCTTTTTCTTCATCTTTGCCTTTTTAGTTTTGTTCCTCTTTTCTCTGAGCCCCTCTGGTTTCTCCCCATCCACCATTTATTCACAATGGCCTGGAGAATCATCCTGATGCAGTCCCAAACGACTATTAGGATAAGTATTTCCCACCATTTCATCATTTTACTCGCCTCTTGGCACGGATTTTCCTTCCTAGAGAAAAGGGTTGTAATAAGCTATCTTTTCCGCTCTTTTGACCAATTTTCCCCCTGAGATTCCTGCTCTAGAGGGGGGAGGCTTCGTTGGCGTGGCAGGAATCCTCTTGCTTTAAATTGGTGCTTTCAACAGTGATAGTAACAAGATCATCCTTGCTTCGCGGCTTGATCAACTCCGCAATGAAGAAGGCGACTCCGCTGATTGAGGAGAAATTATAGAACTCCCCCTCTTTGCAAAGCCGGTAATTGGGCTCCTTAAATGGGAGTCTAGAGTCTCCTCGTGTCAAAGTAAAGGTCTTGCTTATTGGCTTGAGCTTTTCCATTCTATCACCTCGCCTTTCTTCATTCCTCCCTGCTGGCCCTGCCGAATGGTGGTCACCCATAGTTTATTTTCAGCAGGACAGACAGGAATTTTGTTGTATTTTGTCCTCTTCCTCCATATATCTGGTAACAACCTGTTTATCCGTCCTACCTCTTTTTCAATGACCCCTAAATTTTTCTGACCTTTTTCGGTCAATGTCTCTATGTCTCTTGTCAATTGTGCTTCCCCGAGTATCACCTGTAGCGCATTTCTTATTTGTTCTATATTTTCTCCCCTGATTTCAAAAATTTGACCTCATTTTCCCTGAAAGTGTCCATTTTTTACTCCGGGGGACTCAATCTTCAATCCTCCAAGTCCAAAAAATCTCCATTATCATATCCGCTTCTAGTTCAGGGTCTCTTACTGGTTCTGGCTTGAAAGCAACGGTCAAGACTTTCTTCTCTCTGTTCAAATCTGAGAATGCGTCCTCATCTCCCTAGCCAGATTTTGCTTCGTCCTCTTTGCTGAATGCCCTGACCCGGACAGTCCAGTCTTTCAACTGATGACCCCACTTTTTCATCTTCTGCTTCAGTAACCTTGCTACTTCGGCCCATCCTTCAACAGATTCTATTCCTCTGACTAATTCTATTTTTGGCATTCCTCACCTCACTTTATTCATTTAACACTTTTGCTTTTTTCCCCTTGCTCATCCCTTTTTCTCTTCCCCTTCTTGTATTTCTTCTTACCCCTTTGCCTCGTCACTATCCTCACCTCTCAAAAATCGCTATAATGTAGAACTAATCTACCACAAAATCGCTTGATTGACCGTCCCTGATTTTAATCCAGATCATGTTTCACCTTTACTGCTTGCATTTTGCCAGGGTGTCGCTCCGATGGTGCAATTTCAAAAGTGACTGCGTCATCTTTTTTGAAACTTTCAAACAAATCCTCGCACTTTGAAGAATGGAAAAACAGCTCTTTTCCATCCTCTGCTTTGATAAAACCAAACCCTCTGTCGGTAACTTTTTTTACTTTTCCTTTCATAGCTTTCACCTCTCTTTTGGGAGATTCCGAGACTCCTGTCTAAACTTCTCGGACTTTTTTGACCTCCCTGAAGCTCCCCTCACCATACCTACCGCTGTTCAATTTCTTCAATGCCTTGTGGTAGGTGCAATGAAACACTCTACCATTTGGCATTTTGTAATCGTGTTTGGTCTGCCATTCTTCTTTTTCTGACATCTTACTCATCTAATCTTCCTTGCCCTGTCTCCTGGGATGCTCGAACCACTTGCCACAGCGAAAGCAGTGATAAACTCTTCTCATTCCGTTCTCTTTATCTTCCGGAGCCAGGGCAGCTCATGTTGGCCGCCTTCTTAAAAAGCAGCCAAGGAAGGCAAAAACACTGCCCTGGCTCACATACTCTGTTACTTTTCGCCTTTCTTCTTCTTGGCCACTTCTCTCACCTGCTCTATAATTTCACTCTTAGATCCCTGCTCCGAAGGAGCAGTCTTCCGCTCTATTTACTCTCTTCTGTCTCTTCTCTCGTTCAATACTAATCGTCACAACATCTTCGGTCCCTGGTTCAATGACCCTGGAGATCATCGAAGAAAGCTCACTCAGCGAGCAACAATAATGACACCGCTGCTTCTATTTCATCTCTAAGAAGTATCAATTCATTCTTTAGACTTTCGTTGGACACTAGCGTCTCCTATGACTAGCTTTTTTACTTCTCCATTCCCTCTTATTTTTTAGTCTTCTTCTGGCTTTCTTTCTAGCCATCGCCTCACCTCTTTTCGGCTACCACCGGAATTTCACTTTAGTTTGCCATACCAGAAGCCTGTGGCCGGGCCTGGCAGTTATACACCTTCCTCATCACTTCCCACCTCCTCCTCAAACTCTTTTTCAATAGCCTTTGCTTTTAACATTACCTTTTCTGTTCCTTTTTTTGCCTGCCTTACCGCTTTCTTAAGGTAAATCAAAGTTCATAAAGTGGGTGAAATGTAGCCATTACTTCCCCAGGCCATGAGATTTGGCAAAATCGACCGGGGACCTAACATATTAGTCCCCAGTCGACATCTCAGGCTGTGTTACTTACGCCAGTCTTTCTTTTCCTTTTTCTTTTCCTTTTTCTTTTCTTTTTTCTCTTTATTTTTATTTGCCATAATTGACTCACCTCCTGTCAGGAGATTCTTATTGTAAGATTTGTCGTACTCTTCTCAAGGATCCAAAATAGATTTGTCAGGGGTCTCCTCAGTGATGCTGAATAGTTTTCATCCAGCTCAGTATTCTGATGGATACCCTCCTGTTGGGGCTTTCTCCTTCTTCTCAGGCATGTCGGCAACCAGGGCTTCTGTGGTCAGAATCAAGTTGGCAATACTGGATGCATTTTGAATAGTAGCTCTCACTACCTTGGCCGGGTCTATTACTCCGGCTTCTATAAGGTTTTCATATTTTCCTGTTTCCGCATTGAGTCCATAACCGGCTCCTTTACCCATAACTTTTTCTATCACTACTCCCCCCTCTAAGCCAGCGTTCTCAGCGATCTTTCTTAAAGGAGCTTTGAGAGAGTTTTTGATTATGTTGATGCCAATTTGTTCATCGGTATTTTCTGCTTTAAGTTTGTCTAGCGCTGGTGCAATCTTAAGGAGAGTCACTCCTCCACCGGGGACTATTCCTTCTTCTACTGCGGCTCTGGTGGCTGCCACTGCATCTTCTATTCGAGCTTTATTGGTTTTCATCTCCGCTTCTGTTGCAGCTCCCACATTGATTACCGCAACACCCCCGGCTAGTTTGGCCAGTCTTTCTTCTAATTTTTCTCTATCGTAATCAGAATCGATTTCGTCCCTTTGTAGTTTTATCTGGGCAATTCTGGCTTCAATCTCTTTTCGCTTGCCCTTGCCTTCGATAATGGTAGTGTTTTCATTATCAATTCTTACTCTTTTTGTCTGTCCCAGCATAGAAATATCTATATTCTCTAGTTTTAATCCCAGGTCTTCTGCTATTACCTGTCCACCAGTGAGCGTAGCAATATCCTCCAGCATAGATTTTCTTCTATCTCCAAAGCCGGGAGCTTTAACTGCTGCACACTTCAAAGTGCCTCTTATTTTGTTAACCACCAAAGTAGCCAAAGCTTCTCCTTCTAGGTCTTCGGCAATGATGAGGAAAGACTTTCCGGTATTGGCAACCTTTTCTAAAAGAGGCAGTATGTCTTTGACATTACTTATCTTCTTATCATGTAGAAGGATATAGGCATCCTCTAATACCACTTCCATCTTTTCTGCATTGGTGACAAAATAAGGGGAGAGGTATCCTCGGTCGAATTGCATTCCTTCTACCATATCTAGCTCAGTTTCAGCCGTTTTTCCTTCTTCAATAGTAATAACACCATTTTCTCCTACTTTTTCCATAGCATCAGCGATTAAGTCACCC
>Ga0315532_1002838_pt1 | contig 11545 bp, 13 predicted proteins | sample SalMarWE160370MG_FD_203082 | JGI IMG/M metagenome (GOLD analysis project Ga0315532, IMG submission 203082) | Salt marsh sediment microbial communities from the Plum Island Ecosystem LTER, Massachusetts, United States - Salt Marsh Sediment WE1603-70 ... | reverse complement strand
CGCGGCATTGGCCGCAAATTAATTCAGGCGCTCCTGTATCATTGCCAAACCGAAGATATTGGCACGGTTCGTGCCCTCATCCCAGAAGGTAACAAAGAACTGCAGGCCCTCTTCGAGCGGCAGGGTTTCCAGTGTAGCAATATTATTAATTTTGATAAGACCCTTGAGACTTAGGTAAAAGGTCTCCCAACACCTGAAGAACGCCTCGATAGTTTTTGAATAGGGCGCGTTCTATTTCTTCCTGGCCCCTCGATGACAGCTTCGATACTATCGTCTCTGGTGTTAATACCGCGTGATAGTAATTGCTGGTAATGTTGTAGAAGTAGTCAGTATCACTGATAGCTCCGAGGTACAGGGGAAAAACAAACTTCCCTTCCCCAGCCTGGAGCTTCAGTGCACTATTATAAAGGTCGTAATTCGTAAGATACTATTAGCTTAGTATCTGCGCCGTTTACCTCCTCCACCAAACCCGCCGCCACCGCCACCGCCACCATAGCCGCCACCGCCACCATAGGGCCTCCTGCCACCTTCGGCGCGAGGGCGTGCCTCACTAACGCTGAGTGTCCGCTCATCCAATGATGTTCCATTAAGCCCGTTGATTGCAGCCTGGGCCTCAGATTTCGTTGTCATCTCAACAAACCCAAAACCTCTAGATTCGCCGCTGTACCTATCCTTAATGATGTTTACCGATGTGACTTGTCCAAAGGCCTCAAATGACTGCCGCAATTGATCCTCGGTAACCTGGCGAGATAAATTACCTACATATATATTCACAATATTAACCCCCTTTCAATTTTTATAGCCTTACCCTTCGTGCAACCAAACTTTTTAGAACAGGCTGAATTCTTCTGCTTCTAAACCCTCGGGGGCTGGGTTTGGTTCCAGCCCCCTTTGAATTCAGCTGCATTAAATTATTGCTGACTGCCCGATTTCATCTTGTTGTAGCACTCACTACAATATACTGGCCTGCCCTCTCGAGGCTCAAAGGGCACTTCACAATCTTTACCACATTCAACACATACTGCGGGATACATTTGGCGGTTAGTCCTGTAACCGCCAAAGCTATCGTACCGGGCTCTCTTTGCTTCACGGCAAGCAGGGCAACGCTTGGGCTCATTAGTATATCCCCTGCCAGCATAGAACTCCTGTTCCTCAGCAGTAAAGGTGAATGTAGCACCACAGTCAGAACATTGTAGATCTTTGTCTGTAAATCCCATTGGACGACCTCCTTTCTTATAATACTTGGCTCGAGTTTCGGTCATCCAACGTTCACGCGTGAGCTCGGAAGAGCTTTCATAGAGACGTGGTAACCTACGCTTATAACCACTAATTTAAGTATAATAAAGCGCTGGGAAAATTGCAACTATTGAAAGTTGTTATCTGAACATTTTTATCTGGAAGCATCACTGATTATAAAATTATAGACTGGCTGTGAGAGGTAGCATGGAGTGATGAGGGATGTGCATAAAGGAAAACTAAGGTTGAAATTCTTGGGATGTCTGGAAGGGACGGCAATCGGCGACGCTCTGGGCGCCGGGTGGGAAGGAAGGGGGATGTCCAGAAGCGAGGATATTGTTTCCCTTGCTGAGAGGCTGGAGCAGCTAATTTACACCGATGATACTCACATGACTATCGGCATTGCCGAATCCCTGATAGAAAGCAAGGGTTTTAATGGAGAACATATGGCGCAAACCTTCATTAAAAATTATGAGGCTGAGCCGTGGCGCGGCTACGGACCAGGACCCCCCATAATTTTTGGGATGATAAAGAGCGGCGAGCCATGGGATAGCGCCGCAAATAGACTTTACCGGGGTGGCTCTTTTGGGAACGGCTCAGCCATGAGGGTATCGCCGGTAGGACTTCTATATTCCCGTAACCTGGAGAAGCTAAGAGAAATCGCTTACCAGTCAAGCTCCATCACTCATTCTCACGAATTGGGCAAGGAGGGAGCAGCACTCCAGTCTTGTGCTGTAGCACTGGCTCTCAACACGCCTTCAGACGAAGAGATTGACAGGGAGGCTTTTCTCTCCAGGCTCCAGAATTTCATCGAGGACCGGTTATACAAGGAAAAAGTAGCCCGAATAAGAGAGTTACTTGGCGAGCAAGATAAGGCGAAGGTGGTCGCCGTGCTGGGAAACGGTATAGAAGCACCAAGGTCAGTGCCTACGGCTATCTATTGCTTCCTGAGACAGCCTCAATCCTACAAGGATACCGTGATTTACGCTATAAGCCTGGGCGGCGATACTGATACTATAGCCGCCATGGCCGGGGCTATTTCCGGGGCGTATCTCGGCATAGAAGCCATTCCATCAGAGTGGCGGGCGAAGCTGGAAAACCGGGATTATATTGAAGCCCTGGCGGAAAAATTGTGGCACATCGCAACTTTTCCCAGTGAATATTGACTTAAGAACATCCAGTGGTAATATATAAATGAGGATTTGTGTGGTCAAGGGAATAGAAATTTGACAAAGGAGAAGGAGGTGTGGAATGCCAGCAGCATGCGGTATAGCTTGCGAAATCTGTGTCCTTCATGCAAAGGAGATATGCCCGGGATGCGCTCCCGGGAACGATCCGAAGGCGCCAGCGTTCATGGAGACGCTGAAGGGATTGGATATGTCCTGCCCTGTGCTTGAGTGTGCCATAAAGAATAAGGTTGACTATTGCTTTAGGTGTGAAAAATTTCCCTGCGACGTCCATTATCTGGGGTTCCCCTACGCCAAGGAACTTTTGGATACGTGGAAGAAATTCTCGGGGAAGTGAGCAGGCTTGGCTATAAGCGCTTCAGTGCTCCTTGTTCCAGCAATAATGTAGTTGCCCAACAAGTCAATAGTTTATCCGCCGGAGTCCGGTAAGTTTACCGTGGCTTCAGGTTTATCTTCTACGCTCTTCATTTCCTTACCGCAGCACATAAGTGTGCCGCCACCAACCTCTATTACTCCCACCTTGTTGCCACAGATTTTGCACTGGTATACCTCTCCGTAATGTTCTACAGCCATACTGCACCCCCTATTCTTTACTGCAATTTCCCGTCCCTTAACAGCATTATTTCTGGATGACGGATGCTCCGCTGCTTGATAGCCTGTTAGTTTTCACTGATAACAGCCGGGGCATTCCCGAAATATACCTTCGTGTGGGGCCAGCGACCGATCCAGTAATGGCTATATGCGCGGCGTCACTTTCTCAGGATGGCTAGTATACCAAGCACGATAAGGGCAATTCCCAGGATCCATCGCAGCAACTCGGGGAAAACTAGAATCAATATTCCCACAACAATTGCTATTATCCCCATCCACAATCCAGTTATTCTGGGCATGATAGTCCTTTACCTCCTTTGCTGAATTTGAAGCTACAGCTTCTATTATGATTAATGAAGTTTCAGAAAGTCAATAGCTTGTCCTAAAAAAAAGACTGGGAGGAATTCGGGAAAGATAAAATTTAGCCGGCTGAGTTTCTCCCCCGATTAAATAACACAACCATTATCTTGACCCGCAGCAATGCCATGCGTATAATGTCATGATTAAAAAATAAAGGGAGGCTCTATGATTAAATCAAGATTGTGTGACCTAATTGGAATCAAATATCCCATTATACAGGCGGGAATGGGCCCCTTCAGCAACAACAATCTCTGTGTTGCTACAGCAAACGCAGGCGTCCTCGGGCTGCTTTCCACGAGCGGTGTTTTTAACAAAGACGATCAGCCATGGGTTTACAACGACTTTGTGAGAACCGGAGAAGCTGACCCCGAAGACGATATGGCTACAGTCATGGAAAAGGTGCTGAAACGGACATACAGGCTGGTGAAAGATAAGGGTGGTATTTTCGGCACCAACGTGATGGTTTCAAAGGAAGTTCTCACGGCGTCAAATATCATGATTGATACGGCCATCAGGGTGCGCGAAGAGAACCCTGATATGAAGAAGTGTTTCAAGGTGATGTATACATCTGCCGGTGACCCCCTTGGCTGGGAAGACAAAATAAAGGGAGCAGGATTTACATGGATTCACATTGTTCCATCTGTTAGGGCAGCTTTGCGCTGTAAGAAAGCTGGCGTCGACGTAATAGTAGCCTCCGGCCATGAAGGCGGTTTCCATACATCGTGGGAACCAGTTCACACAATGGTTTTGCTTCCAGCCGTGGTGGAGGAAGTATCAGACGACAAGACCCTGGTTGTCGGTGCTGGTGGGTTCTCCGATGGCAAGACACTGGCGGCTGCGCTGCTAATGGGTGCGGACGGTGTGCTCATGGGGACACGCTTTCTGGCAACACAGGAAAGCGATTTCCATCAGATGTGGAAACAGGAAGTTGTGGACGCAGGCGACAGGGCAACTCTTGTAGCGCGCGGTTTTGTTGGGCCTGCCCGGTGGCTGAAAACGCCCCGCAGTCAGGAACACGCTAAAAATACCCTCCAGAAATCGCCTGGCGTTTTCTTGGGTACCCCCGATGATTACACAACGCTCGACATGTCTTTGATTGAGTATGAGAGGGAATCAATAAAAGCCACCTTCGAAGGAAATAAGGAAAAAGCGATGATGGCTGCCGGTGAAGTGGCTCAGCGAATTAAAGATATGCCCGGAGTTAACGATTTAGTGCAGGAGATCATGAGGGAAGCGGAAACCATCCTCAGGGAAGTCCCGAAAAGGATTCTGGTGTAAGGTTTAAATCAGACTATAAGAAAAGCCGGCAATTTTCTCACTCGGCTCATGGGTTCTTACACCGTAAATTGTTCCTAAAATTTTCTGCGTCAGGCTAGATGTGAAACTCGACTATGTCGCCATCTTGAAGCACATGTCCCTTGCTAGCCCTCTGCCCGTCATACTTTCCTGAGCCCCAAACGACGGCATACTTCAAATTTTGATAGAAGTCCTTGTGGAGGCTCTCAGCAGCTTCCCCCAGTGTGCTGCCCTTCTCCAGTATCATAGGGTCACTCAGGTCGGCCTTGCTGCCGGGGGTCTTGGTATAAACCCGGACGATATTCAGGGCTTGATAAACTGCTGTTTTGAACTCCTCCAGGCCGCCACCTTCCCTGGCTGAAATGGCAACCAGGGGAAACAGCTTGGCATATTGTGAACGCAAGCGCTCCCAATTCTCGTTTGAACCTGCCAGCTCATTCTTGTTCCCCACGATTAACATCTTCCTGGGATAACTTCCCGGAGTTACTTGTGTACCATCATCCAAGGGCTCTATTCTTGCCTCTCTTAGCCCTTGAAGAGCTGCCTCTACCTGGCTTATCGGCTCCCGGGATAAATCTATTACAATGGCGATGAGGTCAGCGTTTCTAAGGCTATTTGCTAGCAGTACTCTCACTTCCTTGTGCCCGATGGGCGGCGTATCCACCAGTTGTATCTGGATATCTTCGAACTTCATCATCCCCGGAATCGGGGTTTTGGTAGTGAAGGGATATTCGGCTATTTCTGGAATAGCCTCGGTTAGCGTCGCTAATAGCTGTGACTTTCCGGCATTGGCTGGCCCCACTAACATTACCTGTCCGGCGCCCTCCCTGCTAATATAGAAGCCTGCTCTCCTGGCTGTGGCGTACTTTCTTTCTGCCTCCTGAGAAAACCTGGCAATCTTCCGCCTTAGAGCGGCATGAAGCTTATCGGTGCCTTTATGCCTGGGCATAATGGCAAGCATTGCTTGCAGGGCGGCAATCTTTTCCTCCGGTTCCCTGGCTGACCTGAATCTCTTCTCAGCCTCGAAATACTGTGGCGGTAGATTCGCTGGCATATAACTAATTCTAACATTATGCCCTTTCTATCAAAACATCTAGTGCTCTTTCTTTCCCTTCACAGGAAGAGGCTGGTTAGCTGTGATTTATACCGCTAAGTAGCTTTTTGGTTTTGGGTGGTGGTGAAAAGTTCGTTAGTAAAAATGTTAGCAAATATCAAGTGTCAATTTTATCTGGAGATGTGCGAAACTCCCAGAGTCACAGAGATGATCCGGCATTGCCGTTTTTCCGTTTTGTTTCAGTTGGCTTATTCGGAAGTACAATCTCCCCATTAACCCACAATTCAATTAGCTGTCTTACGACCTCTTTAACTGTTCGATCTTCATCTATTAATTTATGGTGTAATGCTTTCCAGAGATCAAGAGGAATATCAGCGGTTACTTTGGGGGCCTTACGTTGCATAGACTCATATTAGCATATTACGTCTAATTATTCAATCGGATTACCTGGAGTCCTGGAAATATTATTGACAGTCTTCCAGGTGAATGTTACAATAATGGTCATAATGAGCACCTTTATGGAAAAGCTAAATTTGTCTAGAGAACTAATTAGGGGGGCACTATCTGAGCATACTGACCCGATTGTGGCATGTTCTTTCGGAAAGGACAGTATTGCCGTCCTTCATTTGGTAAGGCAATTCAAACCAGATGTAAGAGTTCTTTGGAATAATACTCTAGTTGAGTATCCAGATACGTATAAGTTTGCTCGCCGTATAATTAAAGACTGGAATCTGCATGTTTATGAAGCTAAGCCTCGGAAAACATTCTGGCAAGTGGTTGATGAGGTGGGATGGCCCGTGCACCCACGAAATGCACCTGGGAAGCTACAAAGGGCAACCGAGCGGTGTTGTAAAGAGTTAAAAAAGATACCGACTGAGCAACTCATTCGCATCCACAAATGGGATCTCTATTTTACCGGCCTCAATCGCCATGAGAGTCGACTACGAGAGTTCTCTGCTCAAAGATACGGTAATTACTTCTTCTCAAAGAAATGGCGTTTATGGAAATGTCATCCTATTCTTGATTGGACAGTGGCCGACGTGTGGGAGTACCATCGAATGTTTGATTTACCCCATAACCAGCTGTATGACAAAGATGAGATTGAAATACGAGGCGGGATCCGTACTGGTTGCTGGCCATGTCCTCAGGCTATTCGATATGGTAAGCTCAGACACTTACAATATTATTATCCAGGACTATTCCATCATCTTGTAGTGGTTAAAGGTTTAGGTGAATTCATTCTCCGAGAGCGTCTGCAGAGGCTTCAAGGCTTAGAGTATCAGAGAATAGCGACATATCTAGATATTGGGATTGACAAGGTCATTAAGGTTCGTCCCTGCCTTTTCGATCGCGTCTGATTATTTGGCTGCTGCAATCTTCCGCAACTCTTCGTCAATGATGGGCTTCAACAACAGGACCTGAACTTGAGCACCTGTCCGAGTATCTTCAAGGTATCGCTGTACCCGTGGGAAGACGTTCTTTGGATAATCTCTGCTATGCTCGATATCCGCAAAGCCAAATCGGGTGAATACAGAGGTACCTTCCTCCCATGCAATCAATAGATGCATGTCTTTGGCATCCTTTTCCTCACGGTCTAGGTCTTTTATCAGAGAAGCTGCCACAACCTTGAATTCTACAACTAATAGACGCCTTTCATCCGGGGGGATTGATGGAATCGAGCTGTCGCCAACTCTTTTTATCATAGCCCGAGCATCGTATTTGTCCTTCTGCGACAAACCGAATAACCTATATTCGGGAAAAAACCACGCCCTGCTAATTCGAAGAAAAGTGCAATTACATCATTCTCATCGGTCGGGGCCTTCCGCAGGATGTAATCAGGAAGACCTAGGTCAGGACGGCTAAGGAAGTTGTCCAGTTCGTCTCCAGTGTCTGGTGGAATTCTACCCACCCAGTTCCCAGCCGCACGCTGAATTACAGAGGCGTATGCGTCATTGACGAATCGTCTTGCCCGATTGACGAGGTAAAGATCTGTCAACTGCGTCTTTCCATAATTCAGCTTGGCATCGAGGTCTATTACCATGTCAAAGCATCTTACGTATTCTAGGTTGCGTCCTCGAGTTAGATCTAGGTCATGTGATGTCACAACCCCGTTTGCGGATAGTACTCGACGACTTCCTCCAGGCAAAAATTCATCAAAATGAGGTATGCGGCCTATTGTCAGGATGATACCATTTATTTGTGGAAAAAGCTTTTCTCTGTATTCTTCAATATCATCAGCTAGATTCCCTTGCTGATCAGTAATGAGTTTCTCGTAATCCTCAGCTTCTACATATCTTAGAACATTAAAGCCCTTAAAGGTCCTAGATAAACCCTCGCCCCCCTTCCCCAAGGCTTCTCGATACAAACCAAGCCTCACATGGGTAGGGACCCAGTTAAACACATCCTCCACCAAAAGATATTCAGGTTTAATTTCAAATTCGAATTTGGTGTTGCCGTCAAACAAACCTCCCATCTCTGAACCAAATTGTTCCATGGGGTTTGAGCAGCTTATCTGTACTTTAAGTTTAGTGTTGCTGAGTTCGGGTTTATTACCTAGCTGATTCATCACATCTCCTGCGTAGGTAAACCGCCGGAGAAAAGCACAGAATAGAGCTGCAAAACGGTTAGGGAACACCTTTTGACTGACTGAGTGTCCAAGTGTTTTTCCAAAGTGCCGATCTACACCATGGGAGAGACATCTGACTTGGAGTTCCTGCACAAACTGTTTTAATGGGTCTCCTATCGTACCTTCGGGGAATGTGTAAGTAATTTGTGTCCCCGATTTATCAAGAGGTTGAGAGTCTTCTGGGAATGAGGTTGGTACCTGGAGTGTATGACCCCCATTTCCGAAACGATAGGCATCTGAGATTTCTAACCGAAAGGCTCCTTCTTCTGTTCGAGAGCGAAGCATGAAGAATCTAGACTTGAAAAGCACGACCTTAATTCCCACCCCAACCAAGCCAAACAATTTCTTTGCCGCCTCTCGTTTCCTTGTCCCACCAAGAAATAACAGTGTAGCATCATTGGGAAACCCAATCCCATCATCCTCAATAGATATAGTCCTACTGTCAAAATCGATATTAAGTCTTATGAGATGGTCACCGCCCCCTGATTGATATACGGCATCGATAGAATTTTGTAGCGCCTCACCGACTACAATTTGAGACGGGCTGTAAGCTTGGATGGTTTGCTTTAGTTGATGGATATAAAGGTCGGGTAGTTGCGGTGGTTTTAATAAATCATACGTCTGTTGTTCTGTCATGCGATATCCTTTTCAGGACTTTTCAAAATTGTATCACGGGTGGTCATAGAATAAAAGACTATCGACAGAAGACACGAAGTATGTTTATGATGTGGAATTCATATGCGTAAAAGAACTGCTCTTTCTCTCTTGAGCTATCGGTCAACGAGTTCTTTGTGTATTTCCACCTCGTCTTCGGAGACCCTCTCTCGACTTAGCTAATCGATACCCTAGTTTGCATCACCCAAACACTCAACAGGCAATTTAGGGTCATCTTCTCCAGGCCCCTAATTCGATGATTAAATATCCTTCCATACTATAATTTTTGGTGCTTATACGCAATGTTTTCAAATTGGTATTTTTGACTATTGACAATTGATTTAGCTGGTAGGCCGTACAGGATTCGAACCTGTGACACCCTGATTAAAAGATACAAAAGGTTTGTCCCTGAGTGTGAAAAGAAGTAATTCCTGATACCTTTTTATTGGTGATTTAGCTTCTGATGATGGTATAATCAGCGCTAACGTTTTAGAAAAGCTGAACTATTACTACAAAGGAGGGCAAAAATGTGGGATGCTTCGAAGTGTGACCTGTGTGGCGACTGTCTGGTGAACTGTAGATATGTCGATTATGATAGGGATAGGGCGATTGCTCAGATTAAGCTGCTCATGGAGGGCAAAGACGCCGAAATCCTGAGCAAGTGTACCACCTGCATCGCCTGTAATGACTACTGCCCTACCGGGGCTGACCCTTCTAACCTCATCTTCAAGATGCAGGAGAAAATAGGCACCTCTCCCATAGTGGCAGTCGGCAAACCAGCGCTCGAGACATTAGCACAGGCGCTCGAGGGACATGGAGAACCCGGGCAGGTGATACCGGGCGACCCTGATAAGCCGGTGCTGTCATTCGATTCCTTCCAGTTTAACCAGTTCCCCGAGGGCACACTCGACAGCCAGCTATTCAAAGGCATGACGGTGGTCAGAGGCTATGATTATGCGAACCTGGCCGGCAATGTACACATGGGTGGAGAGAGCTTCGTGGAAAAGTACGGCCAGCGTGTCCTGGACAATCTGGCCAGCCTGGGCAAAGACATCGTGTTCATACATAATGAGGGCTTTGTCCTGCCAGAGGTCAAAGCTAAGGAGTACGGTTTCAAAGTCTCCTTCAAATACATGCACCTCTTCGAATACCTGCGCAACTATCTAAGGGACCACAAAGATAACGTCACCAGGCTAGGCAAGAAAGTTGCCTACCAGGCTAACTGCGCCACCAGATGGATGCATGAATATGATACCTTCCTGGATGAGGTCTTCGAGCTTGTCGGCGTGGAACGGCCACCCAGGCAATATGAGGGGGTGGATGCCCTCTGCTGCAGTGGCCCCCTTATCTATACTAACCGGGAGCTTGCCGTTGACATCCAGAAAAAGAACTTCGAGGATGCCATAGCCTGCGGCGCTGATGCCATCATAACTTCCTGCCCTATGTGTGACTGGGTGCTCCGCCGCCCCAGCGCGCAGTTCGGTCTGCCCAAGATCTTCATCACCGACCTGTGCTGCATCGCTCTCGGTGAAAAGCCCTGGCCGGAAGGCTCCCGGTAGCGAAGCTACAATGATCTTGGTCCGTACCTCCCCCGCCCTTCATGTTTATTGGCGATTTAGCTTCGATAGTTCCCCCTCCAAAATGTGGTGGTATTCTGGGGATATAATCCCTAATTTGTAGTGGGCTTAATTTTTGGGGTATGGAGTCCCTAGAATTCCAGCTAGAATGCACCTGAGAGGCCCGAGAAAGGGCATTAAACCCTGTCCACGTCCAAAAACCCCTGTCCAGTGTGGACATGGCTTCTAATCGGAGCTGATAATGTAATCGCTACGGATTAGCCCTTCTCACTCTGGGCTGGTGATTAGGCCTTGTCTGTTCGCTGCCAAGGCCTGAATAGCCTTTGCCACCATCTTTGCTTAGGGGTCTGCTTAGGGGCCTCCAGAAGCAATAATCGTTCCTGAAGCATTTCTGCTTTAGCTTTCCAATAGCCGACTTCCTGGGATAGTTGCTCTATTCTATTGATAAGCGGTTGAGTTGATAGGGTATTATCTGATAATGGCTTAGTGAGCATGGGTAGGTCGTCGATAATGTATGACTCCCCGAACTTGGAAGGGACTAGCCTGGCCTTGAGTTTGCCAGACTTGATGTACCGACGGACAGTAATTATCGAGACGCCCAAAGCCTCGGCAGTCTCTCTCAATGTATAGCCATTCATTAAGAACATTGTAACACCTTAGTCAATGTCCTTGAAATGGGCTTGATCAGTCTGACCAGGGTATCGTATAACCATATTGACCAGGGAAACAGAGAGTAGGCCGTACAGGGCTCGAACCTGTGACACCCTGATTAAAAGTCAGGTGCTCTACCAACTGAGCTAACGGCCCATGACTTTGTGAAACTATGCGCAGCCTATTTTTCTACTGTCAAGATATTGGAAATATATATAGCGAAAGCAGGGTGAATGTCGCAAATAAATCCCCCGTCAACTGCCTCTACAGAGAAGGTTACCCTGTTTGGCTTCCTGAGGGGATCGCCAAATTT
>Ga0315532_1002837_pt1 | contig 11545 bp, 13 predicted proteins | sample SalMarWE160370MG_FD_203082 | JGI IMG/M metagenome (GOLD analysis project Ga0315532, IMG submission 203082) | Salt marsh sediment microbial communities from the Plum Island Ecosystem LTER, Massachusetts, United States - Salt Marsh Sediment WE1603-70 ... | reverse complement strand
CCTCCGACGTGGGTGTCCTGCTGGGGCTGAGAGAGGAAAAGACCCTGCCGGTCACCTACCGGCTGGCTTGCCTGCGCGACGCTGACCAGGAAGATGCCGAATCCCGGCGGCTCCTCTACGTCGCCACTACCCGTGCGCAGGAGAAACTCATCGTCAGCGGGCACGTCAAGGCGAGGAAGAATGGCACCCCTCAACTACAGGGCTGGCTGGCCTGGATGGGAGAGACCATCGGCCTGGAGCAGGAACAACTGCCCAACCCCCTCACTGCTCCGCAACCGCTCGACCTATCCTGGGACGCGGGCGAATTGGCCTGTGTGGTGTACCCAGCCGAGGGAGACAAGGAGACAAGGAGACAAGGGGACAAGGAGACTGCTCCCCCTCTCCGTATCTCCTTGTCCCCCCCTCTCCCCAGCCTGATTGCGCCGCTGACCTTCGCCGCCCCTGCCGACGCCGACCCGAAGATACGGGAGCGGGAGAGCGAACCTCCGCCGCGCGTCTGGCGCGTGGTGCCCGTAGCCCAGCGGCCAGAAGGTCCTGCCTGGGTCGTGGGCACCCTGGTTCACACCGCCCTGCGCCACTGGCGCTTCCCGGATCGGCCCGGCCTGGAGGACTTCCTGCGCCCCTACGCCCTGGAGGCCGGCCTGACCGACCCGGAGGAGATTCGCCGCACCCTCGCCGGAGTCCGCCGTCTGCTGGCCCGCTTCCAGGCCCATCCCCTCTACGCTGAACTAAACCATGCCGAACGGCACCACGAGGTGCCCTATGCCGTCGAGGTGGAGGGTGTCCCCAGGTGCGGCATCGTGGACTTGCTAGCCCGTTCCGACGATGGCTGGACGCTGGTCGAGTTCAAGACCGACAGACTGGAGGCCGGGGCCGACCTGGAGGCTCACATCCGGCAGAAGAAGTACGACCAGCAGGTGCGGGAGTACGTCGCAGCGGTGGCTCATCTCCTGGGCGAGCGCCCCCGGGCACTGCTGGTTTTCCTGAACGTGGGCAGGCAAGTGGAAGAGGTCAGATTTGACACCGCATCAGAGTAGAGTATGTGCACTTTTATGGGGCAAGATGAGACGCCAGGGAAGCCAACATGGGTCAATGTCCCATAGACAAGGCTTTCGAGAACGAGTATACTATATCTTGAGCGTCAGATGCTGGCACCCAGGGTTCGACAGCGACGAAGGGTGAACATCGGGAAGCCCAACCACGTTAGCCGATGTCGGAAATAGAGCGACAACTGCACATTCTGGAAGCACTGGAGCGGGAACCGGCGACGACCCAGGCTCGCCTGGCCGCCCAGTTGGGCATGGCCGTGGGCAGCGTCAATTGGTATCTCAAACAGCTGATCCGCAAGGGGTACGCCAAAGTGACGCAGATGGAACGCCGCCGGCTGAAGTACTTCGTCACGCCTCAAGGGCTGGCCCTGAAGGCCCGGCTGACGTCGGAGTACATGGAGGCCTCGCTGCGGGTCTATCGGGAGTTGCGCCAGGCGGCTCGGGAGGCACTGGCCCAGGTGCGTGGGGCCGGCTACAATGCAAGTGAAACGCAAGTGAAACGCTGGGAATGTCGATTCCGAGTTATCATATTAACGCTGGACTACGAGTTAGAACCATGAAGGTCTTGTTCTTGAATCCCGCTTTTGGCCACGGCTTTTGCAAATCAGCCCGGTGGTTTGCCAAGTCACGAGGACGGGTGCAACGGCATCCCGACTACCTCTGCCAGGCTATAGCCGTGCTCGAAGAGGCAGGACATAATTGCCGGTTCATTGATGGGGCAGCCAAAGATATGTCGTTGGAGGAGACACAGGCTGAAGTCGAGGCTTTCCGACCAGAGATGGTGGTGATCCAGGCGACGACTCCATCAATCTACTCCGACCTGGGCTACGCCCGGATGTGTAAGGATACGCTGAGCAACGACTGTCTGACGGTGATGGTCGGCGCTCACATCTCAGCCGAGCCTGATGATACGCTGCAAAAGTCTGATGGGTCCCTTGACGTGGTAGCGCGAGGGGAATATGATTATACACTGCAGGACATGGCAGACGGCTTGAGCCTGGAAGACATCACAGGTATCTCTTATATAACCAACGGGAAAGTTATCCACAATCCATCCCGACCGCTCATTGATAACCTAGATGAACTTCCTTTCCCCGCCTGGCACCACATTGACCCCTATCACTATCCCGACGCTGGAAAATTGTATCCCTTCATCACCCTGATAGGCGGGCGGGGCTGCGAAGGGCGCTGCACGTTTTGCCTTTTCCCACAGGTGATGTACGGACAGCACTATCGAACGAGGTCTCCAGAGCGGGTAGTGGACGAGATTGAATATGATCTAAGGCTGTTTCCGTTCTTAAAAGAGATCATGTTTGAGGATGACACGCTGACCCTGAAGCAACATCTGCCCCGGCTGCAGGCGATCTGCGAGGAAATGTTGCGACGAGGGATCAAGATTCCCTGGAGTGCCAATGCCCGGGCGGATCTAAGAGACCTGGAGACATTGCGGCTGATGAAGCAGGCTGGCTGCCGCATGCTGTGCGTAGGATTCGAGTTCGGCAATCAGCAGATCCTGAACAACGTGCGCAAAGGGATCAAACTGGAGCACATGCGGGAGTTTGCGGAGGCGACCAGGAAGGTAGGCATCAGGGTGCATGGCTGCTTTATGATCGGTGGGCCGGGAGAGACGAGAGAAACAGCCCGGCAGACAATAGAGTTTGCCAAGAGCCTGCCCGTTGATACGGTGCAGTTCAGCGGCGTGTGCGCCTATCCCGGCACGGAGTACTACAACTGGGTGAGGGAGAATGGCTACCTGGTGCCCCAGGACTGGCCGCAGTGGGTGGATGAGAACCTGGAGCAGCGGGCGATTATTAGTTTCCCGCAACTGTCGGTGGATGAGATTAATGACTTGGTTGATCAAGGGTTGAAGGAGTTCTACTTGAGACCCGGTCAGATGCTGAGGATGCTGCGAAACATAAGGTCATGGGCCGATGTGAAGACCAAGTTGCATGGGCTGATGAGTTTTGTGGATTACTTTGGCAGGTCGTGATGGGCATTGAGCGCGAGGGCTTCTTCCAACAACTGGACACCGTTTACCAGCAACCTGGTCACCTCATGCAACGCAAGATGGAACTGGTAAAGCAGGTAGTTCGACCAGGCGAACGGTTGCTGGACGTCGGCTGTGGAACAGGGGAAGCCCTTGTCCAAATGCAGGATCGCTTTGAGCATGTGGTAGGATTGGACGCTAGCGCATCGGCGGTGAAGTACTCCCGGAAAAAAACGGGCAACAGGAACGGCGTGGAGTTGATACAGAGCAGCGCATTCGAGCTATGTTTCCGGGCAGAGGCTTTTGATTGTTGCCTGTTGCTGGACGTGCTGGAGCATCTGGAGCAGCCACACTTGGCTCTGTCACAGATAGTGCGTGTTTTGAGAGAGGGCGGTCAACTCATTGTGACTGTGCCTAACTGGATGAACTGGATTACAGCCAGATTGCTTGGACTGAATTCAGAGCACCGCGCCTTTCACACACCCAGAGGATGGAAACGACTAATTGAGAATGCCGGGTTCCAGGTCGATTCCTACCGGGCGGTACGGCTACCGTTTATTGAGGGAGAGTTTTGGGCCAAGAAGCTGCCCTATCTGGGCATGTGTATTGTGCTGGCGGCGGAGCGTCGGGCGGGAGGATGAAGACACGGAGACGTGTGCGGGTGGTGCTGGGTTGGCTGGTTGGTCTGTTCATTCTTTACCTCATTTTCCGACAGGTGAACATCGGCCAGGTGGCAAGCTCTTTGCGAACAGCTTCGGTTGAATTGCTAGCACTATCTGTGGTTCTAGCGCTGACAGCTCATTCTCTGCGGGTACTCAAGTGGTATATTGTGTTGCGTGACCAGTACAATAGCCTAGAGGTGGCTGCATTGTTCTTTGCGTCCAAAGCCTTCGGCGACCTGTCTCCAGCCAGATTGGGTGAGTTTGCTCCCCTGTTGTCCGGTAAATATCGCGGCGGAAAAGTAGCGGCACTGGTGCTTACAGATCGTTTTTTCGAGGCCTATGCCACACTGTTCTTTGGAACCATAGGCATCTTGTTGCTCCGTTTTCGCGACACGCGCATCATTGCCGGTGGTGTGGCCATCTTTCTGGCCCTGTCTGTAGCCTTCGTGCTGCTGACCAGTGTACATTTTTGGGAAAAGATGCAAGAGAGTCTTAGCCGGCGGCCAGTGCTGGACAGGGGTTTGCGTATCGTTGTGGCTGTTAGTCGTGGCTTTGTCACCTTCAAACACCTGTCGTGGATGCTGTGGCTGATCTCGATGATAGCCACGGCTCTCGGTTTGTTTTTCTTTCAAGCGCTCTTTTTGAGTGTAGGCGTTCGAGTTAGTTGGCCACTGGCGGCGACGATGGCCGCTGTGGCCGCGATAGCATCATTGATTGCCTTCACACCATGGGGCCTGGGCATCATCGAAACACCGCTATGGTGGCTTGGCAAGCTGTATGATCTTCCACCCACGGGCCTGGGCGCGTTCTACGTGCTGGCCAGGGCGATTTCCATCCCATTGCCCTGGCTGCTACTTTCCGGTGCTTTGCTGATACAAAGGCAGTTGAGCGTTTGGAGGAAGGGTGATGAATGACTTGGACAGAAAAGTCAGGATACTGTGGGTGGATGCGGTGGACTATAGCATTGAAGTGGAAAGCCGCTATCAGCCTTTGGGTATCTTCTACATCATAACTCAACTCCAGAAGAGATTTCGACCTAGCCTCCTAGAATTCAGAGTTGTCAATAGGGACGTGGAGAAGGAGTTGTCGTCTTTCAAGCCTCACATAACAGCCATCTCAAGCGTGTCCCAGAACTTCGATCTGGCCAAGAAATACGCTCGGATGGCTAAGGCCAGTGCATCCGTCACAACTTAATGAAATGATGTCTGTCAGTGGTCAGAATAGCGTCAAATGGGCAATTGAACAGCCTGTTTTCGTGCCTGGAGTGAACCGAACGCCTGATTTAGTCAGAAATCTAGGTCTGGCTGGCGAGATTTGCCCCGGACCGCAGGAAATATGCCCCTTGAAAGCCCAAAATGGGCCTTAAGTTGTGAGGCATGGGCCAGTGGTAGCCTTGTGGTCGTTGGCGGGGTACACATTTCGGCTGTTCCCAACTCTATGACGGAGAGTATGGATATCGGCGTTGTCGGTGAGGGAGAGGTCACGTTTGGAGATGTGGTGGAGTTGTATCTGGAGACAAGAGACCTGGACGCCAGACACTTGTCGCGTGTTCCAGGCGTAGTCTACTGGGATAGTGGACAGTTGCAATACTCGGAGACCCGAAAGCGTGTGCCTGATCTTGATTCACTTGCCCACCCTGATCGTTCCATGATGAATTCTGCTACGAAATTGAACGCTCTGTTATCAAGGGGGTGTCCTTTTCGTTGTGTGTTTTGTTTCTCCACCCAGCGTTGGGGGAAAATCCGCTATTTTTCGCCGGGCTACGTTTGCGAGGAGATAGAGAGGATATTGCGGGTCACAGATAGAGGAATGGTGAAGTTTTGGGACGACCTGTTTGCCACTAGTTTCAGCCGGCTGCAGGCGATTCATACTGCACTTGAGGCCAGCAAATTACTGGGACAATTTCAGTTCACCTGCAACGCAAGGTCGAATCTCCTTACGGAGGACACAGTTAGGTTATTGAAGGAGATGGGTTGTGTCTCTGTGGGGATGGGTTTGGAATCGGGGAATGAAGAGATATTGCAGTATTTGAAGGGCAAGAACATCAGTATTAGCGATCATGAATCCGCCATCGGCCTGCTGAAACGGCACGGGATTGAGGTGGCTGGCTCTTTTATCATTGGTTCCCCCATGCCTCACAACTTAAGGCCCATTTTGGGCTTTCAAGGGGCATATTTCCTGCGGTCCGGGGCAAATCTCGCCAGCCAGACCTAGATTTCTGACTAAATCAGGCGTTCGGTTCACTCCAGGCACGAAAACAGGCTGTTCAATTGCCCATTTGACGCTATTCTGACCACTGACAGACATCATTTCATTAAGTTGTGACGGATGGGTTCCCCTCATGAGACAAAAGCACAAATCATGGACACCTACAATTTCATCCGGCGCAACAAAGTAGATATCTTCGATGTGTATCTGTTAACGCCCTTCCCTGGCACTCCCATCTGGGAATACGCTGAGGAGCGTGGTCTGGTACACGATGAGATGGATTGGGACAAACTGAGCTTCCGTTTTTCCGATCACTTCGAGAGCGTCGTTATCTTGTCAGAATGTTTAACTCGCGAGGATTTGGTGGGCTTGTACAAGAAGTTCAAGAGGTTGAGATGGGCGTATCTGGCAAAGAATGTCTGGAAATCGCCCTACCTGTTCAAGCTGCCGGGCATCTTTTGGGGGCAGGTCAAGGAGAAGACAGTTAAGTTTTTCGGGTGAGCCTGACACTTGCTTAGATGTTGGTTGTGGTTGTAGATGCCACAAGGCGCATTCTTTGTTATGAACGCATCGTCTGTCTCATTCCTCATCCCTGCTCACAATGAGGAGAATATCATTGGCCACGCTCTAGATGGCCTGGCCGCGATAGCACGGCCAGACGTGGAAGTGCTTGTCGGCCTCGATGGTTGCACCGATGGCACCAGAGCGGTCGTTGAGCGGTATTCCTTCGCCAACTGGATCGAGCTGGACGAGCGTGGAGGCAAACAAGCGGTTCTGGACCGGCTGATGGAATTGGCGCAGGGTGAAATCATTGTCGTTCATGATGCTGATTGGCGGTTCGTCTGTGATCGAGGGGGAGTCGATCTGCTCATTCATGAATTCGAGGATCCAAGTCTTGGTGGGATCGTGCTGCCCCCTCACAACATCCCTTTCTGGGAACTACGAGCGGGCATAGCATCCAAAGGGTTCGTCGGGGCAGGGCTGGGGGTCTTGCTTTTGTGGGAATACCTGTTGATCACTCAGGCTGAGCGTACAGAGTCAGGCACGTATGCCAGTCCTGACCGCATCGTCTATCCGTTTACAGTCAACGTCTTCCGGCGTGGAGTGATACCACCGGCCACGACCGCCGCAGATGATTTCGAACGGTTCATGTATTTGGTTGACGCCGGATACCGTGTCAAGATATTCAATGACAGACTGCTGCCCTATTTTCAGATCACGGATCAAGAGTTATCGTTCCGCGATCATTTTCGACAGCGGGTCAAGAACCACATCGCCAGAGCACAGTTCGCCAGTACAGTTAAGTTTAGGGCGGGCTTGTGGAATTTCTACCTTCCGTTCACCATATATTGTTTGAAGAGTGCTAGTAGGTTGGGCTGGAGAGACTTTTCTCTGGTTCTCACCTGGTATGCAACTATCTTGCTGGCGCTACTTCGAGCCCGGCTTATTCTGCGCAAAGGGATACCTGATGCCAGAGAAGCCTGGAAGTACCGGTTGACGCGACATGTGTCCAGGTGATCAGATAGAATCCGAAAAGATCGCTTTCAGACAACACTACGACATCGAAGCCGCTTGCTACGACTTGCATCGCTATACCTGCCTGTGCAAGCGCATGATCAGCGGACTCCAGCAAGAATTTGTGAACCACGTGTTGCGTGATGCGGGGTGGGTGCTGGAGGCCGGCTGTGGCACTGGTCGTTTCACGATCCCGCTGGCACAGCAGGGAAAGCGCATTGTGGCCCTCGACGCTTCGCGGGAGATGCTGGCCCAGGCTCGCCGCAAGGCTGAAGCCGCTGGCATGACTCATAGAATCGAGTTTGTGTTGGGCGATGTAGAAAACCTGGGCTACGGAGACAGCACTTTTGATGGGGCACTATCTATCGCCGTGCTGCGCCATTTCCCCTCGCCAGCCCGAGGGATTGCTGAACTGACTCGCGTGGTGAGGCCAGGAGGCGCGCTGGTATTAGATTATCTGAACTGGAATGTCTTCCGCTTCTACGAGCCGCTGCGCGGTTTGTTTGTCCAAAATCTCAACGTGTCCAATCAACATTTCTTTCGGAACTATTACTCGACCTTTGGCGAAATTCACGACCAATTGGCACAGAATAGAGTTCACATTGTCCAACGTAAGGGCCTCAGTAAACTTCCGTCCCATTTCCTACTGTGCCAGTTGCGCCTGCGTTTTCTGGCAGGCTTGCTACGTTCTCTGGAGCGTGGCATCAACTTCGGCGCGGTGGTCATAGTGGGAGGCGAGAAGTTGTCGGACAACGCATGAAAACTACATTCTTTAACATTCACGGCTTGTTAACTTTGCAACTTACTTCCCAGCGGGATGACGTTCACAGTTTCTTTAACGATGAATTGGCCTACTTTCGAGTGCCCTCGAAGGCGTGCAAAGTGTGCCCTGAGGTACAAGTGGTGGTGGGGCCGTTACCTCCACTGCAAGGCATAGTGCTTCTCCTCGATAATCGCGAGTATACTGTGTCGGGCGACAGCATCTCTTTCGATGAATGGTACAAAATCTTTCGCTTGCGACTGCGGCTGACCGCCTTGCAAGGCCCAGAGACAATGCTATACTTTGATAGTCACCCACTAGCCTACCGTCTGCTCTTTCTCAAGTTTATCATACCGGTGCTACGCCTGCGGTTGCTCCAGCAGGGCCTTACTCTGGTCAAAGCCTCGGCTGTCGAAAGTGAGGATGGCATCTGGCTGCTCCCGGCCTGGAGCGGGGGAGGGAAGACCTCGCTGGTTCTCCACGCCGTGGAACGGGGGTGTCGCTTCTGGTCCGACACCTTCAGCCTGGTCTCGAGGCGAGGGCAGGTGTACCCTTTTCCCCGGCCGTTGCATCTCTTTTGGCGGAATGTCGCCACTTGTCCCTCGTTGTGGGCACACATCAGCCACAGAGAGCGATTCGCTTTCAGACTAAAGCACCTAGTCCACATTCTATCGCTGCGCACGCTGAATCTCAGCCACCGCTTGTCTCTGGGGGAAGAGGCTATAGGACGATCCCCACAACGGCTGTGCTCCCTCCTGTTTCTGACCCAGACCGACGAGCCAGACTGGCGCGGGGAACGCGATTTGCCCGCAGTGCGGGCTGTGGCCAAAATGATGGCCAATGACCGGCACGAAACCTGGCTTTTCGACGCAGCCTATCGGGCTTATACTCAAAGCCAGTCGAGTGGATGGGATTACTGGCAGCCCCACTCAGAGGTTTTGGCAGAGGCGCTAAAAGGTGTGACCTGCAACGAGGTGTTCCTGCCTCTTCGGCCTCAGTTCCACGACTTCGAGCACATTCTGGATTGGCAGATGACTTGGCGGGAAAGTTAGGGTTGGCATGACAAGCGAGGACGCACTTGCACCATCGGTAACAATCGTGGTACCCGTCTACAATGCCGCCCGCACCATCGCGCCGTGCGTGGAAGCCTGCCTGGCCCAGGACTATCCCGGCGTAGAAGTCATCGTCGTGGACGACGGCTCGACCGATGACACTGCAAACATCGTCCGACGTTATCCGGTGCGCTACCTGCGGCAAGAGAATGCCGGCCCGGCCAGCGCCCGCAACCGGGGCTGGCGTGCCGCCACGGGCAAGATCGTCTGCTTCACTGATTCTGACTGCGTGCCGGCGCCGGACTGGGTTTCCAGGTTGGTTGACGAGTACACCTCAGGAGAGATCGCTGGCGTGGGGGGGACGTATGACATCGCTAACGATAATAACCTGCTCGCAGCCTGTGTGCACGAGGAAATCGTCCAACGGCATCTCAAAATGCCCAGGGGCGTGAATTATCTGGGAGCGTTCAACGTCTCGTACCGCCGAACTGTTCTCGAGGAGGCCGGTGGCTTCGACGAATCCTATCGCATCGCCAGCGGGGAGGACAATGATCTGGCCTATAGGATCATTGAGCGCGGCCACAGTCTCGTTTTCACCAGGGACGCTCGGGTGTCTCATTATCATCCAGAGAATCTGTGGCGGTATTTGAGACATCAGTTCTGGCACGGTTACTGGCGGATGAAGCTCTATCGCCAGCATCCCAGAATGTCCGGGGGCGACGTCTACGGTGGCCTGCTGGATTTTGTCCAGCCGCCGCTGTGTGTGGGCACGCTGGCGTTGACGCCGTTGGCAATGATTTGGCCTGTCCTATGGATGCCGTTCGGCTTGATGGTATTGATGGACCTGGGCTTGCAAATCCCCAACACGGTACGGATTGTCAGGCGCACGGGCGCGGTCAAACAGTGGGCCTTGGCATTCATCACGTGGCTGCGTGGCTATGCGCGCGGGCTGGGTATGGTAGCGGGTATGTGGGACTTCTTCGTGCGGGGGCGAGATGGATAGGCGGACACTGGTGATCATCCCCGCCTACAACGAGGAGGAAAGCCTGTCTTGCGTCATTGACAGCGTGCACGCCAGCGTTCCGTTTGCAGATGTTGTGGTGGTCAACGACGGCTCCGTTGACAAGACCGCATCCATAGCGCACGCGAAAGGGGTGATCCTGCTCGACCTGCCCTACAACCTGGGCATCGGCGGAGCCGTACAGACGGGCTACAAGTTCGCTGCAGCGCGAGGGTACGACATTGCCGTGCAGGTTGATGGCGACGGACAGCATCCCGCCGAGGAGATTCCCAGATTGCTCAGCGTGTTGCAGGCCGGGCAAGCCGACATGGTTATTGGTTCCCGGTTTGTATCCGGGCGGGCGGACTACGGTGTGCCCCTTGCCCGCCTGGTGGGTATCAAAATACTCTCCGCGGTCATCTCGCTCTTGTCGCGCCAGCGGGTTACCGACCCAACCTCCGGTTTCCGCGCGGTCAACCGCAACGTGATTCGACTGCTGGCGCGAATGTACCCCCGCGACTATCCAGAGCCGGAAGCCGTCGTGTTCCTGTGCAAAGAAGGCTATTCCATCGTCGAAGTACCGGTCGAGATGAACCAGCGTATTGGTGGCGTCTCTTCCATCACCCTTCTCGACGGACTGTTTTACATCGTCAAGGTGCTACTGGCCACTGCTATTGGCATGGTCAAACCGCCGATTGGGCCGGAGAGGCGCGCCCTATCTTGCGCCAATAACGGGGAGGAAGTGACATGACGCTCTTACAACGCATCGTCGTAGCCGCAATGGGTGGCGGCATCATCCTGACCACATTCGAAATGATCCGCCGGCGCAAGCTCAAAGAGGAATACTCGCTGCTGTGGTTCCTGACCGGGTGTGTCACCTTGCTGTTCAGTGTCTTCCCAGGCGTCTTGTATTGGCTCTCTGGACAGTTGCACTTACATCATCTGACCACTATGCTTCTTGTGGCATTTGGCTTCCTGCTCTGCATCGTGTTACACTATTCCACGGTTATCTCCAGGCTCTCTGAGCACGAGAAGGAACTGGCACAGCAGGTGGCGATTCTATCGTGGCGCCTGGAGCACAGAGGTATATCCGCAGAGGAACACCATGACCCCGAATCCATCGGCCCCAACTGACTCCCGCACCACGCACCACGAACAACCAGAGTTCTCCTGGCGAATGGTGGCCATTCTTTTCGTGTTGGCTTTGCTCCCCAGGCTGGTCGCCGCCGTCGCGTTGCCTGACCGCTGGCTGGGAGAACGCATCGGTGACGCGAGCGACTACTGGGCGCTGGCCGACAATCTACTGGAGACA
>Ga0315532_1002831_pt1 | contig 11562 bp, 11 predicted proteins | sample SalMarWE160370MG_FD_203082 | JGI IMG/M metagenome (GOLD analysis project Ga0315532, IMG submission 203082) | Salt marsh sediment microbial communities from the Plum Island Ecosystem LTER, Massachusetts, United States - Salt Marsh Sediment WE1603-70 ... | reverse complement strand
AGCCGGCTGTCCGGCATAAGCGAGACGAGCATCGCACGAAGGATAAAACGGATTATGAATCGGCTGACGGACGGCAGATACATAACCTGCCTGCGGAACGCCAGCGACTTCTCCCAGCAGGAACTGGACATCGCAAAGCAATACTTCCTGCTGGGATACGCTATGAGAAAGATAGCGCAAAACCGACAATGCTCATACCACTGCATCCGCGGGACAATAAAAAAAATCAACCGGCTCATAAAAGATAAATAAACTTTAGGTTCGATTAGCGAAAGGCGTGCTATGCCGACATACAGTGTTGCGAAAAGTTTTCAGTGCCCGCTTCGCCCGAGCAGCGGGGCGAGGAGGGGAAATATTACCGACAGGTCGGCTTCAGTTTGCAGGATGTTCGGCCTGACAGTGGACCGGCTCAAAAAGAATAATATCAACATAAGCTGTCGGCTGCGAATCAATGCCGGCGACATTGTTTACATCACCGGCCCGTCCGGTGCAGGAAAAAGCGTTCTGCTGAGAGAGCTGGAGAAAGCCGTCCCCGCTGCCGACAGGGTCAACCTTGCAAGGATAAAGCTGCCGAGGAACAAGACCGTTGTCGATTGCATAGATGACGAATTTCCGAGCTGCCTTGGAACACTCAGCACTGCGGGGCTTAACGATGTCTTCTGCGTTCTCAATCAGCCGGCAAACCTAAGCGAAGGCCAGCAGTATCGCTTCCGCCTGGCTATGGCGCTTGCGGCGGAAAAGAAATTTATCTTCGCAGACGAATTCTGCTCGACCCTCGACCGCATTACAGCCGCTGTGATTTCGCACAACATACACAAATTCGCAAAAAAGCATAACGTGACATTTATCCTTGCCTCCAGCCACGATGACATACTGCTCGACCTGGTGCCGGATGTCCTTGTAGTGAAGGAGCTGGCAGGCCAGACGCAGGTTATCTATAAGAATTCAGAATTTAGAAAGTAGAATTTAGAAATCCGCATTTATTCTACATTCTTAATTCTCAATTCTAAATTCGTTGGAGATAGGACATGCGAAGCTGTTCAGTATGTAAGATGTTGAAAGTGGTTCCGGGCACAGTTGATGATTACAAGTCGCTGTCGCATTATCACTATCGTGACACCGGTCTTGGCCCGTATGTTTGCATCTTTGCGCTCAGGCCCGAAGTCGGCTGTTTCTGGCGAGTGAAGGTAAGGACTGTCGGAGTAATAGTTTATACGATGCCGGTAATTGGCTCGGAGCTTCGTAATATCGCGACCGGAGATATGTTCACCGGCCTGGACAGAAGCACCCGCCTTGCACTTATCAACAAAAACATCCGATGTATCAGCAGGGTCATCATCGAGCCGAGGTTTCGCTCGCTCGGTTTGGCCGTCCGGCTTGTCCGCGAGACGATGCCGATGCTCGACGTCCCCGTCATCGAGGCAATGGCGGTGATGGGGGCGGTCAATCCTTTCTTTGAAAAGGCGGGTATGAAGCCATTTACTGCGCCGGTGCCTGCGAGATGTGTCCGGCTTATCGAGGCGTTGAATCTCGTCGGGATAGAACAGAAACGGCTCATCGATGCCGATTTCGTCCGGCGAAAAATCAGACGGCTGCCGAAGCAAAAGGCAGAGTTTATCGAGTCGGAATTCAAATTGTTTCTTCAAAGTTACGGAAAACGCAGGTCTATGCCGCCCGGTATAGAAATGACAAAGTATGTCCTGACGAAGCTGACTGACAGGCCGGTTTATTATATATGGCGCAATAAGAATTTAGAATTGAGAATGTAGAACTTAGAAAGATGGCTAACATAATCAAAAAGATACCATTGGATAAGCTGACTGCTCATCCTGATAATCCCAACCGGATGAGCAAATTGACGTTTGAAAAGCTCGTCCGCAATATCGAGCGGACCGGCAGGTATGAGCCGCTGGTCGTCCGTCCAAACAAGTCCGTTGCTGAACCAAACAACGAACAACGAACGATGGACAAAGAACAAAATTTTCAGATAATCAACGGCCATCACCGCTGCGAGGCGCTCAAAAAGCTCGGTTACAGGACGGCTGATGCTGTTGTCTGGGATGTTGACGATGACGAGGCCGCTCTGCTGCTGGCCACGCTCAATCGGCTCGGCGGCAGGGACGTGCTCGCTCAGAAGCTCGCACTGCTTAAACGCCTCGGTAGCAGGACGAAGCCCGCTGAGCTTGCGAAGCTGCTGCCGCAGACAAAAAAGCAAATCGAAAAGCTCAATCAACTGGCGAATTCCGGTTGCCGAATGCCGCTCGAGAAAGCCAAATCGCAGATGCTTCCCAGTCCGCTTGTCTTTTTCGTCAAATTCAGGCAGCAGCAGATGGTCGAAAAAGCCATCGAATACGCCCTGCAAAACGACAAGTCCTTCAACGGCAAAGCAGCCGCCAAGGCCGAAAAAAGGGCAGCCGCTCTGGCGCATATCTGCTGGTATTACGTAACCGGCAAACGTGCAGCAAAGGCAAGAAATGAACTGGAGCAGTTCTTCAGCGAAAAACTACAAACAACTACGAACTATGAACAATGAACTAAGAACGATGAGCGATAAACAGAAAAAGGAGTTATATCTGAAGGTCCCCTACCACATCCTCAACATCAAAGACCTCTCGCCGGCTGAAAAGTTCCTGCTGGCGCATATCTACAGCTTCGGCGAAAATGGCTGCTGGCAGAGCAATAAAACACTCGCTGAAATGTTTATGACCTCAAAACGAACGATTCAAATATGGCTGGCCTCTTTGGAAAAATATATCTCCATCCAAAATCCGAAGGGCTATTACCGAACGATATGGGCGAAGTCGCATCCCGACTTTCTTCAGAGGGGCGCAAAAGATTGCGCAGATGTGCGCAAAAAGGTGTATTCCGACTGCGCAAAAAGCTTCGTTTCACTGCGCAAGAATTTGCGCCCTACTAATATCAATACTATGAAAGAGAATAATAATAGAACAACAGCAACGCCTTCGCCTCCGCCCTGTAAAGGGGCTCCGGCGTTGCTGGCTGAGCGATTCGTAATTGGTCCGCCGAGGCGGCTTGTCTGGGCGAAGCTGCGTCGTTTATCGTCCGTCGCTTCCCCCGTTCCTAATCACATCTTTTTTTGCCTCGTGTCTTCTCAAACTGTGTTTCACGTGAAACATTTTTTATAAAAAGCCGTTTTTTGCCTGTTTAATGTTGCAGAATTTATGAAGAAAAATCCGAAGTATTATTTGAGCTGGCATAGCAGACGCCTATCTGCGTTGGTTTCTGGTCAGCAGTGAAATATTAACTATATTGTGAAGGAGCGTTTATATGGATAACCAAACAAGAGAAAAACCAAGACATCTCGGCAGGGGGCTTCAGTCGCTTTTGAGTCCGATAACATTAGAGCCGGAAGAAGTTGACCAATTGTTATCCGATGAGACGACAGATGCTAACTTCCCGCAAGATAAACACTTACGTGAGTCGCTTCGGGAAATAAACATCGACGATATATCACCAAATCCATATCAGGCAAGGACGGTCTGGAATGAGCAGGAACTGGCCGACCTGGCCGAATCCGTTAAGGCAAACGGTATAATACAGCCAATAGTTGTCAGGCCGATTGGACCGAAATTCCAGCTTATTGCAGGTGAAAGGCGATTTAGAGCTTCTAAATTGGCTTCTCTTAAGACTATTCCTGCAATGGTTCGCCGGGCGACGGACCAGCAGATGCTTGAGTTGGCCTTGATAGAGAACATACACAGGGCCAACCTGAATCCTGTCGAAAGAGCAAAGGCATATCAAAACTATATAAGTACATTTTCTATGACGCAGGCGGAAGCTGCCCAGCGGCTTGGCGAAGACCGCTCTGTCATCACCAACTTTTTGCGTTTGCTCGACCTGCCTGATGAAATCAAGCAGATGTTAATCGAGGGCCAATTGACGATGGGTCACGCCCGCGCAATGCTTGCCCTGCCAACCGATGAGCTGCGCCGCAAGTTGGCCAATCGGGCGATGGCAGGGCGTCTCAGTGTCCGGGAGGTGGAACGGCTGGTCAGAAAATATCTTACGAGCACCGGACAGGCCAAAAAGCTCGCACCTTCAAAGCCGCCACATATCGTTGACTTGGAAAATAAGCTGGCAAGTCAGCTTGGCACAAGGGTGCGTATTGAAACCCGCAAAAACGGCCAAAAAGGCAGGATTATCATCGAATTTTACTCCCTGGATGAGTTTGATAGAATCACCGAAAGAATTGGATTGGCCTGTATAGAGGAGGTTTAAAAACAAACATTCGTTAATAAAATTAGTATAATATATACATTATGTGCTCAGGTTTGGATGCCTGTCGTATATAATTGGTATAATTGTGTATGTTAAATAGTCGCTTAAAAAGCCGTTTGGTTTTAGCAGAATTAAAATAGTGTTTTTGGAGGATTTTATATTATGAAGCGGTTGGTTATTTCATTGTCAATTTTGCTTATTGCATCTTTGGGTCTGATTAGCGCTTTTGCTGCTACAGCAGACAGGATATATCAGATTCGACCGGAGCCGACAGAGACGGATATGGCAAAGTCTGCGGATTCCAATGATGCCGAAGCGAACAAGATTATGGCTGATGCCAGATCGAAGAGAAAAGAAGGCCCTCTTGCCGACCCGAACAAGGTTAAAGCCGCGGTCAGGGAGTTTGAGGGCCTAGAGCAGGAATTAGAGCAGGTGGACAGCAAAAGCTCGAATGAGATACGCCTGTGGCTGCAGAGAGAAACTGACAACAGAATCGGACTGGCAAAATCCGCACACGACCAGGCCGAAGAAGAGATTATGTTAATACGAAAGACCGCTGTTGAGGAAGGAGCGAAAAAGACCATAGCTGCAATCGACGGGCTTCTGCTGAGCAGGCAGGAGCGGTTCGATAAGCTCATCGAAAAACTGCGGGAAGAGAGAAGAGAATTAAGACGGACGCAATCGACACGAAGCCGCTATCGTCCCGGGCAGCGGGGCGACCAGGACCGCCGGGTCAGAGGCCGAACACCTGAACAAGAGCAGGGCCAGTTAGAACAACAAGACAATACTGCCAGACCTCGAACTCGAAGACGCTAAAATTAGATTCTACGCTAACGCACATAGATACAGGCCACCGGTTATTAGTGCCGTTTCTAATTAGTTAGTGTCCCTTTTCGTCTGTGTCATTCCGGCCTTGACTGCCCCTGTGAGTTTTTGGCAGGGGAGCCGGAATCCAAACTTACAAGTGCGTAGATTCCTGCTCCTTCGACACTGCTCGGGACAGGTTTCGCAGGAATGGCAAAAGTGACAGTTTCTTTTTAGAAACGGCATTAGATATTGAAGGCAGGATTGGTCTTCTGTTATAATCGCGTCACGGTTTCGATAAGGACTGAAAAATGCCGAAAAGATTGACCGGTAAAGTCGCGATTGTAACAGGGGCCAGCAGGGGAATCGGCAGGGCGATTAGCATTGCGTTGGCCAAAGAGGCCGCGATAGTTGTCCTAACTGCACGCTCAATCGACAAACTCCGTGAAACCGCTGAGCAGGTCCAAGACGCAGGCGGTAAACCGGAGGTTGTTGTTACTGAGTTGGCCGATGAAGAATCTATAAAAAACCTCGTCAAGGTGACCAGTGAAAAATTTGGCCGATTGGATATACTCATCAACAATGCCGGTGTTACTCACTCGGCAAAATTGGAAGAAACCACAACGCAGGACTGGGATTGGTGTTTTCTGGTTAATTCACGGGCCCCGTTTATCCTTTGCAGAGAGGCCTTGCCGCTATTGAAGAAATCCGAAACTGCGTCCATCGTCAACATCTCATCTGTTGTCGGGGTCAAGGGTTATCCGCTTCAATGCGCCTATACCGCCTCCAAGCACGCCATTCGTGGGATGACAATGTCACTGGCCGAGGAGTGCAATCATACGAATGTCCGCGTGCATTTGCTTTGTCCCGGCGGCGTGGATACCGACCTGCTGGACAACGTCCGCCCGGATTTGAAAAAGCAGGACCTTATGCGACCGGAGGAGATTGCTGAGATAGTCTTGTATCTTGTAACTCACAAGGGCAACGCCTTCATTGACGAGCTGCACGTCCGAAGGGCCTCCTCAGCGCCGTGGTTCTAACGCCGATTTTTGCCATTTTTTTGTAAAAAATTGTTAAAAAATCCTTGTCAAATTGTCCACTTTGTGATATAATAAAGTTTGAAGTGAAGATATGAAGGCAGAGAAAAAACTATCATAATAGTATATTTGCCATCATAATTTTTTTGTCTTAAATTCATACCTCTACTGCCTTCACAGAAAGTTAATAGCTTTTTGTATTTTTAGCGTTTTGTGCTCGCTGTTTGACTTATCAAGAGTAATGGGCACAAGGTCTCAAATCAGGGCCGGCTTTGAATAAATCGGCTGCAGGTGCGTTACCTGTGCCGTCATAATATTTTTATCATACATTTTGAAAGGGCAGAAAAATGAAAAGGCTAATCATTCTAAATTTTATTGTCTTGCTGATTATAGCGTCGTCAGCACCGGCAGCGACTCGCCTGGTTCCGGGCGAGTATCCCACGATTCAGGCAGCCATAGATGACTGTAACAATGGTGATGTAGTTGCTGTTGCTGATGGTATATATACTGGCGATGGCAATCGTGACATTGATTTCCTTGGCAAAGCAATCACTGTAAAATCCATAAATGGCCCTGATGATTGTATTATTGACTGCAACGGCACAGAATCCGACCCGCATCGGGGGTTCTATTTTCATTCCGGTGAAGATGCGAAATCTGTCGTTGAGGGTTTTACTATAACAAATGCTGGCGCTGAGACATTTTACGGCGGTGCAATCTACTGCAGGCAAAGTAGCCCAACTATCAACAAATGTACTATTAACGCAAGCATAGCCGCCGCAGGCGGGGGTATTTACTGCTATGAAAGCAATCCGACAATCGGCAACTGCACTATTACAGGTAACACCGGAGGCCATCGGGGTAGCGGCGGAATCTCGTGCGGTGCCAGCAACCCGACGATTTCCAACTGCATAATCAACGGTAACGTAGCCAGCATCGGCGGTGGAATCTTCTGCAGAGATGCCAGCAATCCCCTCATCATCAACTGCACTATCAGTGGAAACACAACGAGTGGAAACGGCGGCGGCATCTACTGCTTGGACACCAGCAGTCCGACAATTGCCAACTGCATTTTGTGGGGTAATATGGCAAGCGAAAGCAACCAGATTGCCGTAGGTCATCCATATTATTCCGGAGAAAACGTTTTGACGGTTAACTACAGTAATGTGCAAGGGGGACAAGATGATGTATACATCAAGCCCGGTTGCGTATTAAACTGGGGAGAAGGCAACATAGATGCCGACCCTCTGTTTGTAGATGCTAATAACGGTGATTACCGTTTAAGAAATAGCTCGCCCTGTATTAATGCTGGCACAAACAATCCTCAGGGTTGTCTGTCGGAAACGGACCTTGATGGCGGTCCACGTATTGTGAATAGAATTGTGGATATGGGGGCATACGAGTTTGGGCACATCTGGTACGTCGATATGGTCAATGGTGATGATAACAACGATGGCCTGAGTCCGGAAATGGCTTTTGCAACGATTCAGAAAGGAATCGATTTGGCTATGGACGGAGAGATAGTTTCTGTTTTTCCCGGTGTGTATAACGAGACAATCGATTTTCTGGGTAAGGCCATAATGGTTCAAAGCGCCGAAGATGTGGCAGTTCTGCAGACGCAGGATTATTTCGCAGTTCTTTTCTGTAACGGCGAAGGACCTGACAGCATCTTGAGGAATTTTGTTATAAGAAACAGCTTTATGGCAATCTATATTGATGGCAGCTCGCCTACAATCAGCAATGTAACAATCGTTGATAACGGATTCGGCATTGCTGCATATACCGGTTCTCAGCCAAATATCAGCAACAGCATCTTCTGGAATAATATTTTCGGTGATTTGTTCGGATGTCAGGCAACATATAGTTGCGTCCAGAATGGATGTCTAGGCCCGGGTAATCTCGATATTGACCCGCGATTTGCAGACCCTGAAGGCGGCGACTATCACTTACAGAGTAAGACCGGCCGGTATTGGCCGCAATATGATGTATGGATTCTCGATGAAGCTTTCAGCCCTTGTATCGATGGCGGCGATCCGAATGCTGCCTATCATAGTGAACCGATGCCCAACGGTGGCCGGGTCAATATGGGTGCGTATGGCGGGACTGCTTATGCAAGTAAAAAAGAGATGCGGTGGCTTCACAGCGATACGAATAAGGATGGCTGGGTGAATATGATGGATTTCGCAATGATTGCCCTGGATTGGCTGAGATATGAACCGGGCACATCTAACCTGCCGCCGGAGGTGAGTATTATAAAGCCGCATGAGGGTGATATTTTTCCACCTTGGGAGAGTGAGAGGGGAATAATAGAAATCGAGGCCGATGCGTGGGATTCTGATGGTTCGGTGGAGTGGGTGGAATTTTTGGTCAATGGAGATGTGATAGGTGAGGATAATAATGGCGCCGATGGCTGGACGACCGAATGGCAGGACCCTGCAGGTGGTAACTACAGTCTTACTGCGGAAGCGACCGACGACGATGGTGAATCAACAACCTCTTCAGCGGTGGAAATTCGTGTTGGTGGTGCCCCGCGATAAAGCTGTCCGGTAAGTTCAACAAGAAAGAATGGTTGATTTCAAGGATTTTGCTATAATTGCCTTTTATCGGTCAAAGCAAAAAGATAATGGATGATAGATAGGGTAGTTTCTTAATTTTTAACTGATGATTGAAGGTTGAGACTGCCGAGTCCTACTTATAAGGTCAAGTAGAAAGGATTACTATGCGGATAGTTTGTCAGCGGGTTTTGCAGGCCGACGTTAAAGTTGCAGGGCAGCAGGCAGGCAAAATCGATAAAGGACTGCTGGTCTATATCAGCGTTGGTAAAGGTGATAGCGAAAAGGACGCCGAGTTTATGGCTGATAAGCTCGTGATGCTCCGTATCTTTGCCGATGAAACCGGCAAAATGAATCGAAGCGTCCTCGACGTCGGCGGCAGTATTTTATTAGTAAGCAATTTTACGCTTCACGGCGATTGCCGGAAGGGCCGCCGGCCCGGCTTCGACGCCGCAGCAGAACCGCAATTAGCTCAACTGCTTTACGAAAAGACGCTTGAGCTGATTGCAGAAAAGGGCGTTGCAGTTGAGAAGGGCGCTTTCGGCGGATATATGCACGTCAGCAGTATAAACGACGGCCCGGTTACCTTTCTGCTTGACAGCTCACGCCTTTTTTAAAATCACTACGAAAATCCACATCAAAAATACGAAAATTACCGCGGCAGATTTGGCTTGACGCAGGGTATCTGCGTTCATACACTTATCCTTTTGGTTCTTAGTATCAATTTTTCAGGTAAAAACAGGTGGAAAAAGCTATTGCAAAAGCTGATGCGTTGATTGAGGCGATGGAATATATCCGCCGCTTTCGCGGGCGAATTGTGGTCGTAAAACTTGGCGGCAGTGTCATTGAAGATACCTGTCTGCAGAAGAAACTTTTGACCGACATCGCCTTTATGTCAACCGTCGGGATGCTCCCAATTATCGTTCACGGCGGCGGAAAGGCCATCACAAAGGCAATGAACGAGGCGGGTCTTGAGCCGGTCTGGATACAGGGCCGACGATATACCGATGAGAGAACCCTCACTATAGCAGAGCATACGCTTGTTCATAAAATCAATACCCCTGTCTGTGAGATTCTCACCGGTCTGGGTTGTAAGCCGATGGGATTGCATTCGCTCAGCAGTTGCGTGCTGTTTGCAGAAACGCTTAGGTTGGCAGGAGAAAACGGCAGAAAAATTGACCTCGGCCTGGTTGGCAGCGTAGCTAATGTAAATGCCGATTTGTTAAAGACTCTCTGTGCCGACGGGACTATACCGGTTATTGCCTCGATAGCCAGGGATAAAGTGGGTGGCAAGCTGAATGTAAATGCCGATAGCGCTGCCGGAAGGGTTGCTGCTGAGACAAATGCTGAGAAGCTCGTTGTTGTAAGCGATACTCACGGAATATTGGCTGACCTCAAAGACCCAGGCAGCACAATATCGAGTCTGGGCGAGGCGCAGATTAAAGAGATGATTGAAGCCGGAATTATAACCGATGCGATGTTTCCCAAGGTCGAGGCCTGCCTGACGGCATTGGATGGCGGCGTCAAAAAGGCCCATATTATCGACGGCAGAATTCCGCATTCGCTGCTGTTGGAAATCTATACCGACAAAGGAATAGGAACGGAAATAATAAGAAATTAAAAAGCCATAGAGGAACACAGAGAAAATAAAAGTAAACTAAAGTGAAAAAATAATCCACAACTTTAGGCACTTTTTACTTTAGGCACTTTACACTTTTGTGAAAGATAAATTATGACAACCAAGGAGACAATCGAATTATTCGATAAATACGTTATCGGCAACTATAAGCGCCTGCCGCGGGTCATCGTCAAGGGCCAGGGGTGCTATCTGTATGATGCCGATGGCAACGAGATACTGGATATGTTCCCCGGCTGGGCCGTAAGTGCAATCGGTCACTGCCATCCGAAGGTCGTTGAGGCGCTCCGTAAGCAAGCCGGCGAGCTTCTGCACATCGATAACACTTTTTATTCAGAGCCGCAGGGCGAGCTGGCGAAGCTGTTAAGTGAACGCGCCTTCGGCGGCAAGTGCTTTTTCTGCAACAGCGGCGCAGAGGCCAACGAGGCGGCGCTCAAACTTGCACGACTGCATACATCAGAGGGTAAATATAAGTTTATTACCGCCGAGGGCAGCTTCCACGGCCGGACTTTTGCTACGTTGACTGCTACCGCCCAGCCGAAACATCACGAGGGCTTGCTGCCATTGTTACCCGGTTTTATCTATATCCCGTTCAATGATGTTGCTGTGCTCGAATCTGCTTTCAGTGACGAAGTTGCAGCGGTGATGGTCGAGCCGATTCAGGGCGAAGGCGGTATAAACATCGCTACAGATGAGTTTCTGAAGACTATACGTCGGCTCTGCGATGAAAGTGGAGCGGTAATGATTTTCGATGAGGTTCAGACCGGAATGGGCAGAACCGGCAAATGGTTCGCTTACCAGCATTTTGATGTCGAGCCGGATATTATGACAATAGCAAAGGCCCTCGGCGGCGGCGTTGCTATCGGGGCTATGATGGCTAAAGATGAAGTCGCCGCTTCGCTGGTTCCCGGCAAGCACGCGTCAACCTTCGGCGGTAATGCTCTGGTCTGCGCAGCCGCTGTTGCGGTTATCGAAGCAATAGAAGAAGAGAATCTTTTGGAAAATGCCAGCCGGCTCGGCAGATACACTATGGACAAGCTGCTGCAGCTAAAGCAAAAGCATAATATTATAGACAGTGTTCGCGGAATTGGTTTTATGATTGGCGTTCAATTGACCGGCCCCTGCAGCGAAATCGTCGATAAATGTTTGGATAGGGGCCTGCGTATTAACTGCACTCAGGGCACTGTCCTGCGGTTTATGCCTCCGATGATTGCAGCTAAGGACCAGATTGACAAAGCCGTTGATATTCTTGATACAGTTTTAACAGAAAGGGAATAGCCAGGAAGGCACATAG
>Ga0315532_1002827_pt1 | contig 11569 bp, 10 predicted proteins | sample SalMarWE160370MG_FD_203082 | JGI IMG/M metagenome (GOLD analysis project Ga0315532, IMG submission 203082) | Salt marsh sediment microbial communities from the Plum Island Ecosystem LTER, Massachusetts, United States - Salt Marsh Sediment WE1603-70 ... | reverse complement strand
CTGGACTTAATATCACCATCATAAAGAGCATAATCAACAGCATCGCTTATAGAGATATACTCAGTTTCTCTTTCAAAATCAGGAATATTTAATGTTTTTAGGACTTTAAGTGATTTTTCAAGATCCGGATAGGAAGCCGCAAGCATTTTTCGCATACTTATCATTTCTTCCTTGGTAGGCAGTTTTGTAAATCCACCCACTACAGTTCTTATGGGATGAACTGCCCTGCCTCCTATGATCCTGACCATATCATTTGCCATTTTTTTAGTTCTCAGAGCAATATTCACCACTTCCGGATGAGTTTCTACAAGAGGTATGACACTCCCAACACCTAAAAAATCGGGTACAGCCAGAAAATAGACATGAAGTACATTACTTTGAATGTTTTCATGATGATATACAAGCTTCCTTAAATCTATGGTCTGCTCTGTGGGCTTAATATTAAAAGCTCTTTCGGTCGCCTTCATAGATGCACAAGTATGTGCTACCGAGCAAATACCGCAGATCCTTGATGTTATGTGAGAAGGTTCATCATATTTCTTTCCCACCAGCATAGCTTCAAAAAACCTGGGCGATTCGGGTATTCTAAATATCAGCTTTTCGATTTTCTTATTTTTTACATCTATGATCAGATCGCCGTGGCCTTCAACTCTTGATACAGGGGAAACCTCTATATTTAAATTCTTCGCCATTATAATAAACCTCCGGAATTATTGATTATTTTTTACTCTCCTCTGGAGCCGCTTTTTTACATGCATTATATAAATTAAATCCCTCCATAATATCTTCAACTGTCAACCCATATTTTGCCAGCAGATCTTTCTGAGCATTTACATTGGGATCATCAATGAATCCTCTGCATGCCTCGCATCCAGTCATACTGTTGGGACATCTTGAATTACAGCCAGCTCTTGTAACCGGCCCCATACATTTGATTCCAAATTCATATACACAGGTATTTCCATTTCTTTTACATTCCACACATACAGGATAATTTGGTATCTCCGGTTTTTTCCCCAAGATAAGGGATTTTATTATATCTACTATCTCAAATCTGTTCGGGGGACAGCCTCTCGCATAATAATCAACCTTAACATATTCGTCAACCGGTTTTACCTCTATAGAATCTATCCAATCCTTTTTATCACCATAAACCAGTTTTTTAGCTTTTTCCAATCCATACAGATTTTTAAGGCAATTTAGCCCACCGGTTACTGCGCAGGCTCCAATTGCTACTATTACTTTTGCAATATCTCCTATTTTTTTTATTCTTTCTACTCCATGTTTAGTAGTGACCGAACCTTCTACCAGGGCGATCTCATAATTATCGCTGTGTTCAGTAACAGCTTCTGTGAAATGAACGATTTCTACCGCGCTTATCAGATCCAAAAGTTGATCTTCCAGATTCAGTATTTCAAGCTGGCATCCGCCGCATCCAGTGAATCCGAAAACACCTACCCTGGGCTTACTCATTATATAGCCTCCTTTAAATTTTCAATTTCCCATAAACTAAAAACAGGCCCGTCAACACAAACCACTTTATCCCCTATATGACAGTGATTGCACTTGCCAACCCCGCATTCCATTCTTCTCTCTAACGATAAGAATATCTGTTCTGGTAAAAATTTCTTCTCCTCTAGTTCTTTTATTACATATTTATACATAATGGGAGGACCGCATACCACAGCATAGGTATCTTCTGCAGGAAAATTAACTCTGGGTATTAATTTTGTACAAGCTCCTATCTCTCCAGTCCATTTATCGTCGGGATTATCCACTGACATACATATTGAAATATCACCGCGGTTGTTCCAGTATTGGATTTCATGTTTGAATAAGATACTTTTGGGATCGACTGCTCCATATATGATCAAAATCCTCTTATATTCTTCCCTGTAATGTAAAATATATCTTATTAGCGACATCAATGGTGCTATACCCAGGCCACCAGCTATTAAAAGAACATTATGGTTTTTCATTTTTTGGTAAGGAAAGTATCCATTCCCAAAAGGGCCTCTTATCCCGATTTTTGAACCTTCTTCCATTCTATGAAGCGCTCCTGAAACACTTCCTGCATCTCTTACACAGAGCTTAAAAAAGTCCCTGTTGATTGGATTAGATACAATTGAAAAAGGTGCTTCACCCAATCCGAATACAGTCAATTCAACAAACTGACCAGGTTTGAAACTAAAATTATTCCGTTTTTCTTCATCATCAAATACAATTTTAAACACTTTTTCGGTAGAACTCAGCTTCTCTATACGGGTAATCCTTGCAACGTCTGGAACATATAAAGTGCTTTTATTTTCCTCATCCTGCGTTTTTAGAACCATCTATACACTCACCTCTTTCTTAACAGAATTAATATCTTCAGCAATACCTATTTTAGCCAGGCAGGTTTCAATACATCTTCCACACCCTACACAGGCATAGGTACCAAATTTATCAACAAACGTTTTAAGTTTACATCTATACCTTTGCTTTAATCTATTTTCCTTATTGGGCCTGAAATTATGACCGCCAGCTACTAATCCATAGTCCGGTACCATGCAGGAATCCCATTCCCTTATTTTGCTTCCATCTTTAAGGTTAAGTTCCATATCATCTCTTACATTGAAACAAAAACAGGTAGGACAGACCAGATTGCAGGAGCCACAGCTGTAACAATCTCTGGCAACTTTTTTCCAAAATTTCTCATCATTGTAAATTATTTCAAAATTGTCATAGAAACTCTTAATAGTCACATCGAGTTTAAATTTCTTGCGATAATCATCCATATATTTATCATATTTTTTAAAATCTCCGGCTGTTGCATCACTTACTTTAATATATTTATTTAATAATTCATTTCCTCTGGTAGTGCCGATTCTTATAAAATATTTATCTTTTAGTTCAGTTAGGTACAGATCAAAACCATCCTTTACGTATTCACTGCCCATGCTGAGAGCGAAATTTGTTTCAGTCGGATCTGTGTCCATTCCTATTACTATAAGTTTCTTTCTCTTTGCCATATAATTATCATCAACAAAATCTGTGGTAAAAAACCAGTCCAAAAAGTTCATCCCGTTTATATCCCATGCATTGATTCCGAATAAAACTATTTCTTTACTTTCTACTATTGGTTTTACTTTGATTGCGTTATCGATCTCATATGTAATCAGTTTTTCGGTTGGAGGAAATAAAAGTTTTTTAGCAGGCGGGATAGTTGTTTTTGTATAATTAGTATCAAGTTCTGAAATATCCTTTATGGGAATAAAATCATGTACTGCCTTATCTTTTCTTTTTGGTCCAATGAATTCATAATTGGAAATCAGGGATTTTACAAAAGCTTTATAATCACTCTTACTCATAACCTTATACAGCATGAATCCTCCCTTCCATCACTGCTAAAAATTTCTATTTGTAGTATCGCTTGTAAAAGGTTTGTAACACGAGAAATAAAATAACACTTACTAATGTTAATGTCAATAAATCTGCAAATGAAATTTTAGTTTTCTGCCTGCTGCTGTTACTCATTAAAATCAGCTTCAGTCAGCCAGTCTATCCACCTGTCAAGTCCTGTTCCTGTTTTACAGGAAATCTTTATTATTTGGGAATCGGGATTAAGCTTATTTACATTCTTTTTAAAAAATTCCAGATTAAAATCACTTATTTCTATCAAGTCCATCTTATTGAGCAGCACTAGATCACTTTTAATAAAAATAGGGGGATATTTTACCGGCTTATCATCTCCTTCATTTACCGATGATACCACAATCTTATGATCTTCACCCAGGTCAAACCCTACCGGGCATATTAAATTACCCACATTTTCTATTATTATTATATCCAGATCGCTGATCTTTAATTTTTCCACTGCACTGGATATCATAGTAGCATTAAGATGACAGGTTCCTCCTGTATTTATCTGAATCACATATTCTGTATATCTTTTAATTTTTTCAGCATCATAAGTTGAAGAGATATCTCCTTCGATGACTCCAATAGATTTTTTTGATTTCAGCCTTTTAATAGTCTCGATGATCAATGAAGTCTTACCTGCTCCCGGTGAAGACATTAAGTTCAAAACTAAAATTTTATTATCTTTAAATAATTTTCTGTTTTTATCTGCTTGATCCTTATTATATTTCAGTACATTTTCAACTACTTCTATCTTCATATCTCTCTTCTTTTAGTTAAAAATTAACTCAGGAGCCCCTCTATTATTAGTTCTACTGCCTTTTCCTCGCTATGCCCTCTTGACATGAGGGTCTGAAGCTCTTTTGAATCAACGCTTCCTATTGAAGCTTCATGTGTTATGTGCGCTCTGGGATTTCTTACTTCAACTATTGGAACTGCATTGGCTGTAGCATTATCCCTGACAATCTCCTTGCAGTCAACATGCCCTCTGGCATAATCAGCCGTAGCTATTAATTTATTATATATATTTGCACTTGCATTGTCTCTTACCGCTATTCTGGAGGTAAGGACACCTTTTGAATATTCTCCGTTAAGATTACCGCTTTCTTTTATATTGATTATGTCATTACCCCGGCCGTTTATTCTTACAGACATATCCATGACGCTGTAGCTTTTAGAAAAGACCTGATAATCCATGTCAATTCGTCCCACTCTGCCTTGCATAAGTTCAAATTCAGATTTGTACCTGGAATTTTTTTCCAGGGCAACTGTAGCTTTGGGAATCACTTTTATTCCCCCTTCTTCACTGTGGATATGCCTTTCAAGATACTCATATTTTGAATTTGCTCCCACTTTTATAGTGGCGTCCATAGCGTGGGTTACATCTTCGGCAAAAGGAAAGACGCAATGGGAATAAACAGACATAGAAGAATTCTTTCCTATTTCCAGATTTAACTTGATTATCTGTACCGCTTTTTTATCGGTTACCCCAAAACAAAGATGGACAGGCCGGTCAATAATAGTATTATTTTTTAGGGTCATGTTTATTTTAATTCCATCTTTTATATTTTCAGTATCAACTACCAGGCCCGGTACCGTTTTCTTGCTGGTTACCCGGTCTTTATTGATTATAAGACTTGCACTCTTTTCGTCATTAAGAACCTGTGAGATTCCCGCTTTCTCTATTAAGATTTCTGGACCCATTTGTAAAACCCTCTATTCTTCCGGTTCATTTTTATGGTCACATGGAAGACATTTATTGCTAAAATACTTACTTATAACAGGTGTTTTGCCTTCTTTTAAAATCATGCCGTGGCACATGAGGAAAGCATATTCTGCCTGCTTTAATACCGCCTGGCTATGAGTTATAAGAATTATGGTAGATCCGTTTGATTTCAAGTAATTGACAGCCTTAAAAATATTTTCGATGGTATCCATATCAATTCCTGAATCAAGCTCATCAAGGATAACAAGTTCAGGCTTCATTGAAAGTATTGATGCAAGCTCGACTTTCTTTCTTTCCCCTCCGCTGAGGCTTTTATCAACGGCTCGCTTCCGGTAATTTTCTGGACTCATGCCAACATCTTTTAAAATTTCAGACACTTCATCCGATGATATGTCTTTCCCTGATGAACTGATATATTTTTCAATGCTTATGCCTTCAAATCTTGCCGGTTCCTGCCATGAGAGTGTGATGCCTTTGAGTGAACGCTCATAGATATCCAGGTCCTTTATTGATTTCCCCTTAAATAATATGTCTCCTTTAAAGTCTCTGTATCCCTCAAGCCCCATTATGGTATTCCCAAGCGTGGTCTTCCCCACACCGTTTGGTCCCACAATGGCATACACCATCCTCTTTTTTAGACTTAAGCTAATGTTATTAAGGAGTTTGTTTCCATTGACCTGTAAGCTTAAATTTTTAATTTCAAGTAGTGCCATAACTTTAAAATTGTATTCTATTTAATTTTTTTCCCCAGAAAAATATTTTAACACATCCTGATTACTTTTAGGCTTTTATTTTATAAATTATATTAGGTAATCGCACCATAGAGGTAATTATAATAAATCTGTTATAATCATAGCAGGTTATCTCCACTTAGGAAGGATAATAGCAAAGGAATAATTACTAGGTTTATCTATGGATAAATTTTATTTAAATCCTACTCTATATTACTCAGATCCGGTACAATTTAAATTTTCATATGACTTAAAGATTTCATTTGAAAATAAAACTTTATATTGCTATAATCTCAAATCAATTTTATATTAACATCATAAAAGATTTAATAACCCAAACGCACGAAAGGGATCGCATTAATGGTAGAAGTTCTACCCTTAAGTGGACTTTTTTATAACAAAGATAAAATCAGAAGTATTTCCGATGTGATCTCTCCCCCTTATGATGTTATACCAAAACCTTTAAGAAAAAAATTATATAATCTTGATCCGTATAACATCATCAATTTAATCCTTCCCAGAGGCAGGATCAGTGAAAAGTATAAAAATGCGCAGAAGATACTTGAAAATTTGACAAAGAACAAGATTTTAATATTTGATGACAGGAAATACTTCTATGTTTTTAAAGAAAATTTCTCAGCAGATGGTAAAAGAAAAAATATCACCGGCTTTATAGGGCTTACCAAAATCGAGCCCTACAGCAGCTCAAATATAATCCCGCACGAAAAAACACAGTCAAAACCTAAAAAGGACAGACTGAATCTTCTTAATAGCTGCAGAACAAACTTTGGTCTTGTTTATACCCTTTACAGAGACCATCAAAAAAGTATTGTGAATATCCTAAAAAAAGTCATGAAGAAAAAACCATTTATTAATACAGCTGCAGGATATGACCCGTCTTTAAATTTTAAAATATGGAAAATTTCGGAAACACAGTACATTAAAAAGATAGTAGAAATAATGAAAGACAAAAAATTGATTATAGCTGATGGACACCACCGTTATGAGACATCACTTATCTACAAAAAAAAACGCGATAGTATTATAAATGAAGTCACGAATCATCCTGAAAAAACCGAAGATTATATACTTACTCTGTATATCGAGAGCAGTAGTAAAGATATATTTGTACATCCCAACCACAGACTGATAAAATTTAATACTTACCCTGGTATTGACAATGTACTTGAAAAAATAAAAAAAGAATTCAGTATTGAGCCAGTGACTACTAATTCCCATAAATACATTAAAAAAAGACTGCTTGATGCAAAGTCTAAAGGTATTAAAAGTTTCTTTATATACAGCGGTCCTGAAAAACTATACTTCATAACCTTAAAACCATCACTAACCGATACCGTCGGCAGTTCAAAAGCTGATAGCGGTGAATATTTAAATATTGACATAAATATACTGAAAAGATTTTTAATAGAAAAACTTACCAAGCAGTTCCAAATCAAAAAAATCAGTTACACCCATTATATAACTAATGCTATTAAAAAAGTAAATAACTCAAAATTTGATCTTGGAATATTTTTAAATGCTCCTACAGTCAAAGAAATAGAAAAAATATCAGCACTTAGCTATATACTTCCGGATAAATCTACATACTTTTATCCCAAACCATGTACCGGTCTTATTATGTATAAATTCGACAGATATTCAGAGAATCCTTTTTAAAATTCAAGAGGAGATATGTAGTCCCCTTTCTCTTGCTTCAGCTTTTCTAATCTTGACTTCTGGTCTCCGAGTATTTGAAATAATATATCTGGGACTCCAGGACCAACTTCTTTATAAATCTTAGTGATTCTATCGATTTTGGAAATGTTTTCAGGAACTCTTAATTTAAACTGTTCTATATATGTTTCCCTGCTGTAATCTTTTTTAAGTATATCCTCAAACAGTCTCTTAAGATCCTTATATTCGGGAATAAAACCGATACCAATGTCAACAGCCTCTACCTCCTTATGGATACGGAGTTCCATCCATTTAAGCCATATTCTCTTATCAGTCTTTTCATTTAGAAAATCTCCGTTCTTATCTTTTAAAAAATAATTGACGCTGAATATTATGGGTGGGTTCTCCAGAGACTCTCCAAATTTAAGATTAATATCTACATACTTGCCCACCGGGATCGAAAGAAAATCCATGTTTGACATGGGATTAAATTTCCTCACGCCGGTTTTACCGAGAGTGGCTGCCGTTGTCTCTGATTCCAGAGATGCACCCATACTTATGATACCATGGTCCCAATCATATGCTTCCAGTACCGGTACCATTGTATCCGGATCTCTTCCCCCATATATTATCCCTCCTACTTCAACACCGTCCGGATTATCATAGTTTTTATCAATGTTTCTTAAATTTTTGAGGTTGACGGTAAATCTCGCATTTTTATGTGAATGAGTTATTTCATTTCCTTTTTCATCTTTCTTTCCCTGATACCACTCTCCTGAATGATTTATTCCCTTCCTTGGAACTTCCCCCGGTTTACCTATCCAATAAGCATCACCGTTCTCCTTTACCAGTATGTTTGAAAATATAATTTCATTTGGCTGTGTGATAGTTTCCCAAATTATAGGATCATCATCCGGATTTATATCCTGTATTATTCCAAATATACCTATTTCAACGTTTACTGCATATACCCTTTTGTTTATTTTTTTAAGATAAGCAATGTCATCTCCTACTATTGTTTCTCCAGGGATCATTGCAGTTGAAGTCTTTCCGCACATAGAAGGGAACGCACCGGTAAAATATGTTACCCTGTTATTAGGACCATGTACTCCTAAAACAAACATGTGCTCTGTCAGCCAGTGTTCCTTTGAAGCTCTGTTTATTCCCAGGCGCATGGCAAGTTTTTTATGACCTATGGTATTTCCCCCGTATTGGGTATTTACAGAATAAACAATATCATCTTCTGTATCCATATATATCCTTCTTTTATTAACATTCACACTGACCGCATTTTTCAATTCACCTGCTGAATGTACAAACTGAAAATAATCCTTATAATCCCCGCGTCTTTTAAATTCAGCATATCCCGGCCTGTAAAGTAAAATCTCTGAGTGAGCGACATAGCTTGAATCTGTCAATTGAATTGCCGGTATTGCAAATTCTGAATTTTCCGGCCCCAGACAGAAAAACATTATATACATTTCTTTATCATGCATAATATTTTTCATAAAGCCTAAAATCTCTTTAAGTCCAGTTTCTTTATCTATGGTATTAAGATTCTTTCCCAGATATACACCTTTTGGGACCAGAAATTTTGTCCTATCCTTGTCTCTTGCCTGATCATAGTAACCGTCAAAATGAACAGTATGCCCTTCTATGTTAAGTTTCCTTTCCTCACCATCGTCCAGTGCTTTTTGCCTGATATAATCAAAATCCTTTTTAGAATCATCACAAACAAAAATAGATCTGGGGGTTAATATTTTAATGAATCTTGCTATGAACTTATTTATATGACTATTTTTTATATCTGCTATTTTATAATAGTCCCCTTGACTGCAGTTTTCCCTTATTATTTCTAAATCTTTTCCCATATTCCCTCTCCTCTATTTAAACTCTTTAAAATAAGCTTCACTACAAAATTTTATTTAATTTGAAAAAAAAATTAAGATTTAATCCAATAAATTAACTTTTTTTTGATTATACTAAAAAAAATCTTAAAAATATAGGTATTAATATAAAAATTTTATAAATTCCTAAAAAAATTATTAAAAATTTCAATTTCTAACTATCTTTAAATAAAATTTTTACTTTTTTAATTATACACCAATAAATATTATAGAATCAGTCAACTTTAACTTATTATTTACTTTAAACTAAAATTGTTTACTGATTACTTAGAAATACTTCATAGTGGCTTATAATTACAGAACATATAGTATTGTTTGTCTGGATTCTTTACTAAAGTACTACTTACTAGACCCATTTTTCATTTTTCTCTTAAGCAACTCTTTGCTTCTTTTACAAACATCTGCAAAAGTGATCCCTTCCATAATTTTGGCGATTGCGTTACGTACATCTAACATTACACTATAAAGACCGCATTCTTTCTCTTTAGGGCATCTTATATATGCCCATTTACTTACACAGTTTAACGGAGCAAGAGGCCCGTCAATAATACGAACCACCTGAGCAAGATTGATCTCTTTTGGATCTTTTATTAAACTATATCCACCACCAACACCCCGCCTGCTCTGTAGAAAACCGGCCTTCTTGAGCTCCAGTAAAATCTGCTCCAGGAATTTCTCAGGTATTTTTTCTTCTTCAGATATCTCATGTATCTGTATATAGTTTTTGTTATAATTCAGGGAAAGATATACCATGGCTCTTAAAGCGTAGTCTCCTTTTTTTGAAAGCCTCATCTTGCCCTCACATTTTGTAGTAATTCGTTTTAATAAACATCTCCAATGGAATATGAAACTTATCTTTATTACCTGATTTCAATCTTTTAGAGACCCAATTTATGTTCCTTATTTATAATTTACTCTAATTAAACAAACAGCGCAAGAAATACATAGATATGAGTAAAAGAAAATTATCATTGATTTTAAAATAAAAAAAACGGTGGCGACCTACTCTCCCATACCACAAGGATACAGTACCATCGGCGCTGAAGGGCTTAACTTTTGTGTTCGGGATGGGAACAAGTGTTGCCCCTTCGCTATAGCCACCGTAAGCTTTTACATCATAAAGTGTTATTCTCTCAAAGCTTCATAGCGAATCATAGTTAAGTCCTCGATCTATTAGTATTAGTCGGCTAAACACATTACTGTGCTTATACCTCTAACCTATCAACCATGTGTTATACATGGGATCTTAATCCACGAGGGATGGGAGAATTAATCTTGGGATGGGCTTCGTACTTATATGCTTTCAGCACTTATCCCTTATAAACTTGGCTAATCAGCAATGCCCTTGGCAGGACAACTGACACACTAGAGGTTTACTCATCCCGGTCCTCTCGTACTAGGGACAAATTCCCTCAATTCTCCTACGCCCACAGAGGATAGGGACCGAACTGTCTCACGACGTTCTAAACCCAGCTCGCGTACCGCTTTAATTGGCGAACAGCCAAACCCTTGGGACCTGCTCCAGCCCCAGGATGCGATGAGCCGACATCGAGGTGCCAAACCTCCCCGTCGATATGGACTCTTGGGGGAGATAAGCCTGTTATCCCCGGAGTACCTTTTATCCGTTGAGTGACGGCCATTCCACACTGAGCCGCCAGATCACTAGACCCAACTTTCGTTTCTGCTTGATTTGTCAATCTTGCAGTTAAGCTCCCTTATGCTCTTATACTCTACGAGTGATTGCCAAACACTCTGAGGGAACCTTTGGACGCCTCCGTTACATTTTAGGAGGCGACCGCCCCAGTCAAACTGCCCACCTGAAACTGTCCTACGCCCGGATAACGGAACGTAGTTAGAATTCTAGCATACCAAAGGTAGTATCTCACCGTTGGCTCCACCAGGGCTTGCGCCCTGACTTCACAGCCTCCTACCTATCCTGCATATGACATACCAAAATCCAGTACCAGGCTACAGTAAAGGTTCACGGGGTCTTTCCGTCCTTCTGTGGGTAATTGGCATCTTTACCAATAATATAATTTCACCGAGCCCCTTGTTGAGACAGTGCTCAAATCGTTACGCCATTCGTGCAGGTCGGAACTTACCCGACAAGGAATTTCGCTACCTTAGGACCG
>Ga0315532_1002826_pt1 | contig 11578 bp, 12 predicted proteins | sample SalMarWE160370MG_FD_203082 | JGI IMG/M metagenome (GOLD analysis project Ga0315532, IMG submission 203082) | Salt marsh sediment microbial communities from the Plum Island Ecosystem LTER, Massachusetts, United States - Salt Marsh Sediment WE1603-70 ... | reverse complement strand
CCCAATTTTACCAATTTGCTTTTATAGGTACACATATTAGTAGGGTTACTTTCAACTAGCTCTCCATCCTCATGATTAGTTCTTTTAAATGCCGCGCCTACTTCTACTGAGATTTCTTCCCCAAGTAGTTTTTCAAGACCCGGAATACTCCGGAATTCTGCATGCAAATCTATACCCATCGAACCTCCGTTATTCTTTACCTTCCCAATATTCTTCGGCTTCTTTTTCCATATATTCCAATCTGTCGTAGTAATCGGGAAATTCATTGAGATGCGCAAGAGCAATTTTTCCGGTGGTAAGGGGATCGTCATTACTAACATTGGTCAATTCATCTATTTTTCCATGTTCAAGTTCAACGTCCATTCCCATTCTAAATTGTTCTACATCAAATTTGTCCCACTTTATACCAAGTTTTTCTCCGATGGATTTTGCGTCTTCGTAACTAAAAGTTTTCTTTGATGACATCTTTACCTCCTCCTCCAATTTTTTTGACAGGCACATTAATTTTTCTCAGAAGTTATTATTGTTAAAAATATTCGCGTAGTCCACTGTACCCTTTATGTATGCATTCTACAAAATTTTGATAAGATGTCAAGGGTAAAAATCGTCGTGCGAGACGCGTCGTGAGTCTTGCGTCAAAACAAAAACCAAATTAGCCACGGATTAACACAGCTTGTCTTCCCTATTCGCTACTAATCCTCTATAACAGACACAGATTTTCACAGATAATCAGTCACAATAAGTCAAGCCCATTATTTAAATATGAATATAAAAAAAATTAGATATTGGTAAGTCGAAAATTTGTTTTGGATAAAATTAAAAATTAATGCACCGCCCCCATATTTCGTTACATCTCATATTGACTTTGCTATCTTAACCGTTTTTTAGGTTTTTCATATCTATTTTTATATTTTACCCTCTATGTATTTCACAGCATCTTCAACAGTTTTAAGATTTGCTGCATCTTCATCCGGAAATTCGATATTAAACTCTTCTTCGAATGCCTGAAGCAGTACAACATAACCGAGACTATCTACTCCAAGGTCGTCCGCAAAAGAGCTTTCCGGAAAAACTTCTGTTGGCTTTACATCCATTTCTTCCGCCAAAATTCTTTTTATTTTCTCAAATACTGACATGGTATACCTCCTATAATGTATCCGGGTTCAATAGTATTTTTATCTCGTTCATTATTTTCTCGGTTACAATTTTCAATATTTCTTTATTATAAGGTTTGCCATAATGTTCATCAAAATAGAGCGGTTTCCCAAATTTGATGAGTACTTTGTGCGGTCGGGGAACCCTTTGCCCTTTTGACATAACATTGAAAGAACCAATTATCGCTACAGGAACAACAGCCGCTTTTGCCTGCAAAGCAATGAATGCTGTCCCTAATTTTGGCTCCTGTAAAGAGCCATCTAAACTTACCGTTCCTTCAGGATACATATCAATTACATGACCATTTTTAAGAATACTGACAGCGGTTCGGATGGCTTCTCTATCAATTTCCGCCCTTTTTACGGGAAAAGCGTTCAACTTTCTAAAGACAAATCCCGCGAAGCGTTTTCTGAACAGTTCCTCTTTGCCCATTGTATGGAGTTGTCTTCTAATCGCGGTCCCAAGAATAAACGAATCTGAATCACTGGGATGGTTTGGTGCCAGGATTACGCCGCCTTCCTCCGGGATGTTTTCTATATCAATAGTTTGTAGCCTAATATAGGCTACTGATATAACACGCAAGATTGAATGTATAACCGAATAAAACATCTATATCCTGATAGGTTTAGGTTTTCTTTGAATTGCTTCTATTTCTATTTCTACCTCATTATTAAACCACGAGGTCATGATGCATTCGAGTTTCTCTCTTTTAAAATTATACATTTTTAAAGTTATAAATTTCTTCATATTACAATAATAACTTATGGGGAATTATCTTATTTGTCAAGGATTGACCTTTGAATTAATTGATTGGTAGTGTCTAGAGAGTAGGGAGTAGTTAGTAGTTAAAAAAACAATAAATAATAATCCTGTAAATCGGTGTTAATCTACGTCCCATATTCAGGATTTGAGGGTTGGGATTTAGTTTTGACTTTGGACGTTGGACATTGGACTTTGGACTATTTATCATACATCAAAAATAACCCGCGCCTGATATTCCTCATTAATCTTCTTAATCTCAAGCTGATGGTATGTCACTGCTTTTATCTCCGTTCCTTCTTTTATTTCTTCGATCGATGTAATGTTCCCTTTAAGATTAATTTTATATCGATCCTTTTTAATCTTAACGGAACACGTAGAAGGCAAAAACAACTCTTTTTCAAAAAAATATATAATTTCTTCAAGAACACTGACAAGGGCTGTTTCTATATTTTCTTCTTTAATGGAAAAACCTTTTTCGATTACCGGCTGGATTTGTATTCCGCCGGATAGTAAATCAGCCGTAGCGTGGATTGCTTTCATGAAAATTTCAGAGAGAGAATCCCCTATTAATTTTATACCAATATCCGCCGTGTGGTCGAATATTTCGTAATCTTTATCCAAGTTCATAGACATGTTTGATTAAACGGGGAAACTCATAGTAAATTTGTTTAATCATATAAATAGCAGGCATTTTTACTCCTATGACTTCTATTGTTTTGCCTCTTAATATTTTTCTTGCAAGATAACGGGTTCTGAAAGAATGACTTTTATCGGTAATTATCCATACTTTTTTCGCGTTCCCAATAAGTTTCTTTGAATTTATAAGATTCTCCGGCGTGGTTTCCGATTTTTCTTCCGGTATGGCTTTTAGATTGGAATGTTCTTTCATCCAGTTAACTTCTTCTTTTGTGCCTGAGAAAATTATTTTAATATTATTGGAATTTTTTAATTTTTCTTCCGCGAAGTTTACTCTTTTTTTTGTGAGTTCTCTGTCCTTGCACCCAAGAACTATGACTGCGTTTTTGTCTTTTACCACTTCTCTAAAATTTTTGTTGTAGTTTTTTTAAATTTATTTCCAACCGAGTACGCTGACAGGATATTTTCTTTTATGGGTTCTAAGGGCTTTTTCGTAAAAACAAGTGCGATTGTTTCATTCTTTTTTACTTCTTCACCTTCTACCTTTAAAAGTTTTATACCGGCTTTTAAATCTACGTTGTCTTCCTTTTTCTCTCTACCCGCACCTGTCTTTAAAGCGGCGATACCGATTTTGTACGCGTCTATTTTCTCGACAATTCCCTCTTTTTCGCCTCTGATTTCAAAGGGATTTTCGTAAGTAGAGAGTCCGGATAGATCACCTCCATGATGATGTACCATACCTTCGAATCGTTCAAAAGCTTTACCGCTTTCAAGCACCTCCAAAACTTTTCCCTTAATTCCCGCAAGCGAACACATTTCCTCCGCAAGAATTGTCGTAATTTCAACAGTATCAGGGTAGTCATTTACGTTACCCTTCAATATCTCAACGGACTCAAACACTTCAGGAGCGTTTCCGATGGTTCTTCCAATTGGCGAAGACTGGTCCGTAAAAACTATCGTCATTTTCGTTCCGAGCTCTTCACCCACATTTTTCATCATTTCGCCCAGCTTTTTTGCCGAATCGAGAGTCTTCATAAAAGCGCCTTCTCCTACCTTAAGGTCTATAACAAGACCGCCTAAATCTTCCGCGAGTTTTTTGGAAAGAATGCTGGAGGTAATAAGAGGTACCGATTCTACGGTTTCCGTCGCGTCTCTTAACGCGTATAACTCTTTATCCGCGGGAGCGATTTCTCCTGTCTGTGAAATAATGGAACATCCAACTTCCTTTAAAACTTCCTTAAATTTATCAAATGAAAGAGCGGTTTCGTAACCGGGAATTGCTTCCATCTTATCGGAAGTTCCACCCGTATGCCCGAGACCCCTTCCCGTAATCATTGGAACGATTATCCCCATTTCCGCTGCAAGTGGCGCTAAAATTAAACTTATTTTATCTCCAACACCACCTGTTGAATGTTTATCGATTTTCTTACCCTTGATAGCCGACAAATCGAGTTTTTTACCTGAGTTCAGCATGAAATACGTAAGGTCTTTTGTTTCCTCTAAATCCATGCTTTTATAAAATATTGCCATTAAAAGGGCGCTTATCTGATAATTCGGAATTTTTTTACTCGTGACTCCCCGGATAAAATATTCTATGTCGGATTTATTGAGTTTTTGCCCGTCTCTTTTTTTTCTGATTATTTCCCGCATGGGATTAAGTTAATTTGAAAGAGACTATTGTCAAGAACACCCCACATCCCCTGAATTTGCCACGAAGGCACAAAGACACTAAGTTTTTTAATTTGGTTTTTACTAATTAACCAATCAACTAATTCACTAATCCGAAGGATCCAAGACCTGGTATCTGGTACCTAATTCTTTGGTTCACGTTTAAAAGTTTGACCCTATTAACACTATTAACATTCTATTGTTATATGATGCTATTTAAGTAATAACATTTTTCTGTATAGTGTAGCTCCTTTTGTTTTTAGCAGATAATAGTACAAGCCGCTGGCAACAAACTGACCAGAATTATCTCTACCATCCCACAGAACGTAGTGATTCCCTTTCTGTTGCTCTCCCTTAACCAGGGTGTTAACTAATTGACCTAAAGAATTATAAATTAATATTTCTACAAAAGCTGTTTTATGGATGGTATATTCAATTTTGGTTGATGAGTTAAAAGGATTAGGATAGTTTTGGAATAACATAACTTGAGCAGGAATATTTGTTCCTTGATTATCTTCTTCAATATATGCTCCACCACTCATTTTTATTTTTATAATAGTACCAGCATCTCCGGAAGCCCATCCTGTACTATCATTAACCAGATGAATCCCTCTTAAAGTACTTAACGTTACATATCCATCTGTTCGAAGATTCCAACTATCTCCGCCGTTGTCGGTATTCATTACTGTTCCTCTATCGCCCACCAGACAACCGGTAAGCGAATCGGCAAATTGAATATCGTAAAATTCCCAGTCGACACCCACATCCTTTTCCTGCCATAAAGAACCTCCGTCAGTCGTATAATACAAACCTTCTCCTGCTATCCATCCCGTTTGAGTACTTGTAAAACTTGCCCCATGAATCTCATAGGTATAAGGTAAACTTTGTTCCTGCCAACTAGTGCCGCCGTCGATTGTGTGAATGACCTTTAAACCTACAGCCCACGCATTGAGAGAATCCGTAAAAAATAGATCACCATCGTCCATACCAAACAAACACTCGATTCCTGCATTTACCCATTCCCAGCTTTCCCCTCCATTTGTAGTGTGGGCAAGATAAATACTATCACTTGGGAATTTCATCTCCGAAAGAACCCATCCATTTAAACTGTCAAGAAATTGTACTGCCCCGAATTCACGATCTCGTCCTTCATAAAGCTCGGTCCCCTGTTCTTCCCAATTGGTGCCGCCATCGGCGGTATGAAGGATAGAACCATAATGTTTGCTCTCTTCCCAATACCACTCCGAATTTCCTACAGCCCATCCATTCTGGTCGTCTGTAAAATAGACGTCGTTAAGGGCAAAAAAACTAAAAAGGTCATCAAGAGGAGGAGCATATTCATATTGAGTCTCCCATGTTGCTCCGCTATTATCGGTATATAGAATAACCTGCCCCCATAATTCCGGTAAATAAGTTCTTCTTCCTACCGCCCAACCACGATTTTCATCAATGAAAAATATTTCTTCGAATCTATAGTGAATATTTATATATTGTTGAGAAAAAAGGGATTTGAAAGTGCTGTCAGCACCCCAGGGATTATCGGTGGCAGATAAAAAATCACAATCCCCAACGGTAATAACTTTATCATCCATTAAAGCCAGTCCATAAAGACCTTCACCAGCATGTTTATCTATATTCAAAAGTTCCCAGTCGGCGCCACCATTTAAAGTTTGTAATATCGGCGGTCCCCATGCCGCGCCGTACATACATCCTATAGCATAGCCGCTATCCGGATTAAGAAATTGAACATCCCATAGAGTATATCCGGGATCCTGTTGTTCCCAGTTTTCTCCATTATCTGTCGTCCGAAATATTGTTCCGCTATCAACTGCGCTGTTCATCTTAAATCCCACTACAAAAGTATTTGTGTCATTAATCATATCGACGCCCGTAAAAACGATCTCCGGCTCCGGACTTAAATGCTCTTCCCAGGTAAGTCCTCCGTCACCGGTGCTATAGAAAGCGCCTACATGTTCTGGGAAAATACCAGAATCGTCTATAAATTTAATACCGACCGCCCAGCCATTTAAGGAGTCAATAAAATCAATACGATTTAAAATACTTGTACTGTCAGGTACTGTCTGCTTTATCCAGTTCTGACCGCCATTGCTTGTATGCCATATACTTCCGCGCCAATCGTCAGGCTCATCATTCCAATCATAATGGACTACTTCGATACTGGTAGCCCAGCCGTTATTTGCATCAGTAAAGACTACACCCCTGAATTCATCGGTTGTTGCCACCGTTTGTTGAATCCATGTATCTCCGCCATTATCGGTATGGAGAATCGTACCATTGGCTCCGACTGCCCAGCCGTTATTTAAATCAACAAAGCAAACCCCCCGCAGTTCTTCATAAATTCCAGCTTCCTGTTCTGCCCAGTTTTCACCCCCATCGGTAGTTTTTATTATGGTGCCTTTATAGTATTTCACGTTTTGGTCCCAATGCGGCGCGCCCACTGCCCAGCCAATTTCAGAACCAATCATACAAATATCCTTTAGATAACAAGAGGTTTCTCCGAATTGCTTTTCAAGTTGAAAACAAAATGCTGGAATTACAATTGAAATAAAAAACAATACTAACCGCACAATTTTAAACGATATTTTCATTTTGTTTACTCCTTTCATATTTATCCGGACACGAAATCCATTACTTCCTTTTTCACTTACTCACGATTTTAACGCACCAATTATTCCAAAAGATATAAATAATACTACAAGAGCTGACCCCAAAAAACAACTTTGCAAAGCCTGATCTTATTGTTCAATAACTATATTTTCCATTTATTCATTTTATAAGCAAACCCATGAGTTTGTCAAGGGTTTTTTATTTTTTATAAAAATTTGCCACGAAGGCACTAAATCGTTAGGACGTTCCCACCCATCCCACGACCTAACGAACCAACTATAAAATGGAACTATCGGGCATTTTGTTAGGTCACATTAATAAAGAAGAAAAAAGAGAATTTAATGGTCGGAGATAACAAATTGTAAGGAAGATTTAATTAAAAAAAAGGAGGTCAAAATGAAAAAGGTAAAATGGGTAGTATTTAACTCTTTATTGTTTTTTTTGTTTTTACCCGGCAGAGCAAGCGCGGAAGAGATAGGCATACTTCCTTTTAGAGCAATAGGTGTTGAGAGTTATATAACGGAAGCATTCTATGATCTCCTGAAATCCGAACTCGATTATTATGACCACAAAGTGGTATCGCCGTATGAAATAGAAGATTATCTTGGCAGACGGGTAGTATGTTATAACAAAGATTACGCTGCCGATTATGGAAGTTCGTTGGGTCTCGAGAAAGTGATATTCGGCTCTATAACAAGATCAGGCGAAAAATATATTATTTCAGTCGAAGTAGTCAAATCCAGAACGGGAGAAGTACTTCTCAGGGATAAAACAACCCTGGAAAATGAAGAATACTTAGACTCTTACGTGTATAGTCTGGCGGAATCTATTGAAGAAGAAGTATATGGAAATGTTATTTATTATAGCCCCAACTATAGCAGAACTGTCACCCACGTCTATATCGGAAATTACTGGCGACCACGCATTGTATGGAGAAGACCACGCAGAAGTTTAATTACCGTACGGGTACCTTTAATTAATATAGATTTCGGAAAGCCTCATAAAGCATATCATAAGAACCCTCCAAAGAGGAGACCTGTTTATGTAAAACCGAGCCCCAAAAAACCCGATCATGGAAAACCGAAGAAGGGAAAACCCGATCAGGGAAAATCAAAGGATAAAAAACAGGATAATGGGAAATCGAAGAACGAAAAACCCCATGGGCGATGATGATAAGTCGCATGGGGGAAAGAGATAATAAATCGTTAGGACATTAGGTGGTTGGATCGTTGGGTGGTTTAAAAATCCGAACCAACGACCCCGCGATCCAACGAACCAACAGATTAAAATCCAAATCCCATATCCTAAATCCAAAATCCTAAAAACTATTTAACTGATTCGAAGAATCTATGGAATTTTCCACATTTCAAAGGTTTGTCCCTGTTAATATCAGACGATACAGTTGACAGAAATATGTTCTATGATAATTTCTGTATTATAAAATGAAACATAATAAAAACACAAATTTAATCGGTTACTGCGCGCTTTACTGCGGAAACTGCGTTCTACGTATAGGAAAGGTCGCGGATTTATGCGGTGCGCTTTTGGAAAAATTTCATGAAATAAAATTCGAGAAATGGGCAAAAGGTTTAGCCGCGCTAAGCGAAGAATTAAAAGCTTTCGATAAATATGAATCCTGCTACGAAGTTCTGGAAACATGGGAAGAAATGCGGTGCGAGAAGCCCTGTAGGGAAGGAGGGGGGTCTGCCTCCTGTAAAATAAGAATATGCTGTCAGAAGAAAAATCTCGAAGGTTGCTGGGAATGTGAGAAATTCGAAGACTGCGACACTCTCGCCCGGCTTAAACCAATTAATGGGGAAGTAAATATTAATAACATTAGAAAAATAAGAACCGAAGGTATCGATAAATTTATAGAAGAGATTTCATGCAAAGAGTTTTGCGATTTCTTTGAAACAAAAAAATAGATGCCTTCAAAAATCTTATTAATCAATCCCAACACTTACAGAACTCCCCCTGTTTTACCGGTAGGGCTGGAGTATTTAATGTCGGCATTAAAAAAACATAATCATCGTTGCGATATTTTAGACCTTACCTTCGATGAAACACCTTTAGAAAAACTAAATAAAACATTAGAAAATAAAACTTATGACATCATTGGATTTTCAATAAGGAATATCGATTCCTGTCTTTATTTTAACAATGAATTCTTTTTAAATAAATTTAAAAAGATGATAGAAAGCGTAAAAAATCATAATATACCCATTGTTTTAGGCGGTTCCGGATTTTCGGCGTCTCCCGATGAAATATTAGATTATTTTAAAACCGATTTTGGTATAATGGGTCCCGGAGAAATTGCTTTCCCACACTTCTTGAAACTCTGGGAATCAAATCGGCTGGATAAGAAAATAATAAGCGGTTGGGATTATGGATTGGATGATGAACTGGAGATATTAAGAGCAGAAGAAATAGAATACAATCCTTATATAGAAAACGAGGGTATTGTCGGATTTTCGACTCACGTAGGCTGTTCTAATAGCTGTCCCTACTGCATAGAAGCAAACAAAAGGGTTTATTACAGGAAAATAGATAATGTTATAAAAGAAATCGAATCTTTAACCGGCAAAGGATATCACGATTTCCATTTATGTGATAGTGAATTCAATGAGAATTTGGATTTTTCCAAAGAATTTTGTGAAGCTATAATTAAAAATCTATTAAAATTCAAATGGACTTTATATATGAAACCCTATCCTTATGACGAAGAATTATTTCGGTTATTAAGCAAATCTAACGCGTCCCTTATAACTCTCTCGGTCGACAGCGATGAAAATATTCAATCTGAAAATCGATACTCTTATGATGATTTAGAGGAAACCATAAAATATTGCAAAAAATATGGTATTGAATTAGCAATCGATTTACTAACAGGATACCCCAATGAATCGATCGAATCCACCAAAAAAGTGATTCAATTTTTCAAAAAAAACCGACCCAAAACAGTTGGAATAAATTTTTATTACCGTTTATTAAGAAACACAAAAATAACACATCTAATCGAAGAGAATACGTTTATGCAAAAACGACTAACAAGACCATACGAAAAGAATGAGAATTACTTAACACCTATTTTTTACAGTCAGTATAGTAAAGAGGATATCGAAAAACTAATAAGCGGTGATAGTTTGTTTAAAATCCCCGGAGTTATCCCGGGAGTAAATTACCAACAAGAATGAATTAATACAGTTTTAGTCCAATATCAATAAATCGTTAGGACGTTAGGTGGTTAGGTCGTTAGGTGGTTTAAAAATCCGACCCAACGAACCAACAGATTAAAATCTAAATCCCAATCCCCAAATCCAAAATCCTAATATTGAAACACAGAGGACACAGAGAAAAAAGAACTCACTGAGAGCACAGAGATTTTTTTTACTACTCGTTTTCTTCAATTAATTTCAAGATATAATCTATTAATTCGGTTTCTTTTTCATTTCCTTTGATCTTTTTTAGATTTTTAACTGTTTCTTGCTTGTTTTCCTCGAATTTATCAGTGCTCTCGCGAAACATTGAGAGATCCAAAGCCTTTTCCCTCAGAAATGTCTTGAATTTGCCCTGATCAACCTCTGAAAATACGCTTATCCAAAACTCGGTTTTCTGACGTAAAAAATAAATTAAAACTATCCATGCACCTTCACTCATCTCTACTGTGTAAGTTGAATCGTTAGCCGCAATCTCATAGATTTCTAACAGGCCATTAGGGTTATCTTTAGCCGCTTTTTTTACCGCATCTGATAATTTGTCTCCAGCACTCTTCATTTTTTGATGATACTCTTCTCTGCGCCGTGAAATGGATTTGGTTTGATATATTCGATATATCGGAATAGACACAATAAATATTAAGAGTAATAAAATCTTTATAAAAAATATTTTTCTATACATAATTAACTTCCTGAAGTTATATCTTTTCTCTGGGTATTTTTCATAACAGATCTTTTCATTTTTAATTCCTTCTTTTACTCCTGAACTGCCGAGAGCGAATTTATTTAAAGCATCGAGGTAACTCCGGAGTTGTTCTGCGTCCAAATCTTCTTTTTTAAATGGTTTTTTTATATTGATACTTTTGTTGTCTGCTTCTATAAAAAGAAATCCATTGTTAAAAAGCCCCTCTATCGCTTCTTGCCTTTCAGTATCTTGCAGTAGCATGGTTGTAATTTGAGGTTCTTTTGACTTTATGGAATATTTATCATCGGAGTCCGGGAAATTAATCTTATCTGCTTCTTTGTCCCATCGAGCAAACGGACGACTTAAGATATCGCCAAAGGAGTGTGGAGTGATAGTTAAAGTACAATCTAAGGGATGTCTCCAAGAGATCCACAGGAATCTTCTGTAAGTAAATCGATATCCTTCTTTCTTTATTATCTCAATGCGCATTTCCTCTTTATAATTAGATATCTTTAGGAAGAAATGTCCAAGAACAGAACCGATAACCTCTCCTTCCAAGGATTTAGCAACCCTTTTAAGAAAATTTCTAGATTCCCATTCAGGAATATAAATAAGAAGAAAAGCAATAACGCCACCAATTATGAATATTAAAACTGTTTCATTCATCTTAAAACTCCTTTAAAAGAATTACTATTTTAAACTCAAATTATTCAAATCAAATTATTTTAGATTCTAAAGATTTTTTACATATAAGTCAAGTGCGGTGCGCAGCACCGAGTCATGAGTCCAGAGTCATAAGTCCTGCGTTAAAACTAAATCCCAATATTGC
>Ga0315532_1002822_pt1 | contig 11587 bp, 9 predicted proteins | sample SalMarWE160370MG_FD_203082 | JGI IMG/M metagenome (GOLD analysis project Ga0315532, IMG submission 203082) | Salt marsh sediment microbial communities from the Plum Island Ecosystem LTER, Massachusetts, United States - Salt Marsh Sediment WE1603-70 ... | reverse complement strand
TCGTCAAGGTTGTCCCGATTGACTATCGTAAGGCCCTTGAGAAAATGCGTGCCGCCGAGCACCGTGACACCGAAACAACCCCAGCAACCGAAGAGGTCTTCTATGGGTGAGATTAGAGGCTTCACAAAATATAAACGTCAGGAGATCGGGCATCGGCCTGTGGCCGAGCGCATCCACGATTTTAACGAAATTGAGCTGCCGCTGACACCCAACGAAATTCGGCAGCAGGCTGCACGCTGTATGGACTGCGGTATACCTTTTTGTCACGGTGCTGGTTGTCCCCTGGCAAATTCCATACCCGATTTCAATGAGCTGATCTACAAGGGCAAGTGGGAAAGAGCCTGTCAACTACTACACGCGACCAACAACTTCCCGGAAATCACCGGTCGAGTCTGCCCCGCCCCCTGCGAAACGGCGTGCACCCTCGCTGTAAACGATGAGCCTGTCTTGATAAGACATATTGAATACCAGATAGTTGAACGAGGTTTCGAACATGGCTGGATAAAGCCGATGCCGCCAAAGGAAAAATCCGGCAAACGTGTTGCCGTGATAGGTTCGGGTCCCGCAGGTTTGGCTGCGGCGCAGCAGTTGGCCCGGGCCGGACATGATGTAGTGGTTTTTGAAAAAGGCGAGCGTCTTGGAGGCATGCTACGCTATGGAATTCCAGACTTCAAACTCGACAAATCGATCATCAATCGCAGACTTGAGCAGCTTACCGCTGAGGGCGTAGAGTTTCAAACAGGCGTAGATGTGGGAGTTGATATCTCCGCTCGTTATCTACATAAAATGTTCGACTGCACGTGCCTTGCGATGGGCGCACGTCAGGCGAGAAAGCTCTCTGTTGTCGGAAGCGACTACGATAATATCCTGTTCGCCATGGACTATTTGACTGTCCAAAATAAGCTCTGCTCGGGTGAGCTGATTGACGAGCCTCGAATCGTAACCGCCAAAGACAAGATTGTTGCTGTGATAGGCGGCGGTGATACGGGAAGCGATTGCGTCGGAACGGCACGGCGACAAGACGCAAAAAAGATATATCAATTGGAGATATTACCTAAGCCGCCTGACGCTCGTCCACCCGACACTCCCTGGCCTATGTGGCCCAGGATAATGCGAACCAGCTCATCGCACGAAGAAGGCTGCGAGCGAATGTGGTTGGTCATGACCAAGAAGTTCTCCGGCTATGAAACCAGAGTCGGCAAGCTCCACGCATGCAAGGTCGAATGGATCAAGGACCGCAAAGGTTGGAAGATAAAGGAACTGCCCGGCACCGAATTCGTGCTCGACGTCGATATTGTGCTTTTGGCGATGGGGTTTTTGCACGTTGAGCACGAAGGTTTGGTCCGCGAACTTGGTCTTCAGCTTGACGACGTGGGTAATGTTGTGGTAAACAACTGCCAGACCAACCAGCCCTGGGTATTCGCCGCAGGCGACACCATTAGCGGGGCTTCTTTGGTGGTAAGGGCTATCAACAGTGGCAGGGAAGCTGCCGCAGCTATCGACCAGTGGTTGCGCTAGAACATGGAGGATACCGCGGCGAATGCCTCCAGCAAGAAATCCCCTAAGGGGCTAAAAGACTATCTATGCCAAAACGCAAAGACATCAAAAAGATCCTTATCATAGGCTCAGGACCAATCGTCATAGGCCAGGCCTGCGAATTTGACTACTCCGGCACCCAGGCCTGCAAAGTCCTCAAGCGAGAAGGTTACAAGGTCGTTCTGGTCAACAGCAATCCCGCCACCATAATGACCGACCCGCAGCTTGCTGATCGCACCTATATCGAGCCTATCACTCCTGAAATCGTCGAAAAAGTCATTCGTAAGGAAAAACCCGACAGCCTGCTGCCGACCCTCGGTGGTCAGACAGGCCTAAATACTGCCGTGGCACTGGCCGAAAATGGTGTGCTTAAAAAATACGGCGTTCGCCTTCTTGGTGCAAACCTTCAAGCGATAAAACGAGCCGAGGAGCGTGACAAATTCAAGAAGATCATCACCGATATCGGTCTGCAGGTTCCACGCAGCGGCTACGCTCACTCCTGGCAGGAGGCCCAGGAAATCGTCAAATTTGTCGGCTTTCCCACTATTATCCGTCCGTCATATACCCTTGGCGGAAGTGGTGGTAACGTCGCCTATAATACAGAGGAATACGAAAAATATATACATTGGGGACTTGCGATAAGCCCAAAACATCAGGTTCTCGTCGAGGAGTCTGTTATTGGCTGGAAGGAATATGAACTCGAGGTAATGCGCGACAAAAAAGATAATGTTGTTATCGTGTGTCCCATCGAAAATCTCGACCCAATGGGCATACACACCGGCGACAGTATCACAATCGCGCCCGCACAGACTCTTACCGACAAAGAATATCAGATAATGCGCGACGCAGCGCTGAAGATTATCCGTGCGATAGGCGTCGAAACCGGCGGCTCCAACATCCAGTTCGCTGTTCACCCCGACACGGGCAAGCTCTACGTTATCGAAATGAATCCGCGCGTCTCGCGAAGCTCTGCCCTTGCATCCAAAGCAACAGGCTTTCCCATCGCAAAAATCGCCTCGCTACTTGCTGTCGGCTACACGCTCGATGAAATACCAAACGACATCACAAAGAAGACTCCCGCCTGCTTCGAGCCGACAATAGACTATTGCGTGGTCAAGTGGCCACGTTTCACGTTCGAGAAATTTCCGCAGACGAATCCGTATCTTACCGTCCAGATGAAATCGGTCGGCGAAGCGATGTCAATCGGCAGAACATTCAAAGAGTCACTGCAAAAGGCAATTCGCTCCCTTGAAATCGATCGCTATTCTCTTAACGCAAAGCACATCGAGAAAAGACTGACACTGCCAAAGCTAAAAGCCAAACTTCGTACCAACTGCTGGGACAAGATATGGTACGTAGCTGAGGCCCTAAGAAGAAAAGTGACCACACGTGAAATTTACGAGCTTACAAAAATTGACCCGTGGTTCCTTGACAATATCAATGACATTGTCAGGCTCGAAAATAAGCTTCGCGCGACAAGCATGGAAAAAGTCACCAAGCCTCTGATGCGCCAGGCCAAGGAGTATGGTTTTGCCGACAAATATCTTGCCGGATTATGGAAGACCGATGAGCTGAAAGTCAGAAAACGCCGACAGTCATTCGGCATCGAACCGGTCTACAAAATGGTTGATACCTGCGGTGCCGAATTCGAAGCAGCGACGCCATACTTCTATTCTACCTACGAGACCGAGTGTGAAGCCAACCCGACGAGTCGTAGAAAAGTAGCGATCCTCGGCAGCGGTCCCAACCGTATCGGCCAGGGCATCGAGTTCGATTACTGCTGCGTTCATGCTGCATTTGCCCTGCGTGAAATTGACATCGAATCCATAATGGTAAATTGCAACCCCGAAACCGTCAGCACCGACTACGACACCTCCGATAGACTCTACTTCGAGCCGCTTACCTTCGAGGACGTGATGTCCATCGTTGAAAAAGAAAAGCCCGATGGCGTCATCGTACAATTCGGCGGCCAGACGCCACTCAAACTTGCCGTACCTTTGGAAAAGGCCGGTGTCAAAATCATCGGCACAAGCCCCGACAGCATCGACCTCGCAGAAGATAGAAAGCGATTCAACAAGCTCGTTGCAAAACTTGGCCTGCGCCAGCCGGAAAGCGGCACAGCGACCAACTACGAGCAAACCCTCAAAGTAGCCCGCAAGCTCGGCTATCCACTGCTTGTGCGTCCGTCTTTTGTGCTTGGTGGCAGGGCTATGGAAATTGTTTACGATGAAGCGGCTCTCAAAGCGTGCGTACACGAGGCAATCGAGGCTTCAGGCGAACATCCGATCTTGATAGACAAGTTCCTTGACGACGCAACTGAGCTTGATGTTGATGCCATAAGTGACGGCAAGACTGTTGTCATAGGTGGCATCATGGAGCACATTGAAGAAGCGGGCGTGCACTCCGGCGATAGCGCCTGTTCTCTGCCGCCGGTATCAATAAAGAAAAAAGTTCTTAACGAAATCATAGATCAAACAAAACTGCTTGCCCTTAAGTTGAAGGTCAAAGGCCTAATTAACATTCAGTACGCAGTAAAAGACGACCAGGTTTATATACTCGAAGTCAATCCACGTGCTTCGAGAACTATTCCATTTGTAAGTAAGGCAATCGGCGTGCCGCTGGCTAAGCTCGCTGCAAAGGTAATGACAGGAATGTCACTTGAGCAGCTTGGCTTCACAAGGCAAATCGTCCCGGAATATTTCGCGGTAAAGGAAGCGGTCTTTCCGTTCGTGAAGTTCCCTGGCACAGATGTTTTGCTGGGGCCCGAAATGCTCTCTACCGGCGAAGTGATGGGTTTATCCGATGACTTTGGCGTCGCGTACGCAAAATCACAAATGGCTGCTGGCAATACATTGCCCACCTGCGGCACTGTGCTCTTTAGCGTTCGTGATATGGACAAAGTTAGAGTTGTACCTCTGGTACGAAGAATGCACGAGATGGGCTTTAAGATCGTCGCAACTAAAGGTACCTGTATCGAGCTTATCAAGAACAATGTTCCCTCTGAGTTCGTACTGAAAATGTCCGAAGGCAGACCCAACATTGTTGATGCGATAATCAACGGTAAGGTTGACTTGATTATAAACACAGCGTTCGGTAAGCAATCGATCGTCGATTCGTTTTCGATCCGACGAAACGCGCTGGATAGACAAGTTCCTTATGTTACAACAATAAGAGGAGCCGAAGCAGTCGTAAAAGCCGTCGAGGCCATTAGACAAAGAAAGATCGACGTAAAACCCATTCAGACATACTATCGAAAGCAGGTTTTATAATATATGAAAGCAATCTTACTACTTGAGGACGGCACAGTTTTCGAAGGCAAATCCTTCGGCGATGAAGGTACGCAGTGCGGCGAGGTCGTATTCAACACGAGTATGACCGGCTATCAGGAAATACTAACCGACCCGTCGTATTACGAGCAGATAATAACAATGACCTATCCTCTGATAGGCAACTACGGTACCAACAACGAGGATATGGAATCGCGAGGAATCTTCGCACGAGGCTTTATCGTCAAGGAGAACTGCGAATACCCCAGCAACTGGCGAAGCGGCGCAAGCCTTACAAAGTACCTCAAAGACAATGGCATCGTCGGCCTTGAGGGCATCGACACTCGCAAACTCGTAAAACACATCCGTGAAAAAGGTGCGATGCGGGGCATAATCTCATCAACAGAAACCAATATTAAGAAACTCACGGAACAGCTTGATACCTATCCTGGTCTTGTCGGTCGTGACATAGTTAAAGATGTCACAATCAAAAAATCCTATCCATGGAAGGATGGCGTAATAGATATCTTCGCCGAGAAACAGGCTACACCCAAAGCAAAGTTCAAGGTTATTGCTATTGACTACGGCATGAAGCGCAATATCCTGAGGCTTCTGTGCTCTCACGGTTGTGATGTCACGGTGGTTCCTGCTCAGATACCTGCAAAGAAAGTTCTTTCTCACAAACCTGATGGTGTCTTTCTCAGTAATGGACCGGGTGACCCTGCCGCGGTGACCTATGCAGTTGAGACTGTTCGTGAACTGCTTGGCAAGGTGGCTATCTTTGGAATATGTCTCGGTCATCAAATTCTTGGTCTTGCACTGGGCGGGACAACGTACAAGCTTAAATTTGGCCATCGCGGTGCAAACCATCCCGTTAAAAATCTAAAGACCGGACAAATAGAAATCACGAGCCAGAATCATGGTTTTTGTATCGATCTGAATTCTTTGAAGGATAAGGAAATCGAGCTGACACACCTTAACTTAAACGACAACACGCTCGAAGGTATACGCTGTCGAAAACTGCGTGCGTTTTCAGTCCAGTACCATCCGGAAGCCTCACCCGGCCCACACGACTCGAACTACCTTTTTGATGATTTCTTGACAATGATGAGTCGTGGTTAGTATAGACTTATATAGAAGGGGGATTTCCCAAATAGAAGTTGCGAATCCAACGCTAATTTGATAGTATAGAGCCTATGGAATGGATTTAATTGAGTTTTGACCATTAATAAGGAAGAACCCAATGGGTGAAAGCAAAAAGGATACTCTGAGAGTCAATTTTGATAAAAAATTGAAGTTGGAATTTCACGGTACAAAGGTGACAAGCGATGCTGGTTTGCTGGCCTACCGAGAACTGGACGAAGCGTTGGGATTAACAACTATGATTGGATCAGATTTTTGTGACAACCGCAAAGGCAGGAACACTCAGCACAATGTTATTGCTTTGCTGAGACAGTCAATATATGACAGATTAGCAGGTTATGAAGATACCAATGGTGCGGAGCGTTTGTCTGTTGACCCTGCCATGCGTCAGGTTGTAGGCGGCAGAGCTAAGGAGCGTACCGCTGCTTCAACCAGCCTGATGGGTAGATTTGAAACAGAGATACTTACACAACCACAAAACCTTGAACTATTGATGGGCATTCCAGGATGAAGATTTTGATATAATCGTAGAAAAGAAAGGCTTGATTGTGTAGTCAGGCATTTAATATGGGAAATCCCAGTTTAAGATTATAATGAAGAAAAAATGAAAAAGACATATTTAACGGTAATCATGGTGCTGATGTTACTTCTAAGCCAAACGGTAGAGTCGGCAACCGTGAACATTGATTTAAACACTACGCACCAGACTATCAGGGGCTTTGGCGGTATGAATTTCCCCAGATGGATTGGCACTTTAACTAATGCTCAGGTCGATACGGCTTTTGGCAACGGTCCCGGTCAGATCGGCTTTACAATCATGCGTATCGATGTTCCACCCCGCAGCTACCAGTGGAGCGGCGAAGTTTCTGCTGCAGTAAGAGCGAAAAGCCATGGGGCGATTATCCTTGCAACTCCGTGGTCGCCTCCGGCATCTATGAAAACTAACGGCAGTCTAATAAGGGGTGAACTTAAGACTGATTCGTATGATGATTATGCAGACTATTTAAGTGATTTTGCTAATTATATGTCATCAAACGGAGCATCTTTGTATGCCATCTCCATTCAGAACGAACCCGATTGGTTGCCGGATTATGAATCGTGTGGATGGAGTCCATTACAAATGCGAACTTTCCTTAATAATAATGCATCAGTTATTCCAACCAAGGTACTTGCTCCTGAAACATGTCATTACAAATCAGATTATGTGAGCGCTGTTGCTTCTTCACCTGAGTGTGACATCATAGGTGTCCATCTTTACGGAGGAAGAATTATTTACTATTCAGGAAAAGAATATTGGCAGACCGAACACCTTGTGCTCGACACTAACTACCCGGCCGTTCTTGCAACAGGCAAGGAAATACACGATTGTATGACTGCTAATATGAGTGCATACATATGGTGGTATATAAGAAGATTCTACGGCCCAATGGACGAAAGCGGAAATATCACCAAACGCGGTTATGTTATGAGCCAATACGCTAAATTCGTCCGTCCGGGATACACCAGGGTAAGTGCGACAGCCAGCCCTTCTTTTCGTGTTTATGTAACTGCGTATAAAAGCGGCGACACTCTGGTTATTGTTGCTATAAACCAGAACTCGTCTTCCAGAAGCGTGACGTTTTCGCTGTCTGGTGGCAGCGTCAGCAGTTATACAAAGTATGTAACATCAAGCAGTGATAATGTAAGTAACCAAGGCTGGGTTGGTAGTACTAATACCTTGGCTGCGAATAGTATAAACACTTTTGTTGGTACTATTAGCAGCGGTATTCCCGGTGACCTCAATGAGGACTTGAAGGTTGACTTTATAGATTTTGCGATACTCGGTCAGGGCTGGCAGACAACTTACAGTATATATACATTGGCCGATATCGCCGATAACTGGCTATATGGATGTTCATATCCTGAAAACTCTATGGGTTACATTGGGTGTTCGATGGCTGAGAACGTCGCGAATGGGTATCGGGCGGTCGGCGGAAGGCGTATGTGGGGTGGATACGGTACTGGAGGCCTGGTTGTTCAGAACTGGACCGATACCAATTCCAGTGCCTGGCAGAAATTTGATCAGCAAGTGGCTCAATACGGACAACCGAGCGCTGTGTGGATTCAGATTTATATCTTCTCATAGTGGGGCGCTACGTATGACGAAGTGAAACAGATGATCGCCAACGCACGCCAGCATGCAGCGGACGGTGCGACAATTTACATTACCGGTCAGCCGCTCTACCCCGAGGGCAACGAGTGTATTTTGGCAGGAGCTGACGGTCCCCAGCTCACTGACGACCTGGCGCAACAGGCGGGCAATGATCCGTCGCAGAACGTGATATACTCCGGTATATTCACACTCCGCAACTCAGAGGTCGCGGACGGCTGTCACGCCAACTCGGCGGGAGAGACAGCGCTCGGAAACCAGGCAGTAGACAAGTTTGGCAGGTAAGTAATCCGGATTAGCGAAGTAAAGTCATAGATAAAAAAGCGTGGCCCGGAGGTGGGCCACGCTTTTTTTAACTCTGTTCATTAGATAATAAAAGTTTTATCCCATATAAATTATTTGACATAGAAGCTTGTCCTTATTGCGAATTCATGGGCTTCTGCTGTCATTTCTGTAGACTCTGAAATGAATCGTTCACGCTGGGGACCGAAGATACTTTGTCGAGAAATACGGATATTTTTAATCTCTGAATGGATTTTAGCCGATAATATATTGTTGAGGCATAAGAACATGCCCTAAATGGGGGTTTTTGTCTGGCAAGCCGGACAAAACCAAACGAAAAACTTTGATCGAGCTGACAACCGGGAGTCTTTATTGGCATTCATTTTGGTAGCCTAACAATAGATGAGGGGGCAGCGATTTTTTGAGCCCAGGCGGGGAAACAGGACTCAAAGGTACCCCATTTGTGGTCCTCGCCGTTACAGATAGCCCCCGGGTGAGATACTTGGGGGCTACATGAAGTAAATCCTCAACTACGGTTGAGGAGCATATATCTGTGCGTGAACAGCGTAATGGCAAGCATGTACTAAAATAAACATGTGAGTCAATAGGCTGAAAAGTAAACTTACTGTGTGGAGTGTCAACGGCCGATTGCGCTGAACTATAAAGTGTGGAGGGAGAAATCTGTCATTTCGCACCTCACTTTGAATATTGCTCTCTTGTCAGTGGTCTGTTCTTCTGATTTACTATCAGCATGGATGGTGCTCTGTTCAACTTGGCGGGCAAAACCTCTGTTGTTACCGGAGGCAGCAGAGGTATCGGTTTTGCCATTGCGAAAGGGCTGGCTGAGCATGGCGCAAATGTTGTGCTTGTAGCGCGAAACAAGAAGCGTCTGAATGAGGCCAAACGACAGATCGAAGCTCCTGCCGGCACTACAGTATGGACTTTTCCCTTCGACCTCGAAAATATAAATCGGATAGTAGGTCTTTTCGAGGAGATTGTTGCCCAGACAAAAGGAGTCGATATTTTGGTCAATTGCGCAGGCACTATGGTTCGAGGACCAAGCGAAGAGATTGATCTTTCAAGCTGGAACAAAATTATTAAAGTTAATCTGACAGCAGTGCTGGTGATGTCGCAGAATTTTTGCAGGCACTGCAAGGCTGCTGGCAAGCCTGGCAAGATCGTCAATATTGGCTCGTTGATGTGTCACGTTACCCGGCCCACAATAGCTGCCTATGCGAGCAGCAAGGGTGGCTTACTTATGCTGACAAAAACACTGGCCGTCGAGTGGGCAAAATACAATATCAATGTCAACGCGATTGGACCAGGTTATATAAAGACGGAGTTGACCGCGCCGCTCCAGGCGGACGCGGACTTCAATAAGTGGGTTCTTTCGAAGACGCCTCTTGGCAGGTGGGGACAGCCTGAGGACCTTGTTGGGGCGGCCCTTTTACTTGCTTCGCCGGCGGGCGATTTTATTACCGGCCAAATAATCTATGTAGATGGAGGCTGGCTTGCTCTCTTGTAGTCTGAGGACGATTCATGCGAGGTCGTACTTGCAGTCAGGTGATATGAGTATGAGCGAGGCAAAGGTCAGGATTTTACCCGCCTTCGCAGAAAGCCACGGGCTATGCCCGTGGGGCTCCACAAGAAGGGGGCTGCGCTGATTGGGTTAACTACCCGGCATCTAAGTTTATTAAAGAGATGGAGCCGGTTCTATTTCGGTTACAAATACGTCAAACTCCGGGCCGAACTGGCGGAAATAGTACAGTGAATAAGCCCGTTTGAAAACAACCAGGGGCAGCATTAAAACAACGCCGATATATGGTATCGCCAGAATGCAGGCCGCACAGCAGCACGTCACGCATGCTGCTGCCATTATAATGGCGCCGATAGATATTGATATAACGATTTGAAAAAGGATATACAGCACGAACCTTGCTTTATTTGCGGAAAGCAGAGCAAGGAGTTTTCGCCAGGCATCTACGCACTTCGCTGTTCGCAGATACATAATAGGCACTACGAAATCTGTTGTGAATTTCAGCACCAATATAAACACCGCGACCAGCGTGATGAATATCAGAGTACTTACAAGTATAGCTGTTACTGAAAAGATGTTTGGAACGACCTTGTTTATTAGAGAAAGTGCAAGCAAAAAGATGAGCATACAGAAAAGAGCCACCACTAGCAGGCTAATGATGCCGACGACTATTCTAAAAAGAAATAAGCTGTTGGCATGTGCGCGAAATTTTGACCAGGGGATTTTGACCTCAGACTTGTTTTCGGCGACGCAATGCAGAAACATGAACTTTCCTCGGCTGCTGAGCCAGGTGATTACAAGCCACAGTACCATCAAGGCGATTACTCCAAAGACAATCAAAGGAATGATCCAGTGCAGATTGCCCAGGATGTATTCTTTTGCCTGGTAAAGGGCCTCGTCGAGCGGAACACCATGTGGGCCTTGTCTGCCGAAGTTTAGGTTGGATCCGCCTCCTTTGTTCAGATGTGCAAGCCAGGCACAGAAACCGATCACGAACCATTTTTTCAGATCAAAAGGGCTGAACAAAACTGTTTTGACTCTGTTAAAGGCTGGACTGATTGGGTCCAGAACGCTAACAGAATCCGGCCGAATGGTCATAGTATAAGACCTCCAAGGTAGATAAGCCAATTAAGTAAGACTGCGAAAGCAAGCAGCATCGCTAGACTCAGATTCAGTCTCACAACATTAATGTTTATCTTTCCAGGATAAATACTAAGTGCGTAAATTCTATAAGGAACCTGAAGACAAATAAAGGCGAAAATCGCTGGTCCGATTCGGTGAGAGTTAATACTTTTGGTGAGATTGCCGTGTGCAAACCACACCAGAGAGCGTGTCAGACCACACAGAGAGCATTTTATGCCTAAGGTCTTAAACATAAAACAATGCATTGGCCATTTGAGTTCGAACAAATATAGAGTGTCATCATTAACTTGGAAAGCCAGCGAGGCCGCCAAAATCACGATGCACACGATAAGTATTATTATGTGGTGCACTTTCTACCGCCTTGGAAAGCTTCGTGATGAGCATGAATCGTCTGCGATAACATTATGTTTCTCGCAACCGGCGGTCTATGCTGAAGTTTGTTGTTGTTTGAGCCGGCGTAGTTCCTTCCGGATGGGCCAGTCTGCCAAGCCGAGGAAGAAAAACATAATAATGTTGGCAATCGGCACAAGC
>Ga0315532_1002819_pt1 | contig 11592 bp, 10 predicted proteins | sample SalMarWE160370MG_FD_203082 | JGI IMG/M metagenome (GOLD analysis project Ga0315532, IMG submission 203082) | Salt marsh sediment microbial communities from the Plum Island Ecosystem LTER, Massachusetts, United States - Salt Marsh Sediment WE1603-70 ... | reverse complement strand
ACTGTGAACATCTTCGGCAGATTTATCGGGTGGCGCAGAAGACCCCTTTTCTCTGAACGCGGTTAACAATTTTTCAAGGTCTTTTTTTTCCCCGTCCGAAAGGCCAACATTTAATTCTGTCTGGTATTCATCCGTCATGTTGTCACCGGCAGTTAGTTCTTTATTTATAATTTTTGCGTTTTTTATGGCAAAAAATATCTAAATTTATTGAGTGTGAAGTGCCTAAAGTGACCTAAAATGCCTAAAGTTAAGGTATTCTGTCAATTTTATCTAAAATAAATAGCCGGAGCGTAGCGACTCCTTTACTTTAGCTCACTTCAAACTTTAGCTCACTTCAAACTTTTCCGGTTTATCCGGGTTAGGATTCATCATGCTTTTTAAATTCTCTGTTAATCATGGCATCTATGGCGGCAATACTTTCATCAACGGTTCTCAAAGATTCGGAAATCTTGCCGGGATGTTCTGAATTGATGCCGGACTTTTTTTTCAACAGGTTGATACTAAGCAACAGAATAATAACAATTGTAAGAAAATTTAACAGGGCCAGCATATATGTCTGAAGATTATAATTATTGCCGATAGAAGGTAGTGATTCAGCCGGTTTTATCTGTTCCTGCTTTGCCGTTTTGCCCGGTGCGCTCTGAGTTGTTATGGGAGAGGCAGGGACCTTGTTTAAGCTTTCTTTGGAGGAATCTTTTGGACGCTTTGGACTTATATCCGATGCAGCGTTTTTCTTTATTTTAAGTTTATTGCCAATCTCTTTTTCCGGAGATTTTATTGAGATAAGTTTTGGTTTGGTCATTTCGGGCTTGCTTGATTCTTTTTCCGGAGATTTTTCCGGGATAACCGTTGGTTGTTTGGTTACAAGCTCGGTTAATTCTTTTTCTGATGATTCCTCCGGCGTAGCTATTGGCTCTTTTGTTTCAGGCTCCTTTGATTCTTTCACTGAAGGCTTGGCATGCAAAGACTCCTCCGGCACAACCTCCTTGGTTGGTGGAGTTATTAAGTATGCATCGATAACAACTCGGTCTGGACCGGAAAGAGAAAACGCATTTAGCTTGAAATAGGAAAAAGAGAGTTTGATACCGGCTGTCAAAAGAGTTCCCTTTTGAATAAACTCAATGGAGCGAACCGACTGGATTTGGGTTTTATTATAAAGAATTTGTCGGGGCAGGACCGTTGTGCTGTCAGGAAACACCACGGTAAATTTTCCCTTACCATCGATTACAGGTTCCTTAAATTTAGCAGGGTTTTGGAATTCAAACACAATTCTTGTAAAATCTGGGTGTTTGGCGGTTCTCAGATATTTAAGGTTGGCGGCCTGAGTCTCTGCAGCTTGGAGCATGAGGAGAACGGCGGTAATCATCAAAAGCCCTGATTTCATATATTTTCTCATGGGGTTATTATACGTCTCGGGAATTATACAACTTGTAGAAACCACAAGTCTTTTAATGACAATCTGTTTATGCAATCGGCATGGAAGAATGGAATAGTGAAACTTTTTTCTATTTCACCAGAACCATTATTCTCTTATTCTCTCCGGGCGCAAGCCCTACAGGCTGGAGGCCAATTGGGACGAACACTCTAACTTTGGTATTAAAAAGCCAAAAAAACTATAAAGGAAAGTGACTTGTGTGTCAAATAAAATTGTCCGCGGAAGTTCAACGCCCGTCCGGTCTGGATTTACATTGTATTATCAGTGGGCGGGTCAATATCATCAATTAATACATCAGAACTTATTGATAAATTACTACTTTTAAGCCAACTCTTTGTTAAAAATTGAATTTTTAACCTGGCGGTGAAATTTGTAAAATCACCGCCAGAGTAATCATCAGAGACAACATGTTACGCGACTTCCTGGTAATCAGCGTCGACCACATCATCGTCCGGTTCAGAAGAAGACGGACCCCATGCGCTCTGGGCAGTGTCTCCACTCTGATGCCCTCCGGTATGGGACGTCTGCTGGTACATGGAAGCCGCCAGCTTATGTGAAGCCTGTGTCAGCACCTCGGTCAGACGCTTGATCTGAGCGGTATCTTCGCTTTCTATCACCCGTTTAAGGTCGTTTAACGCTCCCTCAACCTCGGCTATGGTCGCACTGTCTATCTTATCGCCAAGTTCCCTTATTGATTTTTCAGTTGTATAAATCAATGCATCGGCTGTATTGCGTGCGTCCACAAGTTCCTTTTTATTTCTATCCTCATCGGCATGAAGTTCCGCATCTCTGACCAGCCGGTCGATTTCTTCTTGGGACAAGCCTGAAGAAGCCGTGATGCGGATGGACTGCTGTTTGCCGGTGGCCTGATCCTTGGCCGAGACTTCCACGATACCATTGGCATCGATGTCAAAGGTTACTTCAATCTGCGGCATACCTCTGGGTGCAGGGGGAATGCCTACCAATTCAAAACGACCCAGCGTCTTGTTTCCTAAAGCCATTTCGCGCTCTCCCTGAAGCACATGAATTGAAACTGCCGGCTGGTTATCTTCAGCAGTTGAAAAAATCTGGCTCTTTTTGGTGGGAATGGTTGTATTTTTTTCGATCAGCTTGGTCATAACTCCTCCCAGGGTTTCGATACCCAGTGAAAGCGGAGTAACGTCAAGGAGCAAAACATCTTTAACATCCCCTTTCAAGACGGCTCCCTGAATGGCCGCACCAAGGGCTACAACCTCATCCGGGTTCACCCCTTTGTTTGGTTCTTTGCCAAAAATCTTCTTGACGCGCTCATGTACCGCCGGCATGCGTGTCATGCCGCCCACCAGGATGACCTCATTAACATCACCGGATGACAGGCCGGCGTCCTTCAGTGCCATGTTGCAGGGCCCCTCAAGCTTATCCAAAAGATCACTGACCAAAGCTTCTAACTTGGCCCGAGTTATTTTTATATTCAGATGCTTGGGACCGCTGGCATCGGCGGTGATAAACGGTAAATTCACATCGGTTTCCATAGAAGCGGACAATTCCATTTTAGCCTTTTCAGCAGCTTCTTTGAGTCGCTGCAGGGCCATGGTGTCACTCCTTAAATCAATTCCCTGGTCCTTTTTAAATTCATCGGCCAAATAATCGATGAGTCGAAGATCGAAGTCCTCACCGCCCAAATGGGTATCTCCGTTGGTGGCCTTGACCTCAAAAACACCGTCGCCGATATCAAGTATGGAAACGTCAAATGTGCCGCCGCCCAGATCGAATACGGCAATCTTTTCTTCTGATTTTTTGTCCATACCATAGGCAAGAGATGCTGCCGTCGGTTCATTGATGATCCTTAACACATTAAGGCCGGCTATTTTCCCTCCATCCTTGGTGGCCTGTCTCTGGCTGTCGCTAAAGTAGGCCGGTACGGTAATCACTGCATCGGTTACCGTTTCGCCAAAATATTCTTCTGCGGATTTCTTGATATCAGCCAGGATAAAAGATGAAATTTCCGCCGGGCTATAATGTTTGCCCCGAATATTAATACGAACATCATCATTACTTGCTTTTTCGATTCTGTAAGGAAGAATCTTTACATCCTTTTGCACTTCGGGTGAATCATATTTTCGTCCAATAAGTCGTTTGACGCCAAAGACCGTATTTTCAGGATTGGTAATGGCCTGCCTTTTGGCGATCTGTCCCACCAATCTTTCCCCTTTATCAGATACAGCAACTATTGAAGGTGTGGTTCGACCGCCTTCGCGGTTCGTAATTACTTTGGCCTCGCCACCTTCCATGATCGAAAGGCATGAATTGGTGGTGCCAAGATCTATTCCTATTATTTTGCTCATTTTTTTATTCCTCCGTATATCTAAATACGCTATCCTGTGTTAATACAACACTCCTTTTTCAGAACACCGTCTTTATAATTTGCCTTGATCTTATCAGAATTAACTTCCGCATTTGGATTTTTTTCGGTTTTAAAACTAATACTCGAATTTTTTGCCTGTTGACAAAACATTAAGAATGAAATTGATTTTGTCAATATAATTTAACAAAAAATAATTATATTATTTTTTATATAAATTAATTATAGTAATGAAGCCTTTTGGAGATTCATAACATGGAAAAAGACGGTGGAAAAAAACAGGCTAAGAACATTTCTTTACCCAGGACAATAACATCTGATTTTAAAATAAGGAGCGGAAGTTTTAGTCCGGACAACTTGCGAGACGAATGAAAAACAAAAAAATATGATTTTATTTTTGGATATCCTTATGCGAATTGTTTTTGTTAATCCGAATCCCATGAAACCGCCGGTGACTCCGGTCTCTCTGGACTATCTGGGGAGCGCATGTCGTAATGCCGGAATAGAAATTGATCTGGTTGATTGTTCCGTTGAGCCGGATTGGAGTAGAAAACTCGTGCAGGTTTTGACAGAAAAACCGATCCTGGTCGGTGTTACGGTTCGTAACATAGACGATTCTTATTTCGCCAGCCGGGATTTTTCTCTTGGACGAATCATACCGGTTCTGGAAGAAATTAAAAGATTAACGCAAGCACCGATTTGTCTTGGCGGAGTCGGTTTTTCTATTTTTCCCTCAGAAGCCCTGAAATTTTGTGATGTACCTTATGGCATATGTGGGTGCGGAGAGGAAGGTTTCGTTAAACTGATCGTCGCGCTTTCAGACAACATCGAACTGGAGTCGGTACCGGGACTGGTCTGGATGGAGAATGGAAACTATAGAAAGAACGCGATTTTGCCGGTTGCCTTAGAAAAAATAGATTTAGCCTCCAGATCTCTGATCGACAATGTATATTATTTCGATAACGGCGGGCAGGTAGGGTTCGAGACCAAACGCGGGTGTTCCTTGGATTGCGTCTATTGCCCGGAGCCGCTGATAAAGGGTAAACAGGTAAGCGTGCGAAATCCACGAAATGTTGTGACGAAATTAACTAATCTTTATATGCGTGGGATCACGGTTTTTCATACCTGTGACAGCGAGTTTAATTGTCCCTATTCCCATGCTGTTCTGGTATCCAAAGCCATCATTGAATCAGGTCTGGGAAATAAAATTAAATGGTATGCATATTGTTCCCCTGAGTATTTTACCGAAGAGCTGGCATATGTGATGCGTCACGCCGGATGTGTGGGAATCGACTTCGGGGCCGACCATGGAGATGACAAAATGCTTCGCAGACTCGGCCATGGATATACATCAGATGATTTGATTCGAATTCGGGAAATTTGCCTTAAACATAATATCATTTGCATGTTCGATTTGCTCCTTGGGTCTCCCGGTGAAACCAAAGAATCCATTGAAACAACGATTCGTTTAATGAAAAAGATCAAGCCGGAACGTGTGGGCATCAGTCTCGGGGTGAGGCTTTATCCAATTACACGGCTGGGAAGGGAAATCTTAGAGACATCAAAAGGAACCTTATCGGAAAATCCCAGTCTCTTTGGAGACCTGGAAGATAATCAATCTTTTCTTCGCCCGGTTTATTACTGTGATGCAAATTTGGGTGAAGATGTGGAAGACTGGTTGCATGGTATGGTTGGTGATGACCCGAGATTTCTTCTTGGACGTCGGACAGACGTGAATCTAAATTACAATTATAATGATAATCCGGAACTGACTGAGGCGATCAAACGCGGCCATCGCGGTGCATATTGGGATATCCTCCGCCGGCTATCTGATGGAATCCCGCCTTTATAAGAAATCCCATATGATACCGTCAAAACACCCTGAACAGTGTTCGGGAAAAGTTCTGAAATATTTCAACTAGATCTTTCCTTTATATTCAGATAATGTTAAAATAAAATTTATAGGAAACAACTTAGAAACATTTTAATTAAACGTCTCGGTAGTTCTATCCTGCTATAAGTAGAATAAATCAAGTAACTTATTGAGGAACGGTCTTTTGTAACCACATCGCTTGTGCTTAAAACGGCAGGCGGCCGGGCGAACGAACTTGTAAAGGATTGTATGAAAAAATTAATGAAAGAAAATCGGAATGACCAACCTGCTCAATTTAATGGGCTTAGTGAAAAAGAAATAAACACACTATACGGGCTGGCGCCTATTAAAAAGTTACAACCTGATGATATCTTGATAAAAAAGGGTGATATCGACCAGACGATTTATGTAATTCTGAGCGGAAAGATAAGAATTGTCAAAGAGGATGACAGACAGACCAAAAAGGGGGTCTTTTTACACCAAGGTGAATGGGTTGGTGGAATTGACTTTCTTCGGCAAGTTCCATATGCGGCATCTGCCGTAGCTGCTGAACCGTCCAGCGTTATGGCTGTGAATGGAAAAACATTGGATGCCCTTGAAGCGAAAACCCAACTGTTCTTCTTTAAGCATTTAAATAATCTTGCTATAGAAGAAATCCGGCGGCTTGAGAAAAAGGAGAAGAAACTTGCCGACAATAACATTAAACTGATAAAGGACATTTATCGGGAGCGTACTAAATGCATAACCGATGTTCAACACTCGGAAATGATTCAAAATTTTTTGAAGAAAGTCCCCAAATTGCCGGTTTTCGCTACGACTCTGGCTAATGATTTGATGGGCGATCTAATCTCGTCCAAGGAAGTTTCCGAACAGATAGCCAAAGATCCTTCTCTGGTGGGTATTGTTTTAAAAACAATCAATTCAGCCTATTACGGATTTCAGAAAAAGATTTCCGATATTCACCACGCTACGGTTTTGCTCGGTTTTAACCAGTTGTACCAGTTGGTTCTTGGCGAAGGTGTTCGCCGAACTATGCCGGATATTCCGAGTTTTCAGGAATTACATTCCCATTGCGTGGCCATGTCGCACATTTCCTTCGCACTTTCTCAAGAAACACGAATCGGTAAACCGGTACAGTTGGCCACCATCGGATTAATGCACAATCTTGGCCAAATCGTCATTCTTTTGCTAAAAAAACAGAATCCTAAATTGGCAATGTTTATTGACAGCCTGGATCGGGCTCAGATCGGAGGGCTTTTATTAAAGTCATGGAATCTGCCGGATGTTGTCTGGAAAAGTATTGAATTCCAGTTCTTCCCCGAATTTTCACCCCCGAACAATATACCGGAGGAAATACGAGATAATGTCAACGTTCTTTATATTTCCCACCTTTGCTATGAGATATATCAGGGCAAGTCTGAGAAGGAATTACCGACTACCTTTCTGGATGAGTATAAGCAATTGTTGAACCTAAAAAAATACTCAGTGGTTGATATCGCATATAGGATTGTGCTTCCAAGTTTGGATAAAAAAATCAACTCGTTGCCGGTAGCATTAAGACAACTTATAAGGAAACAGACAACACCCTAATTCCCGAACAATTACAACTAAAATTAACGCGGTATTTTCTCTGTGGGAATTTATTTTAATTCACCCATTAAACCTTTACTTTGCGACCCTTTTAGGGTCACCACAAGCCACCCTTTTTAGGGGTGGTCGACAATCTTTAAGAGGGTTCCTATGGGGAAACCTGATCAAATTAAAAGGAACAATTTAAAGCGCAAAGGCCTTACTTAACTTAAATTGAGCAGGCCTGAAATAATGGCTTTCAGAGAATTGTGTTGGCAAGTTTGCATGAAAGGGGAACACATGGAAAAGAAACCGACAACGGAGAATGCAGAACCTAATATGCTTAACATCAGCCTCCAGAAAGAGTTGATTAAAAGAGTAAAGGTTTTTTGTGCTGAAAAGGAAATAACTGTCCAGGATTTTGTGACCGATGCCATAATAGAAAAATTAGAACTTGTTTACAAAGAAAGGAGAAAAAAAAGCAGACTATAGCCCGCGGATTAAGACCGAACGCCATGCATCGTGAATTGTCATACCTGATGTGGTAGAATTTTTAAAAACAGCGGAAGGTTTGTCCATGTATTGATCATTGGAAAATAATTCATTTTGATCGTTCAGCTTTTTTGACTTTTGCGAATCGTTATCATATCTACTGTCATATCCCAACCCAGTGCGACCAGAACTCCACATGATATTCCACAAAAAAGGATTAAGGAATAAAACGGGAAGAAATGAGTAAACGCAGCAAACATGGCAAAATAGATTAATAATTTCATAATTTATTACCTCCTGTAAGAAAAAAGCCCATCCTCTTTAACGCTTATGTTTATCTGGTATCGGTACAACCTCGGGAGAACTTTAAACCTAAATTAAACCGCTCCGGGTTTAGAAACCAGAGTGGCTCAAAATGAATCTGCATAACACAGACTATTTATTTTTTGCCCTTTTTGGCCATGCGAGCCTTACGTTCAGCCTTACGAGCTTTATGCATGGCGTGAGTTGCAGCCCTATGGCACTTCTTTAGCTCTTTAATTGCTTTGGAAAGCTCCGTTCGCTTTTACTGAACTCTATCGTGATCTGAGTGTTCCTAAAGAAAAAAGCCCATTCTCTCAAAGAAAGAATGGGCTTAAATGTTTGCTTGTTTATCGGTTGGGCAACCCCGCTACCCATCATTCCCGGGCCGGAGGCTTTGCGTCCCACTCTTTCGAGAAGTTTGCCTTTTTCACAACTATGTTTTAATATGATTTATATTAGTATTTTATTTTATGCAGAAAAAAATGTCAAGTTTATAATCTATTTTAAATTATGAAAATTTGAAAGCCTAAAACTGCTTGATTTATACACGAAAATTACTATAACTTAAACTGAGCGTTTCAAATTTTAAAAGGGGATTAAATATCTTTTATTTTTAATGAATTAAATTGATTTATATTTTTAAAATTTGAAACCCTGCGGGATTGCCGATCTTACCGCATCTACTGCGTCAGATGCCGTCCCGCATAGCTGACTATAGCGGAACGACATCTTCCTTGTATCTGCTGCAACCTCGACAATCGCTCAATTTAAGTATAATTTTTTAAATAGCAATCAGAAGGTTTTAATAACCAGGATGACGCATTTATAAGCAAAAAGATAAAACAAGGAGGTTGAGCATGAAAAAATGGATTATTTTAGGCGGCGGTGCCCTTGTTGTCATCATAATTGTGCTGGTTGTTGGGGTGTCTAACCTTGGGCCCATGATTAAGAAAACGGTCAACACTTACGGCCCTAAAATCACACGGACCCAGGTAAGATTGGGGGATGTTAGGGTTTCGATTTTATCTGCAGAGGCCAAACTCAAGGACTTCTTTTTGGGAAATCCAAAGGGATTCAAGTCTCCACAGGCCATGAGTGTGGGCTCCATCCATCTAAATGTAGATGAAAAGTCGCTTACCAAAGATACGATTATTATTGATAAAATTGAGGTGATTGCCCCTGAAATAACCTATGAAAAGATTCGGGGCACAGACAATTTTCAAACTATTCTGAACAATGTGAAAAAAGCGATCGGCGCGGACGAGACCACTGAAAAGCCTGCCGAAAAAAGGGAGAGGGATGAGGGGAAGAAAATCCTGATCAAAAATTTCATTGTTAGAGACGGAAAGGTAAACTTAGCCATGGCCGTCCTTGCTGAAAAGACATTAAATGCCAATTTGCCTGACATCCACCTCAAGAATGTGGGTCAGAAAAAAGGCGGTGCATCTCCTGCAGAAGCATTTAAAGAGATATTTGCTGCCCTGTACGCAAAGATCACGTCGCCGGCAGTAACCGATGTTTTTAACGAAGGACTCAAGAAGTTGGCTACTGAAACTAAGGCGACGACCGAAAAAGCAAAAAAGCAAGTGGAAGACGCCGGCGAAATCGCCAAAGAGAGAATGAAGACAACAACCGACAAGGTCAAGGGTATGTTTGGGAAATAAAGCTCCCCGCAGCTCCGCCGGGCGGGATCTCCGCTCCGCGTATTATTCTTTTTTTAGGAGATAATTGGTTTTAATTTGTTTAAGAAATGTATAGAAGTCATCGATGTGTCGCTTTAAGATACCGTAAAATGGATTTAGGCATAATATTTTCTTTATAAAGCATTTATGCATTCTGAGCGGAGCTGATCAAGAAACGGTTTGAAATCAAAATACATTCCCTTCAAAGCGATTTCAAACCCCAATCTTTTTTCCCTGTCAGTTTCAACAAGACATACACCTGAAGTGATTATTGTATAAGCCATTTCCAGAGAAGCGGTATTCAAGATAGTTATGTCGGTTTCACATTCTAAATCTAATGCCGCACGGGTTGCTGCCATATATGCAGGTGCCAATGAGGCAACCGGATCGTCTTTGTATGCCGATTCGTCCAAAAGCAATGCAATATCGATATCCGCAGGATCTTTTTCATGTCTTTTTACGCTGGACCCGAAAAGATAAATTGCTATAATTGCAGAGTCTGACAAAATTTCTTTAAAGTGTTTACGGATTTTTAGCTGTAATGTTGCTGGGTCGTGATTTACCATATTTGTATTCCAGGTGAAATAATGAAAGGATAACCTTCTAATATTCTATAAAATATACGATTCATAAAACCTGGATGTCAAGTCGTAATTTATTTTGAATAAATTTTATGCCTATGCACTTCAGTCCTAATGCTCTAATAACGTTTTATTTTCATGTATGAGTTCTTTGTAAGTAAGTGTATCTGTTGATACGCATGCCTGTATAAGGCGATCGAAAATTTCTTTTTCCCAAAAACGACGGTTGAACCGATAACATATTTCAGAGAGATAAGATTGCAAATGTTTTTCAGATACTCCTCGGTGAGTTCCTCTAATAACAGCCTTAACATTAGATATAACACGATGCACCCAAGGCAAGAGTCTTCCGGCAGCTTTAGGATCTCTCAGGACAACTTTGAAATGTTGCAATCCCTTGTTCTTAGCCGCTCTGCCATAAGATCTCCATCCGTCGCTACGAATTGCTTCTATAAGCTGTTGACCTTCCTTAGTCATCACTCCACAACCAAGTCTATCCAAAAAGTCTTCAATGGTATCAGCAGCGGCATTGTCCACTACCTGCATATGAGCAAAGCCGGGCTTCTCTTCTCCTTCCCGGTCTCGATAAAGAGATACCGCACACAAAACGGTGCTTTTTCGTTCACTCCCTCGTCCTTTTTTACTACCCTTTGGGCCGAAAAAGGATTCATCCATCTCGATCAAGCCAGCGAGACTATATCTGGCATCTCTATCGGCCATTGCTTTGCGAATCTTATGAGCCATCAACCACGCTGTCCTGTATTGACCTATTTCAAGAATGCGTTGCATTTCAGAAATCGAGACACCCACTTTATCCATTGCCATATGATAGAGCAACCAATACCATTTCACCAAAGGTATCCGGGTGCCTTGGAAAATAGTTCCCGCTGCCAAACTTGTTTGAAAGCGACAATTCTTGCAGTCGAAAAGTTTTCTATTTGCAAGATACCATGCTTTACCATGGCCACACCTGGGACATATAAATCCGTTTGGCCACCGCTGTTCAGCAAGGTGTTTTTCGCAGGCCTCATTATCTGGAAACGTCTTCTGAAACTTTATCAAGCTATATTCTGCATATTTTTTGGGCATGTCATCACCTGCCCAAAGGCTATACCACAAAATATATTAGGAGTCAAATGCATAGGCATTAAATTTTTTATTTGATATTCGGATGTTAAGTTCCACTCAGGTAACTTCTCAATAAATTATGGAGCCAACTGGTGATAAAATGTAACATGTCTTGCTGTTTGAGCAGGTTAGTGAGCCTTAAGAAAAAACAGCAAATAAGATAATTCATCTTTTAAACATATGATGGT
>Ga0315532_1002816_pt1 | contig 11596 bp, 9 predicted proteins | sample SalMarWE160370MG_FD_203082 | JGI IMG/M metagenome (GOLD analysis project Ga0315532, IMG submission 203082) | Salt marsh sediment microbial communities from the Plum Island Ecosystem LTER, Massachusetts, United States - Salt Marsh Sediment WE1603-70 ... | reverse complement strand
TACCCTCGACCAACTGCTGGACCTGGTTCGCTGTCACCGGCCCGAAGTTACACCAGTCCAGGTGCCCTATCGACACCTGGGCAGCATCGCATCGGAGGAGAAGAATGCAAGCAACAGAGAATACGTCATACTCGCCACCGCCTGACGGCGGCTCGCGCCGGGCCGGGAGCCTAGTGCGCATTCCGCTGGAATGCCTGCGGCCGCACCCGGCCAACGCTAACGTGATGGACGAGGAGCGGCTAGAGAAGCTGGCGGCGAATATCGCCCGTGAGGGAAACTACCCTCCCCTGGTGATCCGCCCCCATCCCGAGGAAGCGGACGCCTACCAGCTGCTTGACGGCCATCAGCGCTGGCAGGCGCTCAAACACCTGGGCCACGAAGACGCTCTCTGCTATCTCTGGCCGTGCGATGACCAGACGGCGCTGGTGCTGCTGGCGACCCTCAATAGGCTCGAAGGCCAGGACGACCCCTTGAAGCGAGCCGAACTGCTGCGAGACCTGACCGAGCTGGCCTCCCCCGACGAGTTGGCCCAGGTCCTCCCCGAGAGCGCCGCCCTCATCCGCCAGAGCCTGGAACTTCTGGACCTCAACCTAGAGGAGCCCTTGGCCGACCTTGAGAGGCAAGCCGACGCGGGGACCGGCCTGCGGGCCATCACCTTTGTGGTTAGCCCCGAGGACGAGCAGGCCATCGAAGAGGCGGTACAGCGAGCGGTGGCCGGCCTCGAGGGCACCAACCGCCGGGGCCACGCCCTGGCCCATATAGCGAAAACTTACCTGAGGAGGTGATCGACATGGAACAGCGCGTGGTGATTGACTCCTACATACGCATGAAGCGAGGAGGGAGTCTACTTATAGCCCACGTGGAACCCCTGCAAGAGGATGCTGCTCGGCCTGAACGGCCAGGCCACCGGCGTAAGGCCCGCATCCAGCGCGGGCGCCTTCAGCAGGGTGACCGAGACGATGTCGCCTGTGCGGCCGACCAGCTTCGTGGTTAGCCGGGAAGATGAGAAGGTCCTCCAAGAGGCGATATAACGGGTGGCGGCCGGCCTCGGCAGCACCAGCCGCCGGGGCCGTGCCCTGGCCCGCATAGCGAAAACTTACATTGAGAGGTGATCAATGTGGAAGAAAAGACCCGACACCGGCTGGCCTTTGACCTCTACGTCCGGATGGGGCCTGGCCGGAGCCTGGAGGCTCTGCACCGGGACCTGCAAAAGGACCCGTCCCTGATCGGCCTCAAGCGGGCCCCCAGCCTGAGCACCCTCGAGGCCTGGTCCAGCGCTTTCCACTGGCAGGCCCGGCTGCTAGACCTGGAGCGCCAGGCCGCCGAACAGGACCGTGAGGAACAGCTGAAAGCCCTGCGGGACATGAACGAGCGCCACGCTAGGGAGGGCCTCGCCCTCCAGCAGAAGGGTGTAGAGCGCTTGGGGACCCTGCCGCCGGAGCGACTGTCGGCCTCAGATGCTGTACGCGCTCTCGTCGAAGGCGTCCGGTTGGAGCGCCTGGCCCGCGGGGAGCCCACTGACCATATTAGAGAGGAAGGAGAGAAGATTCATGGACACATCGATCTTCGACGATTCACCAACCAAGAGCTCCGCCGACTGGCAGAGCTTGCAGAACGCCGCGCAGCAGGAGCTGGCGAGGCGGAACCCGAATAGCCTCCTGGACTGGGCCTTAGCCTATCGCTTCCTTCAGGCGAAGCCCATGGACCTGATCCCAGCCCTCCAGGACCTATACGGGGACACCCACCCGTTCATCGTGATCCAGAAGGCGGCCCAGGTGTTCATATCAGAGTACCTCATCAACAGCGCGCTCTGGGCCGCTGACACAGGCCAGGGAGGCCGGGGCAATGCCCTGTACATCATGCCCACCCAGGGCCAGGTGGACGACTTCTCCCAGGCCCGCTTCGACAAGGCTATCGCCGAGAGCGCTTACCTCCAGGGCCGCCTCTTTCCGCCGCCACCAGGCCGCCAGGGGCCCGCGCGTCAGCGGCTGAAGAAGGTGGGGGCAGGCTACATCTACCTGCGTGGCTGCGATAGCCAGCGCCAGCTCACTTCGGTCGATGCCGATGTGGTGTTGCTGGACGAATATGACGATATGGCCGAGGGGGTGCTTGAGCTGGCACGGAAGCGCCTGGCATCCAGCAAGCTGGGCTGGCTCAGGGTGGCATCCACGCCGCGTCTGCCCGAGGCAGGGATCAACGCACTGTTCCTCCAATCGGACCAGCGCCACTACTTCATCCCCTGCCCTCACTGCGGCCGCCGCCAGCGGCTGGAGTGGGACAAGAACGTGGACCTGAAGGGCGCCCGCATCGTCTGCCGCTACCGCAACTGTCGCAAGCCCCTTGACCTACGGGCGAAAGGGGAATGGGTGCCTGAGAAACCTGGCAATGAGATCCACGGCTACCAGATCAGCCGTCTCTACTCGCCCCTGGCCAACTTGCGGGCCATGATCGATGCCAGCGAAGACACAGCTCCCGCCGGTCTGCGCGAGTTCCACAATTCGGACCTCGGGGAGACCTTCGTGCCTCCTGGCGGCCAGCTGTCGTGCGGTGACCTAGATGCCTGCCGTCGCGACTATGAGATGCCCGACGCCTGGGAGGAGGAAACCTATATGGGCGTCGACGTGGGCATCAAGCTGAACGTCGTGATCCGCCAACGGCTGGAGAACGACAGAACCCGCGCCCTGTTCATCGGTGAGGTGGACTCTTTCGAGGAACTGAACGGACTAGTCACTCGCTATCACGTTCGCCGCTTTGTGGTGGACGCTCTGCCGGAGCAAAGACTGGCTCGGGAGTTCGCCAAGCGGTGGTCGTCCAAGTCGTGGCTGGCCCTATATGACCGGCGCGAAGGTGGGCACCAGTGGGACAAGACTGGTGGCGCGGCAACCGTTCACGTCAACCGCGTCGAAGCCCTTGAAGAGATGTTTCACCGCTTCCACAAGGGCCTGGCAGGGCTCCCACGCGATGCCCGCCGGCTCGGAGGACGGATGAAATACGGTCTGGGCGACTATTACCGCCAGATGATGGCCATTCAGCGGGTCCTGGAGCAAAACGCTCAGGGGAACTGGGTGGCGCGCTACCTGGACCACGGCAAGCCCGACCACTATGCCCACGCCGAGGTGTACTGTCTGTTGGCAGGCAAGCACACCAGGATACAGGCGTTTCGGCAGGAAGAGATCGATCGAGCATTCAGCGAGGAGGTACAACCATGGCATCTGTGACGATAGGGTTGGACGTCAATGAGAAACGTGAGTTCACCACCATTGCCGTCGCGGTGAGGGAAGATCGCAAACCGACCAACGGCAGATCTGAGGTTCATCATGTGGTCAAGCACCTGGAACGCCTGTCCGAAGGATCGTATCCGGATGTGCCGGCCCGGGTGGCTGAGATCGTCAATGGCGTTCCGCGTCCGACCGGGAAGTACCCTCCCCGGCTCTTCCTCTACGTCAACGTCACCGACGTGGGGACGCCGGTGCTGGATGTGCTCCGGCACGCCGGCGTTCAGGCGCACCTGATGTCGGCCTTCCTCACACACGATCACGAGCGAGAGGAGGACGAGAAGAACCGGCAGGTCAGGCTCGGTAGGGCTTGGCTGGTCACCCGGCTTGAGGCCCTGTTGAAGACCGGGCGGCTCCACCTGCCAGAGACGGCTGCGGCCCAAGCGTTAGCCCAGGAGCTTCTGGACTACGAGAACGGCGATGATAGGTCCGGATCTCTCGTGACGGCTCTGGGCCTGGCCGTGCAGCTAGACCAGAGGGGCGCCCGGCCCCACAAGATCATCAGATTTTGAGGGCCAGGGAGAGAGAACCCTTACCGAAACCCGATAGCAGACACGGCGGTTAGGGAGTGGCTGGATGGGCTGAGTTAGTCTAGCTAACTCCAATAGGACCCGTCAGTGCGGGGCCTGGCCGCGGTTGCCAAGCGGTAGGCGCACACATAGACCTCGCAACCTCGCTGGCGACGGCCAGCGAGAAACTGGGAAGCCGGCCTACCATTTGCTGGCGACCCCCATGGTCCGTATTCGAAACTGTAGTTGGGCCGGGTTCTAAGAGACTCTGCCGCTGATGCGGTTCTCTCCTGCCCGTTCTTCTCCTCACGCTCGCTCCATCGCCATCCTCTCTCCGGCCCCGTCATCATGCCCTTCCGTCGGAGAATCCCTCTGTAGCACCCATTGGGCTCTGCCGACTGGCTCTCCCTGTCCTGCGCAGGGCGCTTGGCGAAGGCCGACTAACCTGTTGGAGGACTAACCTGCCGGGCCAGCCCGCAGTGCTATCATGACGTTGTGCAGACCAAGCGGGAGCTCCGTGACCGCATCTGGGAAAGCCCTCAGGGAGGGTTGAAAAGGACATGAACCTGCATTTGGTGCAGCACGCTGAGGCCAATCCCAAATCAGAGGACCCGGAGCGTCGCCCGTCGGAGAGAGGCAGGACGGAGATCCGGAAGATGGCCCGGTTCACTGCCGAGCACGTTGGGATCCAACCACCTCACGGCGGTATACTAACCGCATGATGGTGCGCACGAGAGTATTGGACGCTGCTCCAAGACCAAGGCGCTGAACAATGAGGCTTTTTGAACTTGCCTACGCATGCAGGATCTACGGCAGCCTAACACAGTTCGACGCTGGCTATCTAGCTCTCCTTGATAGGACAGGCGGACATCTGGACTTCGACGAGCCCGGTCACATGAAGGCACTCTTGGTTTGGCTGAATTCATGGGGCTGCCGACAGTTTGCCGTCGACCAGCATGACGCTGCTGCAGAATCAATACTCCGATGGGCAAAGCGATGGGAGCCCAGGCTTCCAGATCGTCTGACGACCCTAGATCGCCTGTTTGACAGGGACATCCAAGACGTTGGCGACGCCTTCGCTGATCTCTCCAAATGCCTGGCCTCAAGGCGTATCCGTAATGGCAGACAGTACGATGTACAGGTTGGACCTACAGGTGCCGCAAAGATCCTCTTCGCAGCCAGGCCGAGGGCTCTTCCCCCATGGGATGACCCGATTCGTGAGAAATTCGGGTTCGACAGTAGCCGCATCTCTTACTGTGAGTATCTTGCTCAAGTGCGGGAACAGATCAAGCAGTTGCACAGCGAAGCTGCCGACCTCGGGATTCCTGCTGAAAGCATTCCTCTCGAAGTCGGCCGTCCTAAGTCAACCCTTCCAAAGCTGATCGACGAGTACAACTGGGTCACAGCCACGAGAGGCTTCTTGTTGCCGGAACCCAAAGAGATAGCGAAGTGGTATCGCTGGTCTAGTCAACCGCTGGACCGAGCGGACATGTCAGCCTAAAACCAAGCTTGAAGGCCCCTGCCTCACCGACCCCACGCGGAGAACGATCACCTGCCGATGGAGCAGGAGAGCTGGCTTCTTCCTAGAACCTCCGCTACACAGCGTGCTTAAGGGCACACTAGGACTTCGTAGTCTGGTTCGTGCTAGTCGGCCGTGCCCTAGTCCAGGTGGCGGGCCTACCCCCGGCCACGTTTGACAACGCCGCCAATTCCGCGCACTATTGGCTTGCTCCAAGACGTAGGGATCGGGGGCGAACGACGGTGTTGTGTCCATCGTGCGGCCACGAGAATCGCGAGGGGCTAAAGTTCTGCGTTGAGTGCGGCACGAAACTGGAGCTGACGTGCGGCTCGTGCGGCGCGGCATGCGCGCCGGAAGAGAAGTTCTGTGGGAAATGCGGCGCTTTCCTGGCTGAGGCCCCAGCCGCTGCGCCCACGCCCACTCCCTCCCCCACCGTCCCCACCTCCTTCGCCGCCGGCCGCTACCAGGTCAAGCGCTTTCTGGGCGAGGGCGGCCGCAAGCGCGTCTACCTCGCCCACGACAGCCGCCTCGACCGCGACGTCGCCTTCTCCCTGATCAAGACCGAGGGCCTGGACGCATCCGGCCTGGCCCGTGTCCGCCGCGAGGCCCAGGCCATGGGTCGTCTCGGCTCCCACGCTCACATCGTCACCGTCCACGACATCGGCGACGAGGAGCGCCAGCCCTACATTATCCAGGAGTTCATGGAGGGTGGCTCGGTGCAGGACATCGTGGACCAGGCCCCTGACCACCGGCTCCCCATCGACCAGTGCCTCCAGATGGCTTCCGAGGTCTGCCAGGCCCTCCAGCACGCCCACGACCGGGGCATCATCCACCGCGACGTCAAGCCGGGCAACATCTGGCTGACGGCGGATGGCCACGCTCGTCTGGGCGACTTCGGCCTGGCGGTGGCCATCGACCTCTCCCGCCTCACCCAGGCCGGCATGATGGTGGGAACAGTGGCCTACATGCCCCCAGAGCAGGCCCTGGGCGGCAAGGTCGACGCCAGAAGCGACCTCTACGGCCTCGGCGCTACCCTCTACGAGATGGTCTGCGGCCGGCCCCCCTTCTCCGGCCATGACCCGGTGGCCGTCATCTCCCAGCACCTGAATACGCCGCCGGTGGCACCCTCCTTCCACAACCCATCGCTACCTCCAGCCCTCAACGACCTCATCCTCAAGCTCCTGGCCAAGAACCCCCAGGACAGGCCCTCCTCGGCTGACGAGGTGCTGGCGGCGCTGCAATCCCTCCGTGAGCAGATCGAGCAGGGCGAGGTAGTGGCCGCCGCCCAGGCTCCTGCCGCCGCTCCCATCGGCCGGGTGGCCTGGGGCACCTTCGTTGGACGAGCAAGGGAGATGGAGCAGCTCAAGGAGAGGCTGGCCGACGCCTTCTCCGGCCTGGGGTCGGTGGCGATGGCGGTGGGCGACGCCGGCATCGGCAAGACCCGCCTGCTGCAGGAGTTCGCCACCTACGCCAGGCTGCGGGGCGCCCATGTCCTCTGGGGCGCCGCCTACGAGGGAGAAGCCAGACTCCCCTACGGCCCCTTCGCCGAGGCCCTGCAGGACTACGTCTCCCGCACGTCGGTGCAGACCCTGCGCCAGGCGGTGACCGAGGGAAGCGCCGTTCTCGCCCCCCTGGCGCCCGAGCTGAAGGCCAAGCTGCCCGACCTGCCCGAGCCCCCTCCCGTGGCAGCGGAGGCCGAGGCCTACCGCCTCTTCCAGGAGGTCAGCGAGTTCCTCAAGAACGCCTCTACATCTGCCCCCCTGGTGCTGGTGCTGGAGGACCTCCAGTGGGCGGACAAGGGCTCCTGCTCCCTGCTGCAGCACCTGGCCAGACGGCTGGCCGGCGGCAGGCTGCTGCTGGCCATCTCCTGTCGGGAGGCAGAGCTGGAGCCCAGCCACCCCCTCCGGGAGGCCCTGCCCCACCTTCGAAGGGAGAGCGGCTTCTGGGAGCTCCCCCTCAAGGGCCTGCGGGAGTCGGAGGTCAGGGAGCTCGTCACCGTCCTGGCCGAGCAGGAGGTCCCCCGGGCCCTGGTCCTGGCCCTCCACCAGGAGACCGAGGGCAATCCCTTCTTCGTCCAGGAGACCCTCAAGCACCTCATTGAGACGGATGTCCTCTATCAGGAGGAGGGGCAGTGGACCACCAAGGCCCCCATCTCCGACATCGGCCTGCCGGAGAGTGTGCGGGACGTCATGGAGCGCAGGCTGGCCGGCCTGTCGGAGGAGTGCCGCCGTCTGCTCCAGGTGGGTGCCGTGCTGGGCCGCCGCTTCAGCCTCTCCCTCGCCCAGCGGGTTGCTGACCTGGACGAAGAGGTCGTCCTGCGGTCGGTGGAGGAGGCCCTGGCCGCCCAGGTGGTGAGGGAGCAGCGCCAGGAGAGACGCACCTACTATCAGTTCACCAGCACCCTTCTGCGGGAGAACCTGCACGGCCGCCTCAGCGCCCCCCGTCGGGAGCGCCTGCACCTGCGGGCCGCTCATGCCCTGGAAGAGGCCTACCCCGAGCGCCTGGAGGACTATGCGGCCGACCTGGCCTATCACTACCGGGAGGCGGGGGAGGGCGCCCCCGCCGAGACGGCCTACCGCTGGACGCTGAAGGCTGCCCAGCAGGCGATGGCCGCCTACGCGCCTGCCGAGGCCGTGTCCCTCTATCGCTCCGCCCTCGAGCTGGCGGGTGCCGTGGGCCTGTCCCAGGGGGAAAAGGCGGTCCTCCTGTCGGATCTAGCAATGGCTCAGTGGCGTGCCGGCGACTTTGAGGGGGTGATCCAAAGCTTCGAAGAGGCGGCTCAGGAGTTCCAAGCGGCGGGCGATGTGGCCGAGGCAGCCATGACCTACACCAAGCTCGCTGGAGTGCTTCCCTGGCAGGGGCAAGTGAGGCGTGCCCTGCGCTTCATCGAAAAGGGGCTGGAGCTGCTCGGCCCGGCAGACCGGGCAGGACGGGCCGTCCTGCTCGCTCACCACGCCTACAACTCGCTGAGCGTCCACCGGTTCGATACGGCGTTCGACGAGGTGGCCGAGGCGGAGTCCCTGGCAGAGCACGTCATCGACCCCTGGACACTCGGCATGCTGTTCAATGGCATCGCCTACTTCCACTGGCTTGCGTGCTTCCCCCAGAAGGCCCAGGAAGCAGGGGATCGCGCTGTGGCTGTGTGGGAAGCGGCGGGCTACGTGACCGATGGCTGCTACCCGAGACTCTGGAGCCTGTTGTCAGCGACCGCACAGGGACGGGTGCCGGCCGCTGGCTCTGAGTGGGCGGAACTGCGCCGGCTCTCCGAGCAGCGCCTTGCGTTCCAGCCCGCTTACACGGCCGCCCTATATGTCGCATGGCAGCGTCTCCTGGCCGGAGACCTGGTGGAATCGGAGCGCATCGGCGAGGAGGTGCTCACCCAGGTCTCCGAGATGCAGGTCTTCGGGCTTATGCCGCTCGTCTTGGAGTACTATCCGGCGTATATGACAGTGACGGGTTGCTACGACGAGGCCGAGACCCGCCTGGAGGCCCTGGAGGCCACCGTCCGTCGCCCTGGGGGCTGGCTGGCCGGCTCCTGGCCCTACCGAATCCTTCTTTGCCTTGAGAAAGGGGATACGGCCTCGGCGCGGAAACTCCTGGCTGACCGCCCCCAGTGGCCATTCGAGGAGCCGCTCAGCGTGGGAGGGGCGGGTATCCTGCTCGCCTGTGGGGAGGCCCTTGCCGAGCTCGGCGAGACAGAGGGCCTCGACGCCTGCTACCAGCGTCTGCGCGAGCTGAACGGCCGGGGCGTAGAGTTCGTCTGGCCTTGTCTCGTTCCTCGCGTCATCGCCATGATGGATGCCGCCAGCAGGCGCTGGGATGACGCCACCACCTACTTCGAGAAAGCCCTCACCCTGGCGCGACGGCTGGGCTACCGCCTGGAGCTGGCAGCCACCCTCCTGGCCTACGCCAAGATGCGCCTGGCCAGAGACGCCCCCGGCGACGGCGAGGCCGCCACCGCCATGCTCAACGAATCCCTCCGGCTCTACCAGGACATGGGCTTGCCTCAGAGGGCTGAGAAGGTCCTCGCCGTCAAGGTGCAGGCCCAGGAGAAGGTAGCGCCCGGCCTGACCCCCAGCCCACGCAAAGCGAGGAGGACCCTGCGCTCCACCATCGAGCAGATCCTGCCATCGGCCCTGGCCGATGCCCCCAGCCTGGCCCGCCACTCCGACGAGCAGGGCACCGTCACTATCCTCTTCACCGACATCGAAGGCTCCACTGCCCTCGCCCAGCGTCTGGGCGACAAGGCCTACCACGCCCTCCTCGCCGAGCACAACCGCATCCTACGGGAGCAGGTCGCCCGCCACGGCGGCCACGAGGTCAAGTCGATGGGCGACGGCTTCATGGTGGCCTTCGCCAGCGCCGCCAGGGCCCTCTCCTGCGCCGTCGACATCCAGAAGGCCTTCGCCGCCTACAACGCTAAGAGAGCCGCCGCTCACGCTGAGCCTGTCGAAGCGCCGATCAATGTCCGCATCGGCCTGAACACCGGCGAGTCCATCGAGGACGCGGGGGACTACTTCGGCACCGCCGTCACCCTGGCCGCCCGCATCGCCGCCAGGGCCCAGGGCGGGCAGGTCCTGGTGTCGGAGGTTGTGCGCACCGTCGGCGGCTCGCTGGCCGGGGTGGAGTTCCGCGACGCCGGCCGCAAGCAGCTCAAGGGCATCAAGGGCCGCCAGCGGGTGTACGAGGTGGTGTGGTAGCCATGGAGCCGCGCATCCAGTACGCGCAGACCAAGGACGGGGTGAGCATCGCCTTCTGGACGCTGGGGGAAGGCATGCCCTATGTAAGCATGCCGACGTTGCCACTCACCCATGTCGGATTGGAGTGGCAGTGGCCTGAGCTCCGCCGCGCCTATGAGCGCCTGTCAGAGAGGAGAATGGTCGTCCGGTATGACGGCAGGGGGTCCGGGCTGTCGGAACGCGACGTCACTGATTTCTCGCTCGATGCCCATGTCCTCGACCTAGAGGCCGTGGTGGACCACCTTGGCCTGGAGAGCTTTGCACTGGCCGCGTCTGGTACGCCTGGGCCAGTGGCCATTGCCTATGCGGCGCGCCACCCGGAGCGGGTGTCGCATCTGCTCCTGTGGTGCTCCTATGCGCGGGCCTCCGACTGGTCGCGGTCGCCGCAGATTCAGGCGGTTCGCGCACTCTTGGACAAGGACTGGGAGGTATACACGGAGACGGTGGCGCACGTCGCGTTTGGATGGTCGGCAGGGGAGGAGGCGCAGCGGTACGCTGCTTTCATGCGGGAATCCATGACCCAGGAGGCGGCGCAGGCAGCTTTCGCAGCCTCTGCCGAGTATGATGTGACGGCCTTGCTGCCGCAGCTCAGGGTGCCAACGCTGGTGGTTCACCGTCGGCAGGTGCCTTTTCCTGATGTGGGAGTCGCCAGACACCTCGCATCGCGCGTACCGGGTGCTCGCCTAGTTCTTCTTGAAGGGGCATCGCTGGCACCGTGGCTGGGCGACCCAGAGGCCTGGCTAAGGGCCATCGACGAGTTTCTGGGCGAGGGCGAGGAGGCGGCAGCGGGGGCCGAGCCGGGTGCAGCGGCTGCCGTTCACACCATCCTCTTCACCGACATGGAGGGCTCCACCACCCTCACTCAGCGTGTCGGCGACGCCAAGGCCCAGGAGGCAGTGCGAACGCACAACCGCATCGTGCGCGATGCCTTGAAGGCCCACAGCGGCTCCGAGATCAAGCACACTGGGGACGGCATCATGGCCTCCTTCACTTCGGCCAGCCGCGCCCTGGAATGTGCCATCGCCATCCAGCGTGCCTTCGCCCAGCACAACGAGACGGCGGAGGAGCCGATTCGGGTGCGCATCGGCCTGAACGCCGGGGAGCCGATAGCGGAGGAGGAGGACCTGTTCGGCACGGCGGTAATCCTGGCGGCCCGCATCGCGGCGAAGGCGGAGGGCGGAGAGATCCTCGCGGCGAACGTGGTCAGGGAATTGGCCGCTGGCAAGGGCTTCCTCTTCTCGGATCGGGGTGATGTAGCCCTGCGGGGCTTCGAGGAGCCGGTGCGGCTGTACGAGGTGAGGTGGCGGGAGGGCTAGTTCTCTAACTCCCTACCAGTGGCAACCCTCGCGGCTGCGAGTAGAATGAGGCCGCTGCAGGGTGCAGACCGACACCTTGTTTGAAGGCTCCTGCCTCACCGACCCTGTGCGGAGGGCGATCACCTGCCGACGGAGCAGGTGATCATCGAGCGGCCTGCAACCTCCACTGAAGGATTTGCTTGGACCTACCGCAACCACCCGTGATGCGGGGGTGGGACTCAGACCGTCGCCCTAGCAT
>Ga0315532_1002804_pt1 | contig 11649 bp, 18 predicted proteins | sample SalMarWE160370MG_FD_203082 | JGI IMG/M metagenome (GOLD analysis project Ga0315532, IMG submission 203082) | Salt marsh sediment microbial communities from the Plum Island Ecosystem LTER, Massachusetts, United States - Salt Marsh Sediment WE1603-70 ... | reverse complement strand
ACCACATTCGGGAAGCAGGCTCCACCGCTATCCAGGAATTGGCTTTTACCCTGGCTGATGGGATAGCCTATGTCCAGGATATCATTGAGAGAAAGAAGCTGGATATTGATTCCTTTGCCCCTCGTCTCTCTTTCTTTTTTAATTCTCACCTCGATTTCTTTGAGGAGATTGCCAAGTTCAGGGCAGCTAGAAGGATGTGGGCTGGAATTATGAGAGATAGATTCAAAGCTAAGAATCCTCGCTCCTGGTGGATGAGGTTCCATACTCAAACGTCAGGTTGCTCTCTAACCGCCCAACAGCCCTACAATAATATTGTCAGGACTACTACTGAAGCTTTGGCCGCAGTCATGGGTGGGACACAGTCTCTACATACCAATGCTCTCGATGAGACCCTGGCTTTGCCCTCTGAATTTGCTGCTACCATTGCTCTGCGCACCCAGCAAATCCTCGCCGATGAAATAGGTGTCACTAACACCATCGACCCCCTGGCCGGGTCTTATTTTATGGAGTCTTTGACCAGCCAGATGGAAGAAAAGGCCTGGGAATACGTCAACAAGATAGACAATATGGGAGGCATGCTTGCTGCTATTGATAAAGGTTTTCCACAAATGGAGATTGCCGATGCTGCCTATCATTACCAGAGGCAAATAGATAAAGTAGAGAAGGTCGTGGTGGGGGTGAATAAATATGTTGTTGAAGAAAAGGCTCCTCCCGAAATATTGAGAATAGATGAGGCGGTCGAAGAAAAGCAGATTGCCAGGTTACAGAAAGTAAAAAAGGAGAGGGATAACCGCAGGGTGGTTCAAATTTTGAGTGACCTTCGCGCTGCTTCTAGGACGGACAAGAACTTAATGCCCTATGTGATAGAGGCAGTAAAGGAATACACTACCGAGCAGGAAATCTGCGATGTCTGGAGAGATGTCTTCGGGGAGTATCGGGACCCGGGATTCTATTAAAGTTCCCCTCTTAAGTTAAGAGGGGTCAGGGGAGTTATGAATCCCCTCTCCCTCGAAGAGAGTCCCCTCTCCACTTGCTGGAGAGGGTTAGGGTGAGGGTGCGATTCATAGAAATGCTCTGTAGTGGCGGGACTTGTCCCCGCCAAGGTGGGGATGAGAAGGGACGAACAGCCGAGGATTTCCCCTCTTAAGGTAAGAGGGGAAAGGGGAGTTATGAAGTAGTGGCGAGGCTCGTCCCCGCCAAAGGGGGAATGAGAAGGGAAGGAAAGCTTAAAGTTCCCCTCTTAAGTTAAGAGGGGTCAGGGGAGTTATGAGAGAGTGGCGGGGTTCATCCCCGTTCCGTAGTGGCGGGGCTTGTCCCCGCCAAAAAGGGGACTAGCTGAAGGAAAAGACGATATGAAGAACTCAGGAAGAAGGATACGGATTTTAGTTGCCAAGCCCGGCCTGGACGGCCATGACCGGGGGGCGAGGGTTATAGCCAGGGCTTTCCGGGATGCCGGGTTCGAAGTGGTATATACCGGCTTGCATCAGACGCCGGAGCAAATTGTTGCTGCGGCGTTACAGGAGGATGTTGACCTGATCGGGCTGAGCGTCCTTTCCGGGGCTCATATGCACCTATTTAAGCGGGTGCTCGAGTTGCTAAAAGCCAACAAAGCAGATGACATAATAGTTATTGGCGGAGGCATCATTCCTGAAGAAGACATTCCCAAACTTAAGCAGCTTGGAATCAAAGAGATATTTTTACCGGGCACCTCTCTCGATAATATAGTAGGCTGGGCGAAAGACAACGTCAAGCCGCGCTGCTGAAGCTAAGCTCATGGCTTGCCTCCTGCATACAATTCTGGCTTCCAAAGCTAATTTGCTATAGGGAAGCGGATAAGAAATTAGACAAGACGGTTACTACTAAGATGGGGAGCTAACGTCCCGCTTCCTTGACCTTCCCCCAGGGTAATGACGAGACTAGTTACAATGTAATTCGGGGGGAGATTGGTGGGGAAAGGTTTATGGGTATAATGCACACAGGTAACAAAAGGTAGAGATATTCCCCGACATTATGTACAATCATATAAATTATGTATAATATATACCATTTCAATTGACAGATGTGGTAAGATAGTTGTAGTCTGTTGTCTGTAATTCTTAATGCTAGTGTAGGAGTAAGCGTATTCAATGATATTGCCTAATACGGCTAATATTGTGATAACGGCGTCCAATTTCAACCCATCAATAATTACAAAAGATTGGCTCCACCAAAATAACATACTCGTTGAACCACTAACAGACTTCATTAACACACCCGTTTTTTCGAATTCGGAGACTAATGAATTTCAAATGATTGTGGCTGAAGATAGGCTGCAATTAACGCTAAAACAAGTAACCGAAGCTAATATGAGAGCCGCTTTAGATAAACTGACGAAGATAGTTGACTTGCTTCCCCACACGCCATATAAAGCGATTGGCTATAACTTTGGCTATAGGTTCAGTAAAGACGAGTGCAACATTGAATTCTTGTTTTCTCCTAATCGTGAACATATAGCGGAATTGATGTCTAAAGAATATGAACTCGGAGCGAATATACTATTTCCTTTCGAGGGATTCATTGTTACCTTTAGTGTGTCTCCTATAGCTCGGGCAAAGAAAGACCGTGAATTGAGATTCAACTATCACAGTAGCATCAGTAGCTCTGCTGAGATAAAGGTTCGGTTAAATAAACAACAAGAGGTACTCGAAAAAACGATTTCAGTGGTGGAGGCACTATGCAACAAATAAAGACTGACGCAGCCGCTCTTGCGCAAGTAAGAAGACAGATGAGAAGTATTGAAGAGATTGCACAGGACTTGCCTGAACTGAGCTCTAGTGAAACATTACCCATTCCAAAATATGTCATCGAAGTCAAGTCTCATTTCTTCAATTGGAAAGCAGGTGCTTCAGAATTGGGGACTTATTCTCCATATGAAACTATTATACGGATTATGCAGGAGAACGCTGAGCTTAGATTGGAAAACAGGAAATTGGCAACAATAGCAGCTAAATTAGATAAGAGAATGAATATCCTTGAGAGCAAGTTGCCAGGGGAAGAAAATGTTGTCGTATTGCGTGAAATTACCAGAGAGGAAGCTAAGGCAGAAATAGCAAATCTATTTTCAGAAGGACAAACCTTATACTATTCAGACATTGCGACGAAATTGCGGCTTGACTTGGAACTGGTTGTGGACATCTGTAATGAACTTATGAGTGAAGGTGAAATCAGCGTTGCTGATAGTGCATAGAAATATAGGCGATGCTCTCCGTGGTGAGAAGATAGCCGTAAAAGCAGAAAAAATACGGATGGGTAATGTTCAAGCTGGTTCGTCACACCACCAAATACAGACGCTTACTCTAGAAGATAAGGTGTTTTGCATTATTGAGATTCCTCTAGCTGCTTCTCGTAAGTAGCTCGAAAGGTTTCTAATCATCGGTTGCATTCAATCGGGCGGGTAAATGTATGGTGCCACCATATCAAGGCAAAGACCATGCACTAGCGGGTGAAAGAGTAGCTGCTAGGGCTAGACGGATTGTTAAGCGTCCTCAAATGGTTGAAAAGACACAAGACGAAACTATCCTTCTCCAATGTTGCACACTAAGGGAATCTGCATACTGCGTTATAGAAAAACCGCTTCGTAAGACTAGCGTTCCACCACCTGTTTTACACACAAACTAATCGGTAGCCTTCAGTGGAATAGGAGCATCTCTCCGTGCTCTTTTTGCGCGTCTCGCCAGTAGTGGGTATCAATTGTGGTGCGGTGTTTCCCTTTGCTCTATTTGTTCATATCTTCACTACAAGATTGGCTGATGGTACAATTGATTTGAGGGGTAGAAGTGAAAAGAAGGAAGACAATAAGGGTGAAGAGAAGTAACATGATTCTGACAATTGATGAAGCAAAGTCAAGAATAAAAAGCTATATAGACAAATATTATTGCGATGTGAGAGATGATGTATTTGACTGGAAAAGTTTTGAGTATCATTTACATGGCTATGTGGTTGATTTATCTCATAAAGTTGGTTATAGAAGAGGTTGGCAAGGGCATAATTGGCGACAGGAATTGAGAAAACTGTTGATTAGTTTTGCTTATAATGAAATAGAGAAAATAGACAAAAAAGGTAGAAGAAAGAATAAGATTAAGAAAGTGTTGACTAAAGTTTTTACTTTTGGTTTGGCAAAATAATGCCGAGCGGCTGTAATTTTGGGAATTCATATGTGAAAGTAATAAATCGGTGGTGTCTGATAGTGGTGCTTCACTTGCTGATGAGAGCGTTCCTGATAGTGTAGTAGCTAGCAGTATAAGCAAGGCGAGCAATTCTTCGGCAAGTGCCACGATAACGATTACGATGTATGCTGTGGCTGATGAATAGCTAAGGGGGGTCACTGTTGGGAAGGAAACTGACCGTGAAGAAGAAGCAAGCATCTCTCTCCGATTTGTTTAGGGAGGCCCTCCAATCAGAGCCACTCAACACATTCACGATTAATGTACAGGCTATATCCTTTCTTCTTGAGATGACCTCAGAGCATATAAGTAAAAGACAGCAGGAACTTGCACGGGACTTGGACAAGACTGCGGAAGACAAGAAGTATCAAGAAGCCAAACTGCGACAAGATAAAGACCGGCTAGGTGAACTTGACAAGATGAGGAGCCAAATCGACAGTGAGGAGAAATCAAAAGAATTCGGACAATTGATTAGGACAGCCCGAACACTAATTACGGAAAGAAAAGCATTCATTAAGGAGTTGGGGTCACACATCGACGCAACTTACCGACCACTACTTGATATATACCACGAACAGAAGGCAGTGCTCATGCCCATGGTATTCGTATATCTAGTTAGCATTTGGGATGCCTTTGTACTTGATACCGTGCGCAGGATTCTTAGAGTTCATCCCCAACTTATAACGGCTAGTAGAGATGCCAAGACTGAAGTCAGCAAGGCATTTCTTTGGGATGCCCGTAGTATAGAGGATGTGCGGAATCACCTGATAGAGGAGGTGGTTCAGGATTTGGATTATGACCGCAAGAAACTCATGAAGTGCTTCGCTGACTATTGGGGAATTAACTGGGAGAAATCTGGGATACCGTTGGACGAGCTTGTTGAGATTAGGGCTCGTCGTGACATTTGGGTCCACAATAAGGGCATGGTGAACAGGCAGTACCTTGATATGGTTGGTGAACATGCTTCATTTGAGGAGGGACAAGTCGCAGAAATAGATGCTCAGTACATCGATGCTTGCCTAGACAAGCTAAAAAGACTGGCATTATACATACAGGGAATTGCATACGTGAAGCACTATGCCAAAACCGATGCTGGTTAGTGCATTCCTTGCTTCGGCTGAGTAATAGCCCAGCCAGCGGATTTTCTAACCCTCATTGAATTTTTCTACGAGCCAACATATTCGTGGCTAGTCTTAGGTAGCACCAATGTCCCTGGGGGATACCCCCATGCCAATTAGCTTTGTTGTGAACAACCAGCTTTGCCTTGTGAACAACCCGGCTTTGAATACCTGCTACCTAGGCAACCGTGTCAAATTTTATTCGGCTAGTTAGAAGTATCTAGGGTGCTATAATTAGAATATGCATAAGACCCACCGAATAAAGAATATAAGAAGGAAGGCGTACAAAGGGGTAAGCGGGGCTAAGCGTAAACAATTTTGTGATGAATATCGTCGGGTGCTACCTCAGGTATATTCAAGTTTTCACAAGCGTTGTGTAGAGACCTTAAGAGAAGGGGAGCAAATCTCCTGCAAGAATGGGTGTTTCTATTGTTGCTATCAACATGTATGGGTGACTTTGGGTGAGGGAATAGTAATTGTTGATTATCTATATTCGCATGACGATGTGTTGAATAATTTTCTAAATAACTACCCTCAATGGCAAGAATCCGTAGGTGATATTTCCCGTGAACTTGATGCTGGGTACAATTCGGCTATTCAAGAGCGTGACCCCGCTGCGGTTCTCAGGCAAGCTGATAACCCTCTTATCCTAAGTTACTATGATATTCAAGTCCCTTGTCCATTCCTCTTCAATTCAAGTTGTTCTATCTATGAAGTTCGACCATTGAATTGTGCAGGTCATTACTCTACGAGCCCGTGCGAATGGTGTTCTAAAAGCAGCCCCAAAAAACCCGTATTAAGAGGAATCATTCCTGATGAATCAGATATGATTAAGCTCATGTCACTACCTAATATTACACCCAGTCTCTTTCTTCACCGGTCAACACTGCCAATAATGGTGTATGAACTTCTTGTCGATGGCTTACCTGCCTTCCTGAGCAAATCTGGAATAAACACCGCTTTCATGTGAACGGGCATTCACAGCTTTGTACAAGCTTAAGGCCTCTTCAAACGTAAGCGACTGGGCATAGTGGCTCACCATGTCAGGACTTTCCCAACCACCAAGAGCCTGGATAACCTTGTTGGATAGTCCCGACTTTACATTGCGAACACAAAACCCTTTCTCTTGTTTACCAACTATAATATTTGAGGTAAAATAGATTCAGTTTCGCGGGAGTAACTCAGTGGTAGAGTTCCTGCCTTCCAAGCAGGGTGTCAATTGCGGTGCAGTGCATCCTTTGCTCTATTTGTTCATATCTTCTATTAGCGGTTCACTAAGGATATAATGGATATGTTGGTGGATTCCTAACAAATCAGGACTCAAATGGCAAAGAGACAGCGGAGAATTAGACCAGAATTTTGGGTCGGTTTGATATTTGTCGCACTTCTGGCATACGCATTAATAGCGGATTGGTGGAAAGAGCATGCGGTATTGGGTTGGGTAATAGTTGGCATTGTAGTAGCTCTATTAGCTTTCTCCTTATACCGATTCCCAGCATTTCGTGGATTGTTTATTAGGACAGCAAAGAAGGCTGGTGAAAGCATGGTTTATGGGACAGAGGCTTCTGGGCGTGAACCTCTATCCCCAGATTTGAGAGAACATATACTGAAAAGGGCAGGTTATAAATGTGAGAACCCCGATTGTAAGGAGCACATTAAGCCACACATTCATCACATAGATGGTGACAACAGTCATAATAACCCAAGAAACCTTATTGCACTTTGTCCTAATTGTCATACCAGAGCACACCATGGCGTGTATAGCAACAGCCAACTCAGAAATTGGGTGCGGAGAAGTTGGGAAACATACAAAAGGGGTAGACAAAGATTCAGATAGTGAGACGAGACGGAAATGAAGAGGCTGGTCACTGTAGTCACCATTACAATCCTTCTAGTAGGATTAGTCCTACTTGGCTTAAGTGATACGGACATCTCCGCTGCTGATACCAGCATTCCCGATAATGAGGTGACTAGCAGTGTAAGCAAGGCAGGTAATCCTTCGGCAAGTGCTACAATTACGATTACAATGTATACTGGGGATGAGTAGCCCAACAAGCGGATCTGGCGAGAAACTAAGGAGGGAGCAGCTTATGCCCGTAAAAAGAATCTCGGAAGTGGATGAATTAGTTCCCGCTCTATATTTTATTGGCACGCACAAGAACGAGTTGCCTGCAGAGTTACGAGGTTGGGTTAATATTCTAGACTTGTATGTTCAACTTCGGCACGTAGAACTTCTAGCAACTTCTGCGGACAGTCTGGTAGCTGGAGGAAAGCACATAGGATATTTTTCTGCCACCTGTGATTATCCTCAAGACAGTAAGGGGTATGCCGAAACCTTGGTGGCCACTACGTTCGGTGATTTCACTAGCTGGAAGATAAGAAGATTTGACCAACGGGTTTGGGAAAAACGCTTTGCCCATCTGGTAGAACCAACGGCCGAGATTGCGTGGTATCTATGTATCCCTGATAAAGAGAATCCAATGAGCACTTACGGCAGTAAGAGTGATGTTGAGAAGTACAAGATTCAATTACTACCTAAGCTTCAAAACGCTGCAAAGCATTTCCAGTCAACGGGCGAATGGGTTGGCCTTCACAATCACAAGTGTATGACTTGTGGCAAGGGTGTGTCTTGGTGGACTTATTTTCATTTTGAACCATGTCCGTATTGCTCTGGCAAAGTGAGAGCAGAGAAGCTATAAGAATCAATGTTGGGCAAGGAGAAACCATGAAAACTCAGTTGAGGCAAGGGGAGCAAGTAATCAAAGAGGGTGCTGCTAACTTGCAGCGGAATATTGAGACCGTTGGCGGCAAGCTATACTTGACGAACCAGAGGCTCGTCTTTGAAGCACACAAATTCAACGTTCAGAGAGGTGCGACAGAGGTAGAACTTTCAAACATCCAGGCATTGCGTCCTTGCTGGACGAAGCAGTGGGGACTCTTTCCAATATTTCCCAATTCTCTTGCCGTCTACACGAAACATGGGGAAGAACATCGATTTGTTCTGTTTGGACGTTCAGCATGGGTAGTTGCCATTGAAGCTCAAAGGAAAGCATAGAGGCACGCTTAAGAAACTAAGATGGGTCATTGCAGACGATAAAAGAATTCCCATTATGGCTATCCTTCACAACAATGGACTTCACTGACTTGGTTAGGCGATGTGGTGCTTTCCTTTCACTTGTCCTATTCCCTACTCTTCAAGTAAGGCGGTAGTATAGAATGCGGTTTGGCACCCTTCGTATATTTATGATTTTCTGGTATAATTAATATAGTATGGAGAAATCTAATGAGCTGAGCCTCAGCAATATCAAGAAGGTTATTACTGTATCTACTGGCTACACAGATGAGAGAGTTGATAGATGTCGCCTCCACGTTAACAAGTTATTAGATGTGGGATGGATATTGCTTGAGGTTCAGAAGTGTGACTACGGTGAACCTGGGGTCGTCAAACAGAATGTCACATATCACTTGGGACATACCGAACAACAAGCTGAGACATTTGAACACTATGACTTTAGAACAGAACTTGAAGAGTCAATAAGGGAATCCTTACGCTAATCCATTTTGCGGTGCTCCTCTTTCTCATTTTTCCTTACCCAAAACACCTATCTAAATCAATAGTAATAACACTACGGGGCTTTTCAATCTGTGTTTACTTTCTCAATATCTTCTGAACTAGAATATAAACTAAATTTCGTGGAGGTTCCTTAGTTATAGTCCCTTCGATTTCATTGTAATAATTATCTTTCCAGTGCTGAAATCGGACTGACTCAATGAACCCATAAATTGCTCCTAAAAACATAACGAGAGATGCAATACGGAGCCAAACCCCTGCTTGAGCACATTCCCGAAGTTGAAAACTACCGATTAGCAAAGCAACGGAAGCAGCTAGTAATGCTATTCCCCAAGACCTGTAGATCCCTGCCACTACGAATAGTATTATAACACTCAGGCAGAAATATGCAGTCAACAACATTGTTTGAAAAGAACCAACACTACTAACTTCTTAGTGCCTGTCAACGTGGATGAACACATCGGCGGCACGCTGTTCTGTCGAGATTTTGAGACTAACTGGTACTTTTCTATGAGCCAATATATTCGTCGCTAGCCATAGGTAGCACCAATGTCCCCAGGGGACACCCTCCTATCAAGATGTGAACAACCAGCTTTGAATATCTGCTACCTAGCACTATGTCGCTAGATTGCCAAAAGTGAACAATCCTGACTGCGGTTACATATCGCCCCGTTGCGAGCTACACGTAATTATCAAATACTGTCATTATGGGCATATATGCAATTTGTGTTGTTTTCTAGCTTCAATTTGAGCATAAGTCATATATTATGAACAGAAAAACTCTGCGCTCGACGTTCCCAAAAACTCAAGGGAAGCCAGTGTGACGCTAAAGGGAAACAACGGTGGTCTTGGCGGTCTCGTGGAGAATCTCGTTACTCCAATCTCTAGTCTTTCGTCTCTAATCTCTAATCTCTAGTCTCCAATCTCCAGTCCCCAGTCCCTAGCCCCTAGTGACATTTTCCCCTTGCTCAAAAGAAGAATTCATGCTAATTTCTGATTGGAACTCATGTGCTACCCTGACGAATTAAGTCCCGCGGGTGAGGTTTCTGAAAACGTGACTGCAAACCAAACACAGATTAAAAGCAAGCGCGGTGGCCAGAAAGGCAACCTGAATGCCCGGAGGCATGGCTTCTATTCCAGTACCCTTAGCCCTGCCGAAACATCCCAACTGTGGAACATTACGAATCTGGAAGGCGTTGACCCTGAAATAGCGTTCATTCGCGTCAAGTTACAGTCTTCCCTTCAGCACGATCCTGGTAACCGCCGCGTAATCAGAGAAGCCTCCAGATTACTCGTGAAATGGTATTCGGCAAATTACCGGCTGGACCCAACCGACCGCAACTACCTGAAAACTATTGTCGAGAATCTTTTGGAAATTGCCTCCATGCGTCAGTTCGCCAGCCCCCACGGCTCAGGACAAACCGACGAAACGAATCGTGTGTATTTTAAGGGCTAAATGTGCCGGAGGTAATCGCCTTGCGTACGAGAAAGAGCTATTGAACTCCAGAAAAAAAGTGATTTTTACAAAACGAATCATCCCGGAAAGGGAAACAACGGTGGTCTTGGCGGTCTCATGGAGGACCCTATTAGCATCCAAATAACAACATTTTTCGCATGTATGCCCAGAATGGCACTATTGAGTGCTTCCCGTTCCTTTTATTTGCCAGTCACAAAGTCTGAGGTAAGATACTCCAGCCTCGCAGAGGTAACTGGGTGGTAGAGTTGCTACCTTCCGGGCAGGGTGTCAATTACGGCGCTCTCCTTTGTTCTATTTGTTCATGTCTTCCATTGGCGGTTCGCTAACGATATAATGGCATTGAAGGGAGGCTCGAATGAATTATAGAAGGCTGTCTTTTGGAGAAAAAGTAAAAGGTTTTATCGCAGAGCCGGTGAATACATTCAATAATGTGGAGGCGGAAGCGCTGGGGAGTGCTCTGAAATACTTCACAATATGGGTTGTAATATACACAATTCTGCGAACCGTAATTTTCTATACGGTAGAGAGGCGAGTTTTTCAGACACTATGGGACTTGCTTGGATTAAGCGACGCCCCGCTATACCTATACCATTTCGACCCGGTTATATTTGCTCTGCTAGCTGTGCTTGGTGCCTTTGCTGGCCTTTTCATAAGCGGGTCATGGGCACACCTATTTGTACGGGCTTTCGGTGGCAGAAAAGGGTACGGGAACACTATAAAAGCATTTGCATATGGCAATACTCCGGTTTTTCTGTTTGGCTGGCTGCCGTTCGTAGCGATGCTACTTTCAATCTGGGGATTGGTATTAAACATAATCGGCATAAGGCAACTACATGAAATATCTACAGGCAGAGCAGTTGGCGCGGTGCTAGTTAGCATGGTAGCAGCAGGAGTCATTATAGCCTTAATAGTGATGTTCGTTGTGCTATTCGTTGTTGTCTTGGCGGGTGCGTAGCATGATTCATGCGGAATCTTTTATGATCGTAGTCGTGATGTACCGTACAGCCGGTGTAAAATAGCGGCCAGGCTGAATACAGGGGTTGCTGCAAGAAGGCATAGCCTAATCAGTGGAATTGGAAAGGGAAAAAGCTCATGGCAAGCAACGAACTTCAGATGATTATCGACGCATTTAGATCGCGTCCCAATATGGCAGACCTCAGTATTGAAGAACAGCGTGCCCAAATGGAGGTTAACTTGACACAATTCCAACTTCCAATGGACGTACGTTGTGAACCAGTCGATGCAGGAAGTGTTCCCGCCGAGTGGATTACTACTCCTGAT
>Ga0315532_1002800_pt1 | contig 11657 bp, 9 predicted proteins | sample SalMarWE160370MG_FD_203082 | JGI IMG/M metagenome (GOLD analysis project Ga0315532, IMG submission 203082) | Salt marsh sediment microbial communities from the Plum Island Ecosystem LTER, Massachusetts, United States - Salt Marsh Sediment WE1603-70 ... | reverse complement strand
AGAAGGGAATCTCCCCCTCTTCTATCGCCTCCTCCTCTGGGCCCGCCACCACGCCCTCATCGCGCCTTCCCAGGAACCTGACAGTGAAGGCAGTGATTTCAAAGGAAGCTCTCGCCACCCCATCTTGGCCCGTCCAGATACGCGGCCCACCGGTCTCGGGGTCGGGCCTCAACCGTCCTTCGACAAAGACCTGCCGACCTTTGGATAGGTACTGATTGCAGGTCTCGCCCAGCTTGCCCCAGGCGGTGACGCGGAACCAGATGGTCTCCTCACCTGGTGTGCCATCGGCGTTGGTCCACCTGCGGTTGGTGGCCACCGAGAAGTTGGTGACTGGCTGACCGCTGGGCGTGTAGCGCATCTCAGGATCGCGCCCCAGGTTCCCCATAATGATGACTTTCTGATACATTTCCCTTTGCTCCTTTCAATAGGTGTGATATTTTTACGGCACTTTTGCAGATGCAAAATGCCCCGATAGCCCAATAATACTTCATAAAGCGCAAATTGTCAAAATGGCCCTGGATCACTCCGGGACGAAACCGTGCACACTGCTCTCATACCGCCGGCAATACCTGTACGCGATGAGGGCACAACACCACCTGTTCGCCCGGCTCTGGCATCGGCCCGCTGAGTACGTCCAGCTCAAAGCGTAGCGACGTGCCTCCCGCCGCCACGGTGATCTGGTAATGCCCACCCCGGAAGGAGCGCGTCTGCACCTGTCCAACGATAGAGTTTTCGGCTGGGGTGCCGGTCTCCAGGCAGCGAGCCCCTTCTGGCCGGATGAGCACCGTCACCGCCTGCCCGACGGGGAGCGCGGGCGAATCCGTCGTCGTCAGCAGGCCCGGGGCTGTCTCCACTATCAGCGGCGGGCCTGCTGCTACCACCCGGCCGGGCAGCAGGTTCTCCAGTCCCAGGAAACGGGCCACGAACTCTGTCGCCGGTCGCTGGTAAACCTCCTCCGGCCTCCCCTCTTGCATCTTGCGCCCCCGATCCATGATTACCACCCGGTCGGCCACGGCAAAGGCTTCCTGCTGGTCGTGGGTGACGTAGATGGCGGTGACGCCTGCGTCCTTTAGGATGGCTCGCAGCTCGTTCATCAGCCGCTCGCGCAGGGTGCGGTCGAGGGAGGCCAGGGGCTCGTCCAGCATGAGCAGGCGCGGGCCGGGGGCCAGGCTGCGGGCCAGGGCCACCCGCTGCTGCTCGCCACCCGATAGCTCGTTCACGTCTCGCTCCTCGAAACCGACCATCCCCACCAGGTGCAGCACCTCGGCCACCCGCGCTCGGATTTTTTCCCTCGGCAGCCGCTGCATCCGCAGGCCAAAGGCTATGTTCTCGAAGACATTCTTGTGGGGAAAAAGGGCCTGGTCTTGGAACATCAGGCCGAAGTTGCGTTGGTGCACGGGCACGTCACGAATGTCATGGCCTTCAAACATCACCTTCCCGCTGTCGGGAATCTCCAGCCCGGCGATGATGCGCAGCAGTGTGGTCTTGCCGCAGCCGGAGGGGCCCAGCAGGCAGAGGATCTCCCCTTCGTCCACGGCGAAGCCGATGTCGTCCGGGAAACGCCCCTCGCTGTATGATTTGGTGAGGTGATGGGCTTCAAGCAGGGACATAACTACATTCGCTTTTTGGCTATGGCAAGCGGACCATCCCCATCTGATCGAAGTGATGATCGAAGGAAAGGACTTCGGTGATACCAAGCTTGCGCATCACGGCCAGACAGGAACAGTCAGTATAGCTCCAGTCCTTGTCTGTGTACTGGCTGAAGATCTCCCAGGCGGCCTCATCATCCCCCTCAGTGATATGGATCAGACGAAAGAGAGTGCTAAGCCGGAGTTGCCGGCCAGTGCGGATGGCCACTTCAGTGCCTAGCCGGACCTTGATCAGAGTCATCGCCTCGTCAAAGATGTGGCTGGGGACCAGCAGTGTGACCTTCCCCAGTCCTCTCAGAAGATCAATGGCTTCAGGGTGATGTGTGTCATCCCCATCCACCATAGCCAGCAGGAAACTGCTATCCACCAGGACGGTTTTCACTGCCGTTATCCTCCCTTTGCACACTGTAGAGGAATTCGTCTACCCGTTCGCTGACATCGTAAGGTGCCCCCCCCCGGCCGATGCCGACTACTTCCCAGATAGGGTCTTCCTCTACAGGGCGTCGAACGGTCTGGGCTTCCTGTTCGATCAGCTTACGGATAAAGCCAGCAATGCTCTGATCAGTGTGGCTGGCTTGCTCCCGGAGAAAGCGATACTGCCATTCCGGGAGCGAGATTTGCAGATGATGCATGGCCATTCCCATCTCACCTCTTCAATTGTGATGTAATCATTATACATCACCTATAGCGTTCTGTCAATGCTGAGCTACGGGAGACACTCGAATCCCTGCTCTTCGAAGTGATGATCAAACACGAAAGCCGTCTTGATCCCCAACCTCCGCATGATCTCAAAGCTGACGCAGTCCACCAGACTGAGCCTCCTGCGTGCTGCCGTGAGGACACCGGCGATGCCTACCTGATGAAGGGATTCATCAACCCATTCAACGTTCAGCACAGGCATGATGTCCTCCTGGAAAACTCGAACGGCGGGAATGCCAAGTCTACGTTGCACTAAAGCCAGAGTCTCCACCAGCACGTAGTTGCTGCAAACCAGAACTACTTCTTGAGTCAGCAAATCTTCCCACATCTGCTTTGCTGCATCGTGGTTTTCATCGTCAGCATCCAGGACGGCGAAAAAGGCCGAAGTGTCAATAAAGACGCTCATCCCTGGAAGGCCTCCATTAAATATTCATCGTGCTTCGTGGAGATGTCCGACGCTCCTGAGTGGAATCGGCCTGCGGCGGCGATAGCCCGTCTCCGGCGTTCCTCAATGTCAATTTCCCTCGCTGACCGGATCAAGGCACCCACGCTCTGACGAATCAGTTCAGCGACCGATACCTGACGAGTAGAGGCTAGATTTCTCAAAGCTCGTGCTTGCTCTTCCGTCAATTGCACTTGCGTTCGGATCATAGCTACCTCCCATCATGATTACATATTTGCTATAATGATAACACATAACCCATCATTGGTCAAGATCAGAACTCACCGACCTCTCCATATCTGAACCGCTCAATGGCCAGGAATCCCACCGCACACACGATCATCAGCAGGGTGCTCATGGCCAGGGCCTGGCCATAGTTGATGGCCCCGGGCTGGCCCAGGAAGCGATAGATGACCACCGGCATGGTCGGCATCTGCGGACGGGCCACGAACACCGTGGCCCCGAACTCGCCCAGACTGACGGTGAAGGCGAACACCGCCCCCACCAGCAACGCGCGTCCCACGATGGGCAGATCCACCTCTAGCCACACCCGCCAGGACGAGGCTCCCAGCACTCGCGCTGCCTCCCGCAGGTGGGGATGGATGCCTCGAATTACGGGCAACAGCGAGCGCACCACGAAGGGGAGGGCCACCAGGGTGTGGGCCAGCGGAACCAGCACCGGCGAGGCGCGCAGGTTCAGCGGGGGCTTAGCCAGGGCGATGATGTAGCCAAAGCCCAACGTGACGGCCGATGTGCCCAACGGCAGCATAAACACGGGATCGAGCAGCCGGCCCAAGTGACCCCGCTGGCGAGCCAGCAGCCAGGCGCTGATCAGCCCCAACGTCAGGGCCAGCCCCACCGTTGTACCGGCGAAGAGCAGCGAATTGCGCACCGCCAGGAGCGGCGGCACGAAGAAGATAGAACTCTGCCGATTGATGCTCAATTCCTGATAGTAGGCCAGGCTGTAACTTGGCTGCCCGGTCGAGAGGGAACGTTCGGCCAGGGAGAGCAGCGGCACCACCAGCAGCAGGATCATGACCGCCACGTTGATCCCCACCAGCCAGTGCTCGCTCCGGGTGCGGGGTCGGCGGGCGGTGATGCGGCGAGGGCGCAGTTGCAGCGGCACGGTGATGCGCTTCTGCAAACGGGTGTAGACTACCATCAGTCCAAAGGTGCAGCCGATCTGGAGCAGCGACAGGGCCGCCGCCACTGGCAGGTTGAACAGATGGACCGCCTGGCGGTAGATTTCCACCTCCAGCGTGGCGTAGTGGGGGCCGCCCAGGATCAGGATCACCCCGAAGCTGGTGAAATCGAACAGGAAGACCAGCAACGCGGCGGCTGTCAGCGCGGGTCGCAGCAGCGGCAGGGTCACTTCCCGGAAGGCTCGCCAGGGCGAAGCGCCCAGCATCCGCGCCGCTGCCTCCAGTTGGGGGTTCAGGTTAGCCCAGAAACCACCCACCATCCGCAGGATGATGGTGTAATTGTAAAACACGTGGGCCAGCAGGATGATGGCCAGCGTATGCAGCAGGTTGATGGGCGGGTGGTCGAGGCCCAGGATGACCATGAGGATCTGGTTGACCCAGCCTTTGGGTCCCAGCAGCGAGGTGAAAGCTGTCGCCACCACGATGGTCGGCAGGACGAAGGGGATGGTGGTCAACGCCTGAAGCAGCGACTTGCCGGGGAACTGGTAGCGGGCGAAAACATAGGCCGCCGGCAGGGCTGCCAGCAGCGTCAACAGGGTCGAAAGAGTCGCCTGCCAGATAGTGAACCACAGCGTCCGGACGTAGTACGGCGTGCTGACCAACTCCCTTAGCGCCGTCAGCGCTGGCTGTCTCTCCGGGGCCAGGCTCAGCCGGAAAATGGAAAAGAGGGGGTAAAAGTAGAACAGAGCCAGGAAAGCCAAAGGGAGCAGATACAAGAAGACGCGGAGAAGGGGTGACGCAGAGACGTGGCGATTTCTCCGTGTCTCCGTGTCTCCGTGTCTCCGTGTTCCTCCGTGCTTCAGCGTCATGGAGCCCTCAGTGCAACACCGTCTCTGTCCAGGCTTCGATCCACTTCTCCCGGTTCTGGTCAATGGCCTCGGGGCTGACCTGGGCCGGCTGGGGCGGTGTCTCGGCGAACTGGAAGACCTCCGGCAGTTCGGCCTGGGGGTTGGCCGGGAAGACCCACATGTGCAGCGGGATGTCGGCCTGGAAGGCTGGGCTGAGCATGAAGTCCACCCACTTTTCGGCCAAGTCGCGGTTGGCGGTGCCCTTCAGGATACCCACGAACTCGATCTGGCGGAAGCAGGCCCCCTCGCCCAACACGTTGCCGGTGGGTGGCTCGGTGTACGCGCCCTCGCTGAAGTAGACCTCGGCGGCTGGGCTGGTGGCGTAGCTGACCACGATGGGGCGGTCGCCATCGCTGGCCGCGCTGAACTGGCCCCAGTAGGCGTCCTCCCAGCCGGCTGTGACCAGCACGTCGTTGTCGCGCAACTTGGCCCAGAAGTCGCGGTAGCCGTCCTCGCCAAAGTGGCCCACGGTAGCCATCAGGAAGGCCAGCCCCGGCGACGAAGTGGCCGGGTTCTCCACCACCAGCAGCCCCTTCATCTCCGGTTTGGTCAGATCCTCCAGCGTGGCCGGTGGGGTGAGTCCCTTCTCCCCGAACCAGGCTTTGTCGTAGTTCAGGCACACGTCGCCAAAGTCCACTGGATTGAGCCGGTGTTGGGGATCGAGCTCTAATTCGTCGGGGATGTCGGCCAGGGCGGGCGAGGCGTAGGGCTCAAAGATATCGGCCTCGATGGCCCGGCTGAAGAAGGTGTTGTCCACCCCGTAGAACACGTCGGCCAGCGGGGTGTCTTTGCTGAGGATGGCCTGGTTCAGGGCCGCGCCGGTATCGCCCGATTTGAGGAACTTGACCGTGGCCCCCGTCTGCGCTTCGAACTGGGCAATGACCTCCTGGCTGGCGTCGAAGCTGTCGTGGGTCATCACCGTCAGGGTACGCGGGCCGCTGGGGGTTGGGGTGAGGGCGGGCGTCAGCGTCGGCCCACAGCCTGCCGCCACCAGCAGCACCAATGCCAGGAACAAAAGTATCGTCCTTTTCATCAGAACCTCCTTTCACTACTGTGCATAATCACAGCCAGCAACAGCCCTTGGCCCACCCGAACCCGTGCTTGCGGTGAGGTGAGGGTGTTGCTGACCCCCAGGGCTGGCCCCAGGTGCAAAGTGCCGTTTTCCAGGGGATACTCCAGACCCTCGGTGTAGATGCCTGTTACCTCCTCCGTCAGGGGCAGGAGAGAGAGGGTATCGCCCATCTGACCCTTGATGAGAGCCTCATCCCTGATGAGGAAGACCTCTTGCCTGCCGTCGAGGATTTTGGCTTTAACAGAGCGCAATTCCGGCAAAGCCAGAAGCAAGACATTAGCCAGGGTCTGATCAATGCGACCGCCCAGGGCACCCAGAATCAGGATTTCATCAACCCCGTGCTCTATGGCGTAGTACAAAGCCAATTCCAGGTCGGTCTCGTCTTTACGGGCGGGGTGGGCGATGAATTCGCAGTGCTCCTTTTCCAATCTAGAGCGCACACTCTCATCAAGGGAATCCAGGTCGCCGATGACCACCTGGGGCTGCAGGCCCAAAGCGAGGGCGTTGCTGGCTCCACCGTCGGCACAGATAACCAGATCCGTTGGAGCAATCAGGCTTCGCAAGAAATCGCTATCGTAGATTTGGCCATTAGCGATGATAATGGCTTTCACTTATCCTCCCCCAAAAACAAAGCCGCCCAGCCTGGACGAGGTTGGCGGCCTTGTGCAAATCGCATCGCTTTCCTCCGCTGGCATTATCCAGGTCAGGTTCAAGGGGTCGAGGCATTGGCTAATGGCTTGTAGACAGTTAATCCCATCTGCCAACCTGGGGCCTCTTCTCAGCCTGGCTCACCAGGCTCCCCCAGCCGGTCTTCGGTTTTAGCGAACTCAATTTCCTTGTAATATTATACACTGAAAAGAAGCGATGTCAAACCGAGGGTGGTCAGTTCTTACTCTATTTCGTGAATTCGCTGTTTTGGTTCTTGACAAATCCCCTTATTTTTGGTATAATATACGTGCAGTTAGAAAGCTGATCTCGCTCGCTCCTGGCGAGAAGATCTAACAATTGAGAAAGGAGGCAAGAGTCTAAAGCTTAGAGGGAATCGCAAAAAGTGATAGACCTTTTGTCTCCGCCGATGTTAAAACATCGGCTTTTTTGTCCAAGATGTGGATTTGACAAATTATCAGAGCTGTGTTATAATCTAAATTACCTGGACGGAAGCACCTTAACAACTGAAGAGTGGTAAGAAGGCAGTGTGAGAATTTTGGGTTCCAAAAGTCAACTCTTTTACGGAGGGTTTGATCCTGGCTCAGGATGAACGCTGGCGGCGTGCCTAACACATGCAAGTCGAACGGTCCTGGAAGCTGGAAGCTGGCAACTGGAAGCTAGCTTGCTAGCAACCAGTAACTGGCAACTGGCAACCGGGATAGTGGCGAACGGGTGAGTAACACGTAGGTGACCTGCCCCGAAGAGGGGGATAACCGCTGGAAACGGCGGCTAATACCCCATGTGGTCATGGGGGTTAGAGGCCTCATGATCAAAGCTCCGGCGCTTCGGGAGGGGCCTGCGGCCTATCAGCTAGTTGGTGGGGTAATGGCCCACCAAGGCTTACGGGTAGCTGGTCTGAGAGGACGATCAGCCACACGGGCACTGAGACACGGGCCCGACTCCTACGGGAGGCAGCAGTGAGGGATATTGCGCAATGGGCGAAAGCCTGACGCAGCAACGCCGCGTGGGGGAGGAAGGCCTTCGGGTTGTAAACCCCTTTTCTGGGGGACGAGGAAGGACGGTACCCCAGGAACAAGTCCCGGCTAACTACGTGCCAGCAGCCGCGGTAAAACGTAGGGGGCGAGCGTTATCCGGATTCACTGGGCGTAAAGGGCGTGCAGGTGGTGCTTTAAGTTGGGCGTGAAATCTCCCGGCTTAACTGGGAGGAGTCGTTCAATACTGAGGCACTTGAGGGCAGGAGAGGGAGGTGGAATTCCCGGTGTAGTGGTGAAATGCGTAGATATCGGGAGGAACACCAGTGGCGAAGGCGGCCTCCTGGCCTGCTCCTGACACTAAGACGCGAAAGCTAGGGGAGCGAACGGGATTAGATACCCCGGTAGTCCTAGCTGTAAACGATGGATACTAGGTGTGGGTGGCATTGACCCCATCCGTGCCGTAGTTAACGCGATAAGTATCCCGCCTGGGGACTACGAGCGCAAGCTTAAAACTCAAAGGAATTGACGGGGGCCCGCACAAGCAGCGGAGCGTGTGGTTTAATTCGATGCTACACGAAGAACCTTACCAGGGCTTGACATGCTGGTGGTACGGACCCGAAAGGGCGAGGACCCGCAAGGGAGCCAGCACAGGTGCTGCATGGCTGTCGTCAGCTCGTGCCGTGAGGTGTTGGGTTAAGTCCCGTAACGAGCGCAACCCCTGCCGTATGTTACATGTGTCATACGGGACTGCCGGTGATAAGCCGGAGGAAGGTGGGGATGACGTCAAGTCAGCATGGCCTTTATGTCCTGGGCGACACACACGCTACAATGGCCGGTACAATGGGTAGCCAAGCCGCGAGGCGGAGCCAATCCTCCAAAGCCGGTCTCAGTTCGGATTGCAGTCTGCAACTCGACTGCATGAAGCTGGAGTTGCTAGTAACCGCGCGTCAGCCATAGTGCGGTGAATACGTTCCCGGGCCTTGTACACACCGCCCGTCACGTCATGGGAGTCGGCAACACCTGAAGCCGGTGGGCCAACCGAAAGGGGGCAGCCGTCGAGGGTGGGGCTGGTAACTGGGACGAAGTCGTAACAAGGTAGCCGTAGCGGAAGCTGCGGCTGGATCACCTCCTTTCTAGGGAGAATCCCCTTCGGGGAAAACTCAAATTTCAAATGACAAAGTCCAAACTTTGGATTTTGAGCTTTGGAGTTTGGATTTCCCGTCAGGGCAGCTCCTAGGTCAGTCACAGGTTTTCGGACCTGTGCCCTCCCCAAATTCTCGCCCCTTCTTACCACTTCTCAGTTGTTAAGGTGGCCAATAGATGGCTTATGGCAATATGTCATAAGCCATTGGTTATCAATTGATGGGCCTTTAGCTCAGTCGGCTAGAGCATTCCTCTGATAAGGGAAAGGTCCCTGGTTCAAGTCCAGGAAGGCCCACCTGGTCAGGTGGTCGTATGGTCTAATGGTCAAGTGATTTCTAATTGTGACTTTCCTGCTTTTGACCAACTGACTATTTGACCAAGGACCACACGGGGATGTAGCTCAGCGGGAGAGCGCCTCCCTTGCACGGAGGAGGCCAGGGGTTCAAATCCCCTCATCTCCACCTCTTCAGGTGGAGGCGTTTGACAAAATATCGAGATTGTGGTATACTTCAATTAGTAAGAGACAATAAAGGTGCTATGAGTCTAGATCCAAAACTGGAATCGGATAGATTTTATTGACGGTTATATCAGCGAGGTTTTTTCAACAGCCTGGCAAGGTATGCCAGGCTGTTTCTGTCTCAAGAGTTGGCGATTGGCCTGTGCCAACTGGAAGATCGGTTGTCAGAGGCCAGCCGCCAAAGGCTGGGGTGGCGATAAGCCATAGGCGACTTGCCACTTAGCACCTTAAAAACTGAACAGAATGTGAGGACTTCGATTCTGCCGTATCACATGAATTAAGCTACTAAGGGCGTACGGTGGATGCCTTGGTGCCAAGAGCCGAAGAAGGGCGTGGTACACTGCGATAAGCCTCGGGGAGCCGTGTGCAGGCGTTATATCCGAGGATACCCGAATGGGGAAACCCGCCTGGGGGAATGCCCAGGCACCGCTGGCTGAATACATAGGCCAGACGGGGGGAACGAGGGGAACTGAAACATCTTAGTACCCTCAGGAAGAGAAATCAAAAGAGATTCCCCTAGTAGTGGCGAGCGAACGGGGAAGAGCCCAAACCTGTCTCATGGAGGGCTGCAGCTCTGTGAAGCGAGATGGGGGTTGTAAGGCACGGCGGAGGCCGCTGCAGGGGCCTCAGGGAGTTACAAATCCAGTCTCCAGTCGAAAGATGCTGGAAAGGTCTGCCATAGAAGGTGACAGCCCTGTAGACATGGGGATCTGGACGAGGTTGCTCGATAGGAAGGGCCAATCGTGGTTACTTCTGAACCTCCCGCCGTTGACCTTGAGTACCACGGGGCACGCTAATCCTGTGGGAAGCAGGGAGGCCCACCTCCCAAGGCTAAACACTCTTGGCAACCGATAGTGAACAAGTACCGTGAGGGAAAGGTGAAAAGAACCCCTGTTAGGGGAGTGAAATAGAACCTGAAACCGTATGCTTACAAGCGGTCGGAGGGCTATGCCAGGTTGTAGCGCTATGCGCTCCCTGGAATGCCTGACGGCGTGCCTTTTGGAGAATGAGCCGGCGAGTTAATCTCTGTGGCCAGGTTAAGGGAGTTACACCCGGAGCCGTAGCGAAAGCGAGTCTGAATAGGGCGACAGTCGCAGGGATTAGACACGAAACCAGGTGATCTACCCATGGCCAGGGTGAAGCGGAGGTAAAACTTCGTGGAGGCCCGAACCTTTCAGAGTTGCAAATCTGAGGGATGAGCTGTGGGTAGCGGTGATATGCCAAACGAACTTGGAGATAGCTTGTTCTCCCCGAAATAGCTTTAGGGCTAGCCTCAAGCGTTGAGTGGCGGAGGTAGAGCACTGGATCGGCTAGGGGGCGTATAGCTTACCAAACCGAACCAAACTCCGAATGCCGTCATTACAAGCTTGGGAGTCGGACCGCGGGAGATGAGTTTCGTGGTCGAGAGGGAAAGAGCCCAGACCGTCGGCTAAGGTCCCCAAGTCTAGGCTAAGTGGGAAAGGATGTGGGATTACTGAGACAGCCAGGAGGTTGGCCTAGAAGCAGCCATCCTTGAAAGAGTGCGTAATAGCTCACTGGTCAAGTGATCCTGCGCCGAAAATGTAACGGGGCTCAAGCCTAGCACCGAAGCCGCGGGGGTTAGCTGGATGGTTGGTTCGTGGATTGGTTGATTGGGTTGAGCTAAGCTCCCCAGACTGATCCACAAGGAACCAGCCAGCAAACCAGCTAACTCGGTAGGGGAGCGTTCTGCAGGCGTGGAAGCTGTACCGCGAGGAGCAGTGGAGCGTGCAGAAGTGAGAATGCCGGCATGAGTAGCGAGAAACGTGTGAGAAACACATTCGCCGTAAACCTAAGGGTTCCGACGGAAGGTTAATCCGCGTCGGGTTAGTCGGGCCTAAGCCGAGGCCGAGAGGCGTAGGCGATGGACAACGGGTTAATATTCCCGTACCACCTGGGAGGAGTGAAGGGGGGACGCAGGAAGGTAGGCCAGCCTGTTATTGGATTCAGGTGCTAAGCTCGTAGGGAGATGATGGCTCCAGGCAAATCCGGAGCCTGATCCTGAGGAGTGATGGCGGTGCCATAGAGCCGGAAGTGGTTAAGCCAAACTGCCAAGAAAAGCCTCTAAGCGTTGAGTCCCGGGTGCCCGTACCGCAAACCGACACAGGTAGGTGGGTAGAGTATACCTAGGCGATCGGGAGAACCCTCGTTAAGGAACTAGGCAAACTGACTCCGTAACTTCGGGAGAAGGAGTGCCCTCTAGGGTGAAGCAAGAACTTGCGGAGCCTTTGAGGGTCGCAGAGAACAGGCCCTGCCGACTGGTTACCAAAACCACAGGTCTCTGCTAAAGCGTAAGCTGAAGTATAGGGGCTGACGCCTGCCCAGTGCCGGAAGGTTAAAGGGAAGGGTTAGGTCTACCTTCGGGTAGATCGAAGCTCTGAACTGAAGCCCCGGTGAACGGCGGCCGTAACTATAACGGTCCTA
>Ga0315532_1002799_pt1 | contig 11661 bp, 11 predicted proteins | sample SalMarWE160370MG_FD_203082 | JGI IMG/M metagenome (GOLD analysis project Ga0315532, IMG submission 203082) | Salt marsh sediment microbial communities from the Plum Island Ecosystem LTER, Massachusetts, United States - Salt Marsh Sediment WE1603-70 ... | reverse complement strand
CTCCGGCGGTTCCAATGACGTATTGGTGAATGTCGTTATTCGGATTACCATCGCCGTCATCAACGCGTGCGTGGTCATAGAAGTGGTCATGGCCGCAAAAATAAGTTCGTCCTCCGGCGTTTTTGATACTTGTCCAAAACACATCGCGCTGGGCAGGATAGTAGTCGAGACAATCGGAATGGCGAGATCTAAAAGCCTGTTCGTGGCCGGTGATGAAGATATGCGGTTTGGTATTTGCCGCCAATTGGTCATCCAACCACTCCTGGTTGACCTTATGGTGAAAATCATGCCTGACACCGGCATATTCATCAAGCATGACAATAAAGGTATTTTTGTGCGTAACAGAATACGTCATAAATTTCTCATTTGCAGGGCCGTTGTCGGGCAGCTTTTGTTTGGGATTAGAATCGCTGCCGAAGACGTTAAGCCAGCGTAACATATTATTGTCATTTGGGTCGGGACTGGTACCGGGGTGAGGATAGGCGCTCCAGACATCACCAAGCTCGTGATTACCGCGGCCGACATAGACGGTAATGCCGGCATCGTAAACCGGTTCCATTATTTCTACCCAGGTTCTGAGATAAGATTCGAATTCGTCTGGGCCGATTGCCAGGTAGCCGGAAACCAGGTCGCCGGAAAACAAGACAAAATCAACACCCTTGCTTTTAATCTCGGCAGCAAGCTCACTGAGGACAACCTGATTGATTCCATTGTCGTTACCGCGGCTGTCGCAGGTAACAATAAATTTCCAAGGCTCCTGGGAAAAAGCTGTCGAAGAAATTGCCGCCAGAAAAAGAACGGCAAGAACAAACTTTGTTGTAATTGTTTTTTTGATTCCCTATTCCTCCTTAAAAAACACATTCATTTCGGTGTTGAATGCGATTGTTTGTTATTCACAAGTTATTCGGAGCTATCTTCTTGTTTTGTGTACTAATCGGCCTGGGGATTAGTGTGCTCTATAAGAATCTTAAAATCGTCGATATCGATTAATCCGTCTGCATTGATGTCACCGAGTAGATAACTTTCCGGTGATTTTGTGCTGTTTAAGATGTTATTGAGCAGGATAGTGAAGTCTGATTCACCAACAATGCCGTCGGCATTGAGGTCATACCAAAAGATGCTGTCGCTGTCTTGTTTGTCGCTGATATTCCAGGCCAGGCCGTAGCGCTGGGCTATGGCTATTTCTCTTGGGTCGTCAGTATCGTTCAAGGACAGAACAATTTCGTAGCTGGTATAGTTGGGGTCTGCGGGGACGTAAATGTGCTCAACATTGTCAACATTGCTGTCGCTGTAATCGAGCAGATAATCGTTGGTGGGGTTATTTGGATCAACGGCCCAGAGTTCGAGGCGGAGATTACTGTCTTTTTCAGGGGCCGATTCAAAAGGATAAGTGCTGTTGTAGTGTCTGTTCCAGACGACTGTGGCGGTAATAAATTTATCGGCTGGTTCAGCTAAGGTGATTTTGTACACATTCTCCAGCCTCTGGGTATTATCCAGCTGATTTAAGTCCCAGCCGGTTGTTGGAATATCACCGGGCTTATTTGGCCCGGCGATTAAATGGTTGTAGGCCCCGACTGCGTTTAACATACCAGCCCCCTGAATGTAGTCCAGAGGGGCGATGTGGTCATCGTCGGTTTGGAGCAGGCCCTTGTGCCAGTAGGGCAGTTTGACTGCGGAATTTAGCAAAATTGCTTTGATTACGCAATTTCCGCCTTCCGGTGAGATAGCCGGACTTAAGTTCGGGTTCTGTTTGGCCTTTTGAACGAGCAGGCCGATTGTTCCTGAAACTATCGGCGTCGAGAAGCTCGACCAGTTACCGGTTGGTTCATAGCTGTTGGATTTGTTATCGTCTGCAGCTAAGCAATTACCGGGAGCGACGATGTCAGGTTTGCATTGCTCATCGCCGGTCGGGCCGAAACTCGAATGCTCCGGATAGGCCAAGGCAAAATGAGCCAGGTTGGTTGCAAGATCTTCGGTGTTTACAGAGTCAATTACCCCAACTCCGATGATATTTGCTCCGGCACCGGGATACAGAACAGGGTCATGAGCATCGGTGCCGTTACCTATGGCGGCCACGATAATAATGCCGTAGTGCTCGGCCAATGATTCAATACCCTTTGTCCACCAGTCTTCAAATTGAATACCGTTACCGATTGTTATAATATCTGCATCCGGTGGTAGGTTATCGAATACATTATTTGTTAAGAAATGCCAGAATTCGTAGATATCAGCCTGAGCCTGCGGTGCTGTGCCTTGGTAGTAGAATCGTCCTATTTGTGGATAAAATGCGTCTGGGTCTTCTCCGAGCAGTATAGAGCAAATGGCTGTTGAATGGGGTGAAATGCCGGCAGGCGGTACACTTTGGTCGTGAAATCTGAGCCGGTTGGCCTTGAAGCAATTATGCTCGATATTGGGGCGATAATCGTTTTGTGGTTCATCGTCGATATAGGTAATGCTTCGGCAGATAACGGCGAATTTTACGCCGTCACCTGTTAGATTAGGGTCTATCCGTCTTAAGGCATAAATTCCGGCATGTTCCAATCCCAGCGGCTGGAGAGTATTGTCATTCTGTGGCTCTTGGGCCCTGGCGGTGGTGCCGGCGCTTAACAATGCTGCCATGCAGGCCATCAGGCTCAACACCTTTATATTTACCTGCCTATAAGGCAGTGTTTTTTTAACTGTTTGTGTCACTTCATAAACTCCAGAGGTGGCGCCACAAACCAGCAGGAACAAAGTTGCTCCCCCGATAAGCCAACCTCCTTAGCCTGTATATTCTTGTCCGTGAATTCTTGGTAATATGATACCATAAAATGCCTTTGTTTTCAAGTAAATTATCCCGTAAGTTCCTGTAATATTATGTATTATAGTATTAAAAGTGCGGTTTTTCAAAACTTATTGAGAAATCTTGCCTTTATTAGTCGTAGTTGCTATACTCGATGTGATATTCAGGTTGTTTTTTAATTGGTGGTTTGCTGCGATTATGAAGATAATTTTAGATTCCGGACAAATTGAGCAGGTCCTCAAGGACTTGACAGGTCGTATTCTTTCTGAAATCCCGGCAGAAATGGATATCGCAGTAATCGGTATCCGCAGCAGGGGAGAGGTCCTTGCCCAGAGATTATCGGGCCAATTATCCCAGAAGCTTGGTAAAGATGTTCCGTGTGGAACTCTGGATATAACGCTTTATCGTGACGACCTGAACTCGCCGCAAGGTACTGCCCAGCCGTTGGTTCGCACCACAGAAATTGGATTCGATATAGACGATAAAATCATTATTTTAATTGATGATGTTCTATATACCGGCCGGTCGGCACGGGCAGCGATGGATGCCCTCATAGATTTGGGCAGGCCCAAGGCGATAAGGTTGGCGGTCCTTGTTGACCGAATCGGCAGGGAGTTACCGATACAGGCTGATTACGCCGGATATAAAGCCGATGCCGCACCCGGTAAATTAGTACAGGTCAACCTTGTCGAATCGGATGGAAAAGACCAGGTAGTCATCGAGTAAATGAGTGGATGCGTGAATGAGGAAATGAGTAGATGAGTTACACATTAACTCATAAACTCATAAACTCATATACGCATATACGAAACTATGGCCTTAAAAAGAAAAAGTAAACAATTCAAGTGGCATCGCAAACATTTACTCGGCTTGCGGGAGCTTAGTGCCGAAGAGATTACATATATTCTTGACACGGCCAAAGGTTTTGAGCAAATAAGCACCCGGTCAGTTAAAAAGGCCCCGCCTTTGCGCGGCAAGGTTGTTGTGAACCTGTTTTTTGAGGACAGCACACGGACGCGAAACAGCTTTGCCTTGGCTGCAAATCGATTGAGCGCTGATATTATCGAATTTACCAAGAAGACCAGCTCCGTCAGTAAAGGCGAGACCCTTTTGGATACTGCTAGGAATCTGGAAGCGATGGGAATTGACATTGTTGTGATTCGACACAATGCCGGTGGAGCGCCGAAATTTTTGAGCAGGAATATCAACGCCTGTGTGGTCAATGCCGGCGACGGGTTCTGCGAACATCCGACACAGGGACTTCTGGATGTCTATACTATTCGCAAAATAAAAGGTACCCTTGAGGGATTAAAGATAGCGATTGTCGGCGATATAGCGCACTCGCGGGTTGCCCGCAGCGATATGTGGGCAATGACAAAACTCGGCGCCGAGGTAATATTTGTCGGCCCGCCGACACTTATGCCGACACAGGCAGACCGATTACCGGTTAAGGTAAGCTACAGCCTTGATGAGGTTATCGAAAAGGTCGATGTGATAAATATGCTTCGGATTCAGTTCGAGCGGCTCGGCGGCAATCCTTTTCCTTCTATACGGGAGTATTCGCATTATTTCGGATTGACTGTCGAGCGTATGAAAAAGGCTAAACCCTATATTTTGGTTATGCACCCGGGGCCGATTAACAGAGGACTGGAGATGGAAAGTGAAGTAGCCGACGGCCGGAACAGTGTTATCTTAGAGCAGGTAACCAACGGCCTGGCTGTGAGAATGGCAGTGCTGTTCCTGGTCAACCAGGCGGCAGCAGAAAGACTTAAGGCTTAAAACAAAAAATGCAAAAGCGGATACTATTATCAGCAGTTTCAATTTTCATCTGTGTCCAGGCCTATCCGGCCCAATCGGCAGAGTCGGCGGAAAAATCGCCAAGTTTTAAACGTGTTAAGAAACTGATTGGCGAGCGCTATAGAATTAAAGCGTTGTTGGCTGACCACGAGCGTATGCAAAGTTTGCCGGATGCTGAAAAGAGACTCGCTGAGTATAAGGAAAAATTAGAGCAAATAAAAAAGCTTGAGGCCGAATATGTACCGCCGGAGGTGGCAAAAAAACGTGATGAGGAATGGAAGAAATTAAAAGAGATGCATGGTGATGAATGGAGCCAAATTTATGTAAAGATGCGTGGTACGGTATCTACATTGGTTTTTATCGAAGCTTTGAACACCGAAATTGAACCATTTCTTCGGATAATGCATATTGGCGGTATGGACGAGCCAACAAAAGAGTTATTTGCTCTTCTGGGGATGGATAAGTCCACGGACCCGGATGAATTCTGGCGGTCGGTCAAAGAGGTTTTTATTATCTTCTTCAGGAAAAGTCGCGAACTAAGACGTCTTCGGCAATTGCGGGTGCTATATGATATTCCGGATGCCGTGTTTGAGCAGGCCTGTGATAAGTCGAACCCGAAGAAAGAATTGTACACCTTTGGATACCTCTACCTTATTGAGTCATTATCAGAGGAAAAAAAGCAAGAGAGGCAAAAAGAGCTTGAAAGTGTTGATGCCGAGCTTGCCAAATATCCCGACTGGAAAGAAATTGAGCAGGAGCTTTTGAAGTCAGCCGGGGCTAAAACAGAAAAGGTAACAGTGGAAAAACCTAAAGAAAAAGCAGTTCGCGTAAAGCAGGGTGAGGTGATAGAGAGATTTGTGGAGCACTGCACGCCGAGGGGGCGATTTTGTCTGGATGTGGAGACGGGACGATTATTGACTCGTGAACTGACTGGTAGCATTACTAGCATTACTGTGTATCCCAAGGGGGTTGATTTTAGTTGTATGGTTTTACCTGAATTGAGGGGATTATTTGAAGTAGGTGCTGATTTATTGCCGGTGGCTGATGAATTGTGGGATAGCGCAAGCGCTGATCTATTGAAGGAGAAACTTGACAATATTGGGGCACTCAAGGAATCAGTTTTTATAGAGGCGGAACGGCGTTTGATTAAGGACGAGCTGCCCGTTACTTATGCGTTTCGTACGCAGCAAGGCAGCGTCGGCATTTTGCAAGTACTGAAGATTGAGTTACGACAAGGGATTAGTGTTAGATACAAGATACTTTCATTTGGCACAGAAAGGAAACAAGCTGAGGTTGAAAGGCGTTAAGTTGAGGTAGAAATGGATTCCCGCCTGCGCGGGAATGACAATACTATGAACTACGAACAATGAACTCTTAATGAAGGTGAATATGGTCGGGGAATAATCGCCAGACTATATCGTGCTGCCTGAGGTTAGATCCACCTATCGTTGAGAAAAAGTAATCATCATCGGGTTCTATAAATATAAAAGTGAAAAAATGATTATTCATAACTTATTGTTGTGTAGGAGTACCTAATGAAGTATATGGTTAAACTTGAGAAGACTGACGAAGGTTATGCCGTCTGGTGTCCCGGGTTGCCTGGATGCTGGTCCCAGGGTGCAACTGAAGAAGAGGCTCTCGAAAATATAAAGGACGCTATAGAGACATACCTTGCAACAGTCGAGGAACTGCTGAAAGATAAAACAACTCGTTCGGTTGAGGTGGCGGTGTAATTATGCCAAAACTTCCAGGTGTGTCCCACAGTCGCGCTGTCAGGGCCTTTGAGAAAGCGGGCTTTTGGGTGGTCCGCGAAGGTAGGCATATATCAATGACCGAGGGCGGACGAATTATCATCATCCCTCGCGCAAATCCAATCAACGCTTTCACGATGGGTGGGATTATCAAAGATGCAGGGATGACGGTAAAGGAATTCAAGAAACTGCTCTGAGGCAACTCGAAAGGAGACAAAGGTTATGGCCGCAATAGAGATAGAAAGAATGTTAACCCTTGTACCTCAGCTATTAGAGATTCCTCACAGCCGGATTTGGACGACGTACGATAAAGATGCTGACGTGCTGTATGTTAATTTCAAGAAGCCCAGCCATGCGGATGATTCTAAAATAACGGATGATGACATCATAGTTAGGTATGAAGCAGGACAAATTGTAGGTATCACCATACTAAATGCAAGCAAAAGAGCTTCTTAATAGACAGCAGCAGAATGGGATTGATTATTTAAATATGAGCTCTGAATTATTGATAAAAAATGGTCGGGTAATAGACCCTGCGAACGGCATCGACAAAAAATGCGATGTGCTTATCGTTGATGAAAAGATTGCAGAGGTCGGAGAAAAGACCCAAGACCCAAGACTCAAGACCCAAGACTGTAAGGTTATTGATGCGGCCGGTAAATTGGTTGTGCCGGGGTTGATTGACATCCACGTTCACTTTCGTGAGCCGGGCGACGAAGAAGAAGAAACGATAGCGAGCGGCTCAAAGGCGGCGGTGGCAGCAGGTTTTACTTCGGTTGTCTGTATGCCGAATACCAATCCTGTCATAGAAAATGAAACCGATGTCGAATACATCCATCGGAAGGGCAGACAGACCAGGAAAACTCATGTTTACACGATGGGAGCTATTACGAAAGGACGAGAGGGCGTTGAGCTTGCTGAGATGGGATTTATGGCTGACGCAGGGGCCGTTGGTTTTACCGATGACGGCAGGGGGGTGCAGGACCCGGCGGTTATGTTGCGGGCTTTGAAATATGCTGCTATGTTCGATGTGTTTGTGGCTCAGCATTGTCAGGACAACGGTTTTGCCGGCAACGGTGTAATGAATGCCGGTTACTATTCGACTATACTTGGTCTGCCGGGGATAGACCCGTTAGCGGAAGAGGCGATGCTGTGGCGCGATATTCAGCTCATCAAAAAAGCTGAGGTTCGTTATCACGCCCAGCACATATCGACTGCCGGCTCGGTCGAGCTGATAAGGGCTGCTAAAAGAGATTCTCTGCCGATTACCTGCGAGGTAACGCCGCATCATTTGCTTTTTACCGAGGAGCGCTGCGCCGAATATGACACCAACTACAAGGTAAACCCACCTTTAAGGACAGAAAAAGATGTTGAGTCTCTAAAGCAGGCGATTGCTGAAGGGCTCATCGATGCACTGGTAACGGACCATGCTCCGCACCTGCAAAGTGAAAAGGAGCTGGAATTTTTAGCTGCTCCTTTCGGCATAGCAAGTTTGGAATGTGCGCTGGGTCTTTACGTCAAAGCTCTTATTGAGCCTGCTGTTCTGGATTGGCCCGGCTTGATTCGTTTGATGACGGAAAAGCCGGCTAAGATAATTGGTGTTGATAAGGGCACGCTTGGAGTAGGCAGACAGGCCGACGTTACTATTATCGACCCGAATGCCGAGTATGAAATTGACGTAAACACATTCCGCTCCAAGAGCAGGAACTGTCCCTATCATGGCTGGAAAGTCAAAGGCAAGGTCGAAAAAACAATCGTCGGCGGCGAAATAAGATTCGAAGCGTAAAGCGATATGGAGAAGAATCATGGGCATTACTTATGTTGAAGGTCGAGTGAAGGGGCCAACCGGCAAAGAAAAAACCATGAAGTTCCTTATAGATAGCGGATCAAAGTATTCCCTCGTTCCCAAAAAGGTGTGGAAAGCGATTGGTTTAAAGCCAAAACGCAGGATGTCTTTTATTTTGGCTGATGGAACAACGGTTGAAAGAGCGGTATCAGAAGCCTATATAGTTCTCCCGCAAGGAGAGGCCCATACACCTGTGATTTTGGGCAAGGAAAGGGATGAAGCATTGTTAGGAGTAGTAACATTAGAAATTCTCGGTCTGGTGTTTAATCCATTCGACCGAACCCTCAGTCCAGCGCGCATGTTGCTATGCTGACAAATCATAGAAAGAAATTGACGTAGATAAATTCCGTTCCAAGAGCAGAAACTGTCCATATCACGGCTGGAAATTCAAAGGAAAGGTCGAAAAAACAATCATCGGCGGCGAAATAAGATTCGAAGTTGAGGACCAATAGTGCGTAGTTGAGAGTTCATAGACCACAAACTATGAACTATGAATCATGTTTATTATTGACGGTCATAATCTGTTGTACTCGATTCATAAAGCGGCCGAAGACTCTGAGTCAATCAGCGATGTTGGGTTGTGCCGGATTGTCGGTAGATACTTAAAGCAAATCGGCCAAAGCGGTGCAATTATTTTTGACGGTACCGGCCCCCGGGACAAAAGCGGGTTCGATGATATAAGCAATCTGGAGGTTTTTTTCGCCGGCTTAGGTACCGATACCGATACGGTAATCGAGGATAAGATAACCGCAAGTACAGCACCGAGGAGATTGACAATTGTCAGCAGCGACCGAAGATTGCGAAAAGCAGCCCGGGCCAGAAAAGCAATATCAGTAAAGTCGGAAGTCTTCTGGAATAATATCCAGAAGCAGTTGAGTCGAAAAAAAGCGGCAAAAGAGCCGGCTGCAAAACGCCGAGGACTAAGCGAGAGCGAAACCAAGCAATGGCTTGAATTTTTTGGTCTTGAGCAATAACGTTTTTTTGCCGATATATGATATATATTGTGATAATGTATTGTGAACCTTTTTGAAAGGGTAACTGATTATGAACTGTCCTGCGTGCGGAAATGTGTTACAGGAAATAACGATAGGGGATGTGAAGGTTGATGTATGTCAGGGCGGCTGTGGCGGTATCTGGTTTGACAATTTTGAGATCAAGAAATTCGATGAGCCGCACGAGTCTGCGGGCGAAGAACTATTAGACATAGAGCGAGACGAGAGCGTAATTGTCGACCATAAAAAGAAATTGAAGTGTCCGAAATGTGACGAGGTTGTGATGATGCGGCACTTTTTTAGTGTTAAAAAGCAAGTTGAGGTCGATGAATGTCCAGGCTGTGGCGGCTTTTGGCTGGATGCCGGTGAGCTGCTCAAGATTCGCAGTCTTTTCGATACCGAAGAAGAAAGACACAGAGCGGCTCAAGAGTATTTCTCGGAAGTCTTTGGTGGTGAATTGGCTGCGATGGAAGCCGAAGACAAAGCTAAACTTAACAAAGCAAAGAAGATTTCAAATATGTTCCGTTTTATTTGCCCGAGCTATTACATCCCGGGAAAGCAGGATTGGGGAGCCTTTTAGTTTTTTGTATTCATACTGACCGATTCGTTCTGTCCTTGCCGCGAAAGCAGGAATCCAGATTATCGATGGGATAGGATTCCATAGTGAGTGCGGAATGCAGATATCCGCTGTGGCCGGATTTCCGACAGGTGTAACAATTCCTCAGAGTACACCTGACAGAACAGTAGTGTCAAAATAAAACAAAATCCCTCGATAAACCGGAGCTTTCTGCCCCAGAATCGAGGGATTTCGTCGCACAAAGTCTTTTATCTTTCTAAAGTCCTATTGAACTGCTTGTTTCTCCGGCAAAATCCCGCTCTTTGCCGCCTATTATCACTTTATTAACTGTGAATGTGACCGAGCTGCCGCTTCCTACCCACTCAGTCCTGAAGCTGACTCTGCCATTTCCTTCGATTGTGCCGGAGACAGTGCCACCATAACTTCCATCCCAGGTTCCCTCGATGGTTGCTCCGTCGATAGGTTGTCCAGAGGGACTACCCTTTGTAACCGTAACCACTGCTGTTACTGTGTACCAGGTCCGGAAGATTCGGCTCTTTGACATTCCAATGTTCACGTATATGGATGGCATGTTTAGGTGGATATAGTTGGTCTTAGTTTTTTTATCCGAGCCGCCTGGACCTTGTACTGTTAAGCTGACTGTGAAATCACCGGTATTCTTATATATATATGTGTGGGATGGATTTTGTTTGGTTGACGTTGTTCCATCGCCAAAATTCCACAACCAACTGTTGGCATTGGAGGATAGGTCGAAGAATTGCACGGTTAGCGGGCCGTCACCGGTTCTCGGTATTCCCACAAAGTCCGCCACAGGCACAGAATGTGGATATGGAGGTGCGTTTATGTGGATGTAGTCGGTCCTGGTTTTGGTATCCGAACCGTCTGGACCTTGTACTGTTAAGCTGACTGTGTAATCACCGGTTTTTGTGTACATGTATGTATGGGACGGATTTTGTTCGGTTGATGTTGTTCCATCGCCAAAATTCCATAACCAACTGGTGGCATTAGTGGATTGGTCGAAGAATTGCACGGTTAGCGGGCCGTCACCGGTTCTCGGTATTCCCACAAAGTCCGCCACAGGCACAGGATGTGGAGGTGCGGTTATGTGGATGTAGTCGTACCTGTTTTTGTTACTCCAGCCGCCTGGCCCTGTTGCTCTCAAGTGTACTGTGTAAGTACCAGAGTTTTTGTACGTGTGAACAGGATTTTGCTTGGTTGATTGTTCTCCGTCTCCAAAGTCCCATGACCACCGTGTAATACCTCCAAGGGATGTAACATCCATACTAAATAACGAAGATCCCTCTTCCCAACAGTGGCCGGCATATGCCATGCAGGTGGACAGATCGGTGAATTGCACGCTCAAAGGGGCATCGCCATCTGTCGGCTGTCCCTCAAAGTTCGCCACAGGAGTCCGTGCCATGAACGCATTGATATAATTTTCCTTGGTTTCGGTATCTGAGCCATTTGAATCTGTTACTGTCAAGCTCACAGTATAGTGACAAGTATCCGTATATGTGTGCAGTGGATTCTGCTGGTTTGATGTTGTTCCGTCACCGAAATCCCATAACCAGCTGGTGATATTTCCGGTGGATTCATCGATGAATTGCACTATCAGGGGATGGCCACCGCTTGTCGGTTCTGCCTTAAACTTTGCTGCAAGAGGTAAAGGTCCTGGTTCTGGTTCGGGTTCGGGTTCGGGTTCTGGTTCGGGCCCTGGTTCGGGTCCTGGTCCGGGTTTCCATTTAAGAGCAGCAGAAGCGTTTACTATCCCCCAGCCGTGTTTTACATCCCAGCCTGCCGGCCCCTTATCCTCTGCTGTGGATTCTAAAGCTTCTCTGACATCCGCAGGTTTGACAGCAACTTCGTTTGCTATGAGTAAAGCTGCAACTGCGGAGACGTGCGCAGCAGCCATTGAA
>Ga0315532_1002797_pt1 | contig 11672 bp, 6 predicted proteins | sample SalMarWE160370MG_FD_203082 | JGI IMG/M metagenome (GOLD analysis project Ga0315532, IMG submission 203082) | Salt marsh sediment microbial communities from the Plum Island Ecosystem LTER, Massachusetts, United States - Salt Marsh Sediment WE1603-70 ... | reverse complement strand
TATTTCCGAGTAGAAACACCTTTCATCAGTATCTTCAGGATCTGCGAACCCAGCCGAGTGTTCATGACCATGGCTTCATAGGCTGCAATGGATACTTCGTTGCCGCAGCCTTTGCCTTTTTTGCGTAGGCGGGGCTTTTCGATTCGTAGTCTGCGTTCGGACAGTGAAACAACTCCTTGTTGCCTGCCGTGCCAAGTGACATCTCCGTGAGCTTTGCCTGGCTGTTTTGGGCCGGCTATCTGTTGTGCACTGAGCAGAAGTACCGCTTCTATAGCCGCTTTGCCCGTGACGTTGATGAGCTCATCGAGAGCCTGTTCGGTGTTGCAGATCATATCAAGCAACGGCAGTAGTAACTGGCCGTCCTTACTGAGGAATTCTGCGATTTTTCGACTGTCGGTCTTATTGGCAATTTGATACGATTGTGTTTGCATGGCTACTCCTTTCAAAAATGTTTATCTTGTTTTCTGGCCTGAGCTTACTCAAGTCAGGCCGGAGTAGCCATCGTATATTTCAACCTCCAACTATAGATGGGACATCGTCCTGCGGGAACAGCCCGCTGTTTGACTTCACGGACGCGATGACCGCTGGGGCGTGGGTCAACATCCGGTCCATACCCGATGAATGGCGTGCCATTGTCACCAAGGGCGACAGCGCCTGGAGACTTGCCACCTACATAGGTACCACCGGATTCCAGTTCGCGTTCACAGGCGCCGACCGCGGCTGGCAGGGTGCCAACTCAGTGACGCAGGTGGGGTTTGACGAATGGCACTACATCTGCGGCACGTATGATAAGAGCGTAGGTGCCTGCCTGTACATCGATGGGATACTCGACGCGACGAACGAGGACAAGGATGGCATTGACGTGGATCCGTACAACGTGTGGATCGGCGGCAACTCCGAGCCCATGAGCTGGAAGCCGGGTCGCTACTTTGACGGCATGATCGATGAGGTCAGGTTGTACGACCGGGCTTTGTCTGCTGATGAGATTGCTTTCCTTGCTGGTAATTAACAAACGCCGGTAGCTCGCAATCTTGTTTGTTACCAGTAGTAATAGCTGTTTTGCAATGTTTCGGGGTCTATACCGATTCGGTATAGGCCCCGATTGTTTATGCGAAGTGGAAATGGGGTATGCGATCTCAGGAAGGTATTTTGACAGAATAATCATAGTTAATACCCTGTCTGTTAAAAATTCTCCCACATTCTTTGGGACGGTTAGTGCTTGGTTCTTTCCTTGACAACACGGATAAAGGCCCATAGAATCCGTACTTTACAAAATGCCAAACACCATAGTGAGGTATATATGCAATTGAAATTACGGTTTCTCGGTGCTGCTCAAAACGTCACAGGTTCAAGACACTTGCTTGAGGTTAATGGCACCAGGATTTTAGTGGATTGTGGGCTCTACCAGGAGCGAGACTTCAAAGCAAGAAACTGGGAGCCATTCAATGTTCTGCCCGAAAGTATCGATGCGGTACTTCTAACCCATGCCCATCTTGATCATTGCGGTTTGCTACCAAAGCTTGTGCGTGACGGATTCAAAGGCAAAATCTATTGTACCGCTGCGACTTCAGAGATAGCGCGAATTATATTGCTGGACGCCGCACACCTGCAAGAAGAGGATGCCGAATACAAACGCAGGAGGCACGAACGCGAAGGGCGAAAAGGTCCGTATCCTGAGATTCCCCTTTACACTACCGCCGACGCCGAAGCATCTTTCCCACTTTTTACTCCCGTACGATACAAACAGCCCGTCGAAATCGGCGACGGTATCGAAGCCAGATTTTGTGATGCTGGCCATGTTCTTGGCTCCTCGATCATAAAAGTAACAGTTCACCAAAAAGGCAAAACAAGAAGCGTTCTGTTCTCCGGTGACATTGGCAGACCCCACAGACCCATAGTCCGCGATCCAACTTATGTCGATGAAGCAGACTACATCCTCGTCGAGTCAACTTACGGTGATAGAATACATCAGGGGCGTGAAGACACTAAGAAAACGATCGCCGATGTCATAAATTCAACAAAAGCCGCTGGAGGTAACATCATCGTCCCCAGTTTTGCGCTTGAGCGGTCCCAAGAAGTTCTTTATTACATAAACGAATTGCTTCTTGAAAACGCCATACCGCACATAATGGTCTTCCTGGACAGTCCAATGGCCTCCAGCATCACTAAGGTTTTTCAGCACCACCCAGAACTCTTTGACGAGGAGATGACAGAATTCGTTAGTAGACACGAATCGCCATTCAAATTCCCTGGCCTGAAAATGGTCGAAACGACCAAAGAGTCAAAAGCGATCAAACACATAAAGGGCACAGTTATGGTGATAGCAGGCTCGGGGATGTGCACAGGTGGTAGAATAAAACACCATCTTGTCAACAACATCTCTCAACCTGAAAGTACCATTATGTTCGTGGGTTATCAAGCTATCGGCACACTCGGTAGAAGAATCGTTAATGGTGAAAAGGAGGTCAGAATACTCGGACAAAACCATCCCGTAATGGCCAACGTGGTGCAAATCAACGGATTCTCAGCTCACGCAGACAAAGAAGAACTTGCCCAATGGCTAAGTGGATTAAAGAAGCCTCCGCGAAAGCTATTTGTCGTCCATGGTGAATCAGACAGCGCCAAGCATTTCGGCCACTACATCAGAGAAAAAACCGGCTGGAATGTAGCTGTTCCAGCCTATAAAGACGAGGTCGTCCTCGATTAGTCGTTGCGAAGCTTGTGGAGAATATCCCAATACGCACCACGTGCTCCTTGGCTGATTGCCTCTGCAAGCTGCGTGTTATCATTATAATTGTGGTCGGTTGGCGCAGCAGTTGTAGCGGCACCCGGCGTGGTTTCCTCAATTGGATCAAAGAATCTTCTATCCCCATCAATTAGGTCTTTTATCAGCCTCGCAGGTCTCGGACCTAAATCCTGAGAAATGTAGAATGTCGGCTTGAAAAAATCTACCGGCCCAGTATATTTCCGTTGCAGGTTCGGATTATCCTCCAACGGGCCTTCTAATTCTACAATACGTGCCATCTCCGTATCCGGATAAACTCTAACACCGAGTGGCGCGCCTGCGCAATCTGGGCCGATTTGCTTTACAAATTCAATAGCTTCAGCCACAGTTTCAGGCGTTTCACCGGGCCCACCTAATAGCAGATCAATCATGACCTTTATTCCATTCTCTCGGCACAAGCGAACTGCCAAAGCAAGGTCTTCCTTATCATGAAGCTGACGGTAGGTCTTGAGCATCTGATGGCTGGCGGAGTCACCTGTAAAATCTATGCCGACACAACCCGCCTCCCGCATAGATCGGGCAAGCTCAGCATCAAACGGCACCACCGCCATATAGGTATACCACTTTATTATGTCCCCGAGCGATCTTCGAATGAACTCTTCGCATACTGCCAGCGCATGACTGCGAGGAATGTTAAACTCAGAATCACACAAATGCACTAATTCTACCCCCTGCGCAATTAAAGACTCCACCTCATCAGCCACTTCTGAGGGATCACGTAGCCTAAGTTCTGTGCCCTTAGCCAGAGGATCGGCGCAATACACACATTGTCTGTTGCAACCTCGCTTAGTCTCAAGTCCGCATTGACCTCCTCTCTTGAAATACGTGAGGTTATCGATAGCGTCTCGGCTCGTCGGCAGGGAAAGCGGCATGGGCCAAGCCGGATGGTTACTCTGGATGGTCCCATTCAACCGCCAAACAAGGCCATCCACGCTATTAAAGCGCCTCGAGGTTTGCAGCTCATTATAAAGCGATACGGTTGCCTGCTCACCGTCGCCGCGAATACCAAAGTCAGCTCCCGTATACTCAACAATGCGCTCAGCAAAGATTGAAAACCCAACCCCACCAACCACAATCGGAGCATCGGTTAGGTTTCGTATCTTGTGTACCATCTCAGCCAAATCGGGAATAAACCACTTTGCGCTCGGCCAAAAACAATCATCAACGTTACGGAATGACAGTCCAACCAGCCTGGGACTATGGTTGGTAAAGTAGTCTCGCAATGAAACATCGGGATCATCGCAAAGACACAAATCCAACAAATCTACATCGATGTTTGCTCTTCTGGCGCTTGTTGCGAGATAATCAAGCCCAATTGGCCCAATCGCAGGAACCATTCTGTTTGTGTTTATAAGCGTCAACATATTCTTGTAATATTAACCAGACAAAAGGCATAATTCAAGATTTCTATAAAACACAGTGCCAAACTAGCGCTTACCGCTTCATAACAAGTGCCTGAAAAATGGAGCAGTGCAGTATATAATACTTTATGGATGATGACGCCAATGGCGACAATGCTTCTTTTTGAGCGTGCATCGGATACGCCAAAAAGAACTAAACTCCACTCAAACAAATAATCAGGTGAAACAAATCTGCATATTGAAGATGTACAAAGAAATGAAACAATTATACCGCTGCCTGTTAACGCCGATTAAAAAGGATTACCGATCAGGTCCTTGGCAGGCTATTAGATGACTTCCTCCTTCGTTCTGCAAAATAACTCAATACAATCCCCAATTCGAACAGCGCATACAGCGGTATTGCCAGAGTTATTTGAGAGATCACGTCCGGCGGAGTGACCGTAGCGGCAACGATAAACATGGCAAGCAGAACGTATTTTCTTGATCTTCGAAGTGACTGTAGCGAAACAAGTCCCGTCCTGTTTAAAAAGAAAATCGCTATCGGCGTCTGAAAAGCAATGCCGAAAACCAACATTAGGACAGTAACAAAAGAGACATACTTTTGAAGCGTCCAGTTCGGCTCAACCTTAATGAACTCACCGAATTTCAAAAAAAAACGCAGCGATATCGGCGCTACTATGACAAGAAAAAACAGCGCACCAAAGAGAAACAGCACCGCAGAGAACGGTACTGCCTTATTTACATACCGTCTCTCAAGCGGATAAAGACCCGCAGCAATGAACATCCACAACTGATAAAAAACCCAAGGTGATGAGATTATCAAGCCAGCAATCAATGATATCTTCATGTACACTATAAAGGCATCTGCCGGTGCGAGCACTATCAGTGGTACACCAGGCATAACCTTGTCGTGTGGATAATAAATAAACGCTTTTATGTAGTTGAAGAAAAAAGGAATCAGACACACAATAACAGCGACCAACATTCCCCCCAGCGCAAGGAACAACCGCGTGCGCAATTCCTCAAGATGGTCGCCTAAACTCATCGTGCTGTTAAGTGGGTCTTTTTTCTTGGTACCGCCCATGTTAACGGATCATGTGGAATGTAAAAAACCTCAGCTCAGGAAGCTCAGTCCTGCGTATCGGAGTCTTTGAGCCCAGCAGCGCTCTTAGCTTCGTTTACTACATCGTCCTTGATTTCTCTGGCCTCATTCACAAGCTCGTCCTTACTGTCTTTAGCCTCATTAATGCCTTTCTTAAATTCTGTAAGGCTTCTGCCTAAGCTCCGTGCAAGCTCAGGTAATCGCCTGCCAAATATCAGCAAGGCGATCACAAGGATAATCAGCCATTCCGATCCGCCGGGCAGTCCGAACCACGCCAGGATATATTGTATATGTTCAGCCATACTCGCCTCCCATTAACTGCACGTACTTATTGTAACACCAAATCAGGTGTTTTGTTAATCAGCCTGACAATCGAAATACTAGTTGTTAATAATCTAGTATACTTATGCCCCATCGCATAGTCAAAACAATAATATGGCCGATGCTGGCTACCGATTCATATTGAATTTGCAGGCAGATTCTTATGCAGCTAAAATCCAGTTAGCCCAAAGTCTGTCCAAATTTTCGCTGTTGAGCAACCCTACTCAATTATAATAGACTACTTCGAACGCTGTGCCAATATATACTTGCAAGAACTCCCGATGAAACAACTAACATCATAAACTCTGACGCGAAATCCACAATGACGTCTGCGCTGTCATTGCGCCTGATATATCGCACTTTATCCAAAAAACAACCGGGACCCATCCTTAAACAAGTATGGGCCCCGGACTCATTCAATCACATCATCCAACCATCACCTCAAGGATTCCCTACGGCTATGCCGTAGTCAGCCTCACAGTTACTCCTTAGCAGAGCAGTCAGATCACTCAACTCATTCGGCTATGGCTCTGATGGTGATGGCAGGTACAGCCTAATGTCATCAAAGAAAAGACTCCCTTTACCATCTTGTGGATCTGTCTGACTTCCAACGCCGATGGTCATCTTATCGACCAAAGCTAAATCCACTCCGGCATCGCTTAAAACGCTCAGTGAGATATCCCACTGCTGCCAATTATCTTCAAGCACCGCATTGGGATTATCCGGATGTTCGACAACCTTAACCGTACCACCACCTTCTACAGCCACATACAGCGGCTGAGCATCATTGACAGGCATCTCTACGCCGATTGCCTCAACCTGCCAATCACCATCGGTTACGATGCCTGTGGTCGTTACATCAGAGAAAACAGCAGTGCATACCGCATTAGCATTGTGGCTGCAAACTGCCAAGCCGACGTAAATGTCCTGCCGCATCACGATAGTCTGCGGATTGGGGGATGCATCGTCACCGGTGTATTCATCATCCGGCTGCTGGATCCAGTTGGTGCCATCTTCGGAGTAATAGCCGGTGATGTTGTTGCCCTGACGTACCACTCGTACCCACAAGGGCAGAGTAACAACTCCTGTGTCGCTATATGCCTGGAAAGAACCACTACCGGTCTCTGGACGGTTTTGGAAATCCCTACGATTCTCCGGCGTAACAAGCATAAAACCGTTCATGCTGTAAGGATCCAGCGTCTCACGGATCATCACGCCAGCCTTAGCCCAGGGATCAGTATCTTCTATACTCTCTACACAAGCAGTGATAGAACCGTCACCCGAGAGCATCTTATAAGCGTAACGGAACTCATCGGAGCCATCCCAGACATCCGCACCAGCAGCGCTCATCGTATACGTTCCAGCCGGGTCCTCTACGAAGGCCCGAGGATAGCCTTTGAAGAACAGCGTCAATATCTCGACGTCTCTTCTGGTCCAATCCTGAGGAGCATCAAAAGTGCGTGTTGCCTCCGAATATGCTACGCCGGCAGTGTTGTCATAAAAGAATGGCATGGACTGGAAGCCGCTATTAACAATGTTCAGCTCAGCAAAAGGTGCCGTGCTATAACCTACTTGTGAGCCGTTTGTAGCAACGCCCCATCCGTCCACCCAAGTATCGAATACCCGGTCAGGCTCATAGTCATTGTAGTCTTCAAAGTCGTCCACGATTAGATAGTCGGCGACTATAAAGCTCCAGACGTTACCCTTGTTGACTGTGTAGTCGGGGGCAGCATTGACTTCGTCGATTCGCCAATAATAAGTCTGGCCCCATTGGAGAGCTTCGGAGGGAGTGTAGGTAGTCTCGACTTGTCTAACTTGATATACACCCATCGTATCGTCAGTATCAGCATTTGCGACAGCAGAACGGTCGGTGCCAAAATATACATCATGTTGCGCCGCATACTCACCCGGCGTCCAGCTAAGGGGTAAAGCATGTTCGATGTCCACGGTGTATCCGTTTGACGGATATGGATTCCAGGCAAGTAAAGGGTCGCCTCTCATAGTCTTTAAAATCTCGGCCTGCATTAGCCCATAATCGTATATCTGGAAATCATCCAAAGAACCCATAAAGTACGCATCGTTGGGCCATCGCGGCCTACCAAGCCAGTTTTGGGTGGTAACACCAAGATCGCTTAAGACATACGATGATAAAGTAGTCCCAACATCTTGACCATCTAAGTAAAGCTGCAAATTATTAGGTTCTATTACCACAGCCACATGGTGCCAGCCACTGGCAAGTATGCCGCTGCTCGCACTTAAACCTGTAATTGCCCCCCCGTTTGCTGCAATTTCTACATACATAGGCTGGTCCATATTGTCACCGACGCGGGGACTAAGATATATATAGTTATCTGTACCTGTACCGATATTAAAAATGTCCTGCCATGCGTCTCCATCGTTGGAAAAATTTACCCATATTGTAAGAGTGGAACTACTCAGCGTGCTAACGAGCGAACCTATCGGCAATTCCACATAATCATCAACGCCGTCGAATTGCAGTGCACCACCTATCTGGCCTGTTACCCACTGTGGACCATTAATTAGGGTGCCATGATTGTAATAGCCAGACCAGTCAGCAACCATCGTACCCTCACCTTCATCCATCTTCCACCAGCCGGCAAGATTAGGTTTGATAGAAAAGGAAGGCATCGTCTCGAAAGTCCACACATCACCCTTCCAGATGTCGACACCATTGACCTCGTCAATCCGCCAGAAGTAGGTTGTATCAAATTGTAAGGTTCCAGGCTCATAGGTATTGGCGTCATGGTCTTGCTTGATCAGTACGCCCAACGGATTGTCTCTATTGGAGTTGTTGACATCGTTAAAACTAATGCCTAAATATACATCATGCGATTTCGCCTTGGCACCTGGACTCCAAGCAAGGTCAACATCGGGGTTCAAGTATTTGTCCCCATCAGACGGGCTGGGATTATAGGCAGTCAATGGTTGAACTGTAAAACTCCAGATATCGCCCCGCCAAACGTTGTCACCATTGACCTCATCAATCCGCCAGTAATAGATCAGACCTGGCTCAAGACCGGTTAGAGGATAAGTCGTACTGCTAGTAAGGCCTCTGTCTGTGCCCCTGGCGCCCTCATTAACATCTTCCCAATTGTCGCCAAAGTACACATGGTGACCGTCCACATTAGCTGCATAAAGTCCTGCGTCCCACTGAAGGGTCACCTCAGGTTGGTTAATTACATCACCATCAGCCGGTATAGGAGTAGAGGCCTTTTCAGGATTTGCCACCTTTTTTATCTCGGCCTGCGATAGCACGCGGTTATATATCTTGAAATCATCCAAAGAGCCGTCAAAGTACGGATCTGGGGTAGGAGGGGTGTTGTAGTATTGCGACCTACCGAGCCAGTTGTTGGTAGTAGTGCGGAGATCATTCACGCTGTTTACGCAGTTGGTTTTCGAACCGACAACGTCACCATCCACGTACAGAATCATCGTCTTGGTGCTTTCGCTGACGGTTACGGCTACATGGTGCCAGCCGGTGGGCAGTGGGCCAATGCTTGAATCGAATTCGTCCCATCTAGCGTTATTTGCCACAATTGCCACACGCATCGCTGCATTAGCTGCACCAGTACTGGGACAAATGTATATATAGTTCGCTTGACTTGTGCCAAAGTCAAAGATACGCTGCCAGCCTCCCATCGCAGGGTCAGGCCGACCAGACCAGTTCACCCAGATTGAAAAGGTGCACTCGGACAAAGTAGGAATGAGCGGGCCTATATACAAATTGACATAGTCGTCGATCCCGTCGAATTGCAGTGCGCCATCCCTGTAGCCAGCTACCCACAGCGGGCCATTATACAAAAGGCCCATGTTGCCGTAATCGCTTGAGTCAGAGGCAATAGGACCTGTTGTCTCATCGAACTTCCACCAGCCGACAAGATTGGAATCAACACTGTCTGCCGCGCTGGCTCCCACAAAGCCCAGCAACAAAACAACAGAAAGCAAATAAACATTTCTACGCATAATAATCCTCCTTTCAAAAGTTAAGATAACCGGGTCTTCGCTGTACGCTAAAACGACCGTTATCCTTGGCAGGCAAGCGGTCCTTCACCTCTAAACCATGCCTGGATAAAATAGCATTCAAAGAATAACTACATATACTGCCCTATCTACTTCTGAGCCGCAATATCTATGTATAGTTCGTAGCACTGCAACAGAGTATGCAATTGGATCCCCCAATCTGCATAGACTCCGAATTAACGCTCAATCTGAGCAGCTACTCAGCCTGCGCACATTCAACTCCAACTGCAAGAGCTCCTCAAACTATGTATCTACCAAAGCAATATGATACGCTCAGTTACTGCTCGGATTAGAGACTAAGGCGACGCTCGGTAAAGCTTGATGTCATCAAAGTATAGCGTACCTGCTCCATCTTGCGGATCTGTTCTACTTCCAACACCGATGGTCATCTTCTGAACCGCAGGAATATTCACACCAGCATCGCTCAAAACACTGAGCGGGATATCCCACTGCTGCCAGTCGCCTTGCAGCACTGCATTTGGATTATCCGGATGCTCGATAACCTTTTCCGTACCGCCACCTTCCACTGCTATATACAAAGGCGCAGGATCATTGGCGGGCATTTCTACGCCGATGGCTTCGACCTGCCAATCGGCACCGGTAACGTTGCCAGTAGTTGTTACGTCGGAGAAAACAGCAGTGCCCGCCGCAGTAGCGTTGTGGCTTGTATACGCCATACCTACATAGACATCCTGCCGCATCACGATAATCTGCGGATTAGTAGACGCATCTCCACCGGTATTCTCATCATCCGGCTGCTGTATCCATTCAGTACCATTTTCAGAGTAATAAGCAGTGATGTTGTTGCCCTGACGTACCAACCTAACCCACAAGGGCAGATCAATGGCTCCCGGGTTACTATTTGCCGAGTAAGTATCAGCAGGAGCAATCGGACGATTCTGAAAAGCCCTGTGACGGCTCGGCGTAACGCACATAAAGCCGTGCACGCTGTAGTCTTCCAGCGTCTCACGGATCATCACACCAGCCTTAGCCCACATATCCGTATTGTCAATGCTTATTACACGAGCTGTAATCGAACCATCGCCGGAAAGCGTCTTATAAGCAAAACGGAACTCATCGGACACATCCCAAATATCTGCACCGCTAGCACCCATCTTGTATGTACCGGCTGGGTCCTCTACAAATGCTATAGGATAGCCTCTGAAAAACAGGGTTAACTTCTCAACGCCGTCTCTGGTCCAATCCTGTGGGGCATCAAAAGTGCGTACGGCCTCTGAATATGCTACGCCGCTAGTGTTAGTGTAAAAGAACGGCATAGACTGGAATCCACTGTGAACGATAGTTCGTTCAGCAAAAGGTGAAGCGCTATGACCTACTTGTGAGCCATTTTCAGCAACGCCCCATCCGTCCACCCAAGCATCAAATATCCTGTCGGGACTATAATCATTATAGTCTTCAAAGTCATCTACAACGAGATAGTCACCGGTTGAAAAGCTCCAAACATCACCTTTCCAGGGCCTATTGGGATGGACATTATTGACCTCGTCAACGCGCCAACAGTAAGTGGAGTTTAGGCTCAATATCCCGGGCTTATAGCTGTTAACATCGACATTGGTTAAGGTAACGTTCGGATAATCAGCCAAGTTGTCTCTATTAACTTCATCGACCTCATCAAGATCGGTGCCGAAATATACGTCGTGTGAAACAGCATCCACTCCTGGCGTCCAACTGAGGGTAGGCTCCCGCTTCACGTCCTGTGCCCGATTAGCCGGATTCGGATTAGAGGGATCTTTGCTACTGAACAGTCGCGCATTATCGAAGTAAAAAATTCCAGGCCCGACACCAGAACTATGATTCTGGGCAATGAATATTTGGAAAAACCCATCTTCAGGAACGCTCTGAACACCAATACCAGAGTAGTCCCACGTAATCGTCCTGGTATCGATTTCACCTAATCCTGGTGGAGGCCAGTTACCAGGACTATCAGGATTACTCGTATCGCCAACAATGGGTAAATCCCCGGGATTCGTTTGTTTCCAAGAAATCCCTTCGCCCTGCATAGCAATTTCTTGTACTTGAGACCAGGAATGCCCTTCCCACT
>Ga0315532_1002796_pt1 | contig 11674 bp, 10 predicted proteins | sample SalMarWE160370MG_FD_203082 | JGI IMG/M metagenome (GOLD analysis project Ga0315532, IMG submission 203082) | Salt marsh sediment microbial communities from the Plum Island Ecosystem LTER, Massachusetts, United States - Salt Marsh Sediment WE1603-70 ... | reverse complement strand
CGTGGTCTTGCGGAGGGTCCTGGCCGTGAGGAGGTCCCCCTTCTCCAGGACCCTTTCGATGTGCCAGAGGTCGTCCAGGGTCTCGGTCCTGACCATCACTGTTCCGGATTTCATATCAAGCTTCTCTATAATCATATCCCTCACACCCCGTCCCTTGGACGGCATGCACTGCCTCACACCCCATTCCCTTGTGACCCGTAGGGGTATCGGACGGCAGGCATTCCCTCACGTTCAGTGCTTCAGATTACAGGCACTCTCTCACTATCTGCGGTGCTGTTCGTGCTTTTTAAGTTTCTGGAGCGATATATTAAGTATAAGGGCGAAATATATAACAGAATGCGGGTGACTGTGTCGCCTGCTGTGAATCTTGGGTGTGGCTTGTGGCAAGGCGCGGAAAGGTTGAAGATTTTGTGTGGATTCTGGCCATAGCGCTGATTCTTATCGTCATAGTGGGGGTCTTCAGCTACTTTGTCCCCTACACAGGGCCCCTGACGAATATCACCATAAGCACGTTCTCTCCGGGGGAGGTCGGCTTTGTCCAGGACTACGTGGCCAGGAACATCGACCTCATGACCTTTACGGTGGGAGAGGAGCAGACCGAGCTCCTCAAGGCGTGGCCCCAGATGGAGCTGGCGACTAGCATCCTTGGCGGGAATACGGAGAGGGCGGAGATAGGGGTTCCTGACTACCGCCTGGAGACCGCCAGGGGCGTTAGAATAACATTTGACCTGTACCAGACCAATAACTACGGGAACCTCGTGATAAAGTGGAACGGAAGGGAGGTCATGAACCAGGCCCTGACGCCGAGGCAGCACGAGGTCTTCATAGACAGGGCCGATGTCAGGGAGAGCAACACCCTGGAGGCCTATACCACGGGCCCGGGACTCTTTTTCTGGGCATCGAGCGTCTATATAATCAAGAACTTCAATGTTAATTTGGAGTACGGGCCGCACAGGGTGATACCCTTTGAGATGCTCCCCAGCGAGATGGACAGGTTTGACAGGGCAGAGGTCTCCGCGTACGCGAGCGGAACCGGGAGGCTTGATATCAAGATAAACGGGGTGCCGGTCTATTCAGACTATCCCAGGGGGGTCTTCAAGGAGGAGTTCACGCTCTTCAATGCGCCGATAAGGGCAGGCCAGAACATACTGACATTCATAGACGAGAGCGGGACCTATACGCTCAGGGACGCTGCCCTGAGGATATACATCACAGGGGACCAGTCCACCGCAGGCCACATGTTCAATATCACAGAGGAGAACTATAATTTCCTGGCCCAGGGCATCTTCAGGGGCAAGGTCGATTACATGATTGACAGCATAGCAAAGTCAGGCGGTGTGGAGATAACCATGAACGGCCACCGGCTGAACACGCCGGTCCCGAGAATCGGGTGGAACTCTGCCTATTTCACGGCCAATGTCGTGGAGGCCGGGGAGAACCATGTGGTCTTCTCCGGGACCGGGAGCTTCGAGATTTCTGAGGCCATAATAGGGTTGGAGAGGTAATAAGCCCAGCCAAAGGGGCTTTAAGCCAAATATGAATTGTGCGTTTCTTTCATTAATGTTTCTTGAGGAAGTCGGCAGACTCCTGTAAAGAAAGGTTAATTCACTAATTTATACGGTTACTGTTAATTATTATATAGGTGGGTTGGATTGGCTATTGATAGTATAGTAGAGAGTCAGATAGAAAAACATACGTCTAAACTCATAAAGGATCTTCTCGATAGCCACGAACATGACGAGGCTTCAGTCACTATTGATCTTAAGGATAATATTGACTCCCATTCTAATCAAATAACTGATAATATCATGATATATCTCCGTTCTTACGCTGCCAGAGATCTCCGAGCTACTGATATGAGTACACTTCGGGCCGCTATATATGATGCTGTTAAATTAGTTCTGAAGAAGAGGATCGATTATCACGAGAAGATGACTAAATTTGAGAATAGGGTGGACAGGATTGAGGGTTTTGTCGATAGGAGATTCCATACCCTTTCTAGAGAGGAGAGACTGGTTCTAAAGAAAAAATACACGGACCAGGCAAAGGAAGAGTTTATTAAGAGAGGGAGCCTGACCCAAGAATTGTACGATAAGGTTCTTGAAAAGAGAGGGGAAGAAGAGAAGAAGAAAGACGCTGAAATGGCCGAAGAGCAGGAATTCTTGAAATTAGCAAAGGATAGTATAAAAGCGAGAGGAAAGGTATCCCGTACAACAAAGGGACTCTTTGATGCAAGCAAGGATTCAGAAGTAATCGTTGGTTCCGAGCTTGGCGAACGCGACAGATTCTTCAGAAGAAAGCTTAGCAAGAAAGGGCGGAAAAAAAGCCGTGAGAGATACTATGCATTCATGGAATGGTACAACCAGGAGATGGCTAACCTCCGTGCCGCCTATGAGAAGGGTGACATAGAAAAGGATGAGTTCCAGAGAAGGGAGAACGAGCTCAACAGCTATCTTAAAAAACAGACGGGTGTGGGTGGCATAAGAAGGGTCGGTAAGAAGTTTAGAAGCATTGAGAGTCATCATTATTCTACCCAACTCAAGAACGTGGTATACCTCCTCGCAGCAGTCCTGATTGGTGCAATCATAACAGGGACGACGGGGAGCTGGCTTTTCTTTGTCGGCTTCCTTGGCGTTGCCCTTTACCTGATTGCGCCAGACCCGCGGAACATAAAGCCAAAGAAGGGACAGAAGATAGGCTTAAGTTCAGTTCTTCTTTTTCATCCTGAAACCAGGAGCAAGCAGAACACTGCGGCATTCTTCAGAAGCCTCGGTAAGGTTACTGCAATAGCCTTCTTTGCATTCGGCTTCCAGGGGCTGGGCGACGTGTTCAATACGCTATATATAGCTACTGCGATTATTGGCTATTTCCTCCTCAAGGTGGAGTACGAGAATTCGCCGGAGTTCATAGAGTCGCTGCTCAGGTTCTTCCTGGGCATAATTCTCATACCGTGGATATTCAATGATATATTCGACTCGCTTGTACTGGCAGGGATAGCCTTTGCCTTCTTTGCCGTGCCCCCGCTGCCGAATGAGAGTAATAAGAATATTGGCCAGGTTCTTTCAAGAGGCCTCTCGGGGGCAACGGCGTATTACGAGATGGCTGAGAAGTTCATATTCGGGATAGTCATGATTCTCGTCCTCATAGGCTCGGGCTCCCTGGACTTCGCGGGAATCTCCCCGGCAGCGGGCTGGGGGCTTACCGGAACCCTCCAGTACACGTTCATATACTTCTGGATTGTATGCGGCGTGGCGGGGTTCTTCTCGCCCGCCAAGGAGAGGCCAGTGACCGGGGCCATAATGCTCGGCGCCGCACTGGTCATCTATGGCATAGGGCCCGGCTCTCAGGCCGTTGGCTCGGGCCTGCTGGGGCAGTGGTGGCCGAGCATCCATAACACGTTCACCTCCATCACAGAGCCCATGGCCGATATCATGGGCTCGCTGGGCAATACTTTTGGGCAGGGATTCATGCTGCTCACGAACCCCGTAGGCTATGCCACGCAGCTCATGAACGGGACGTATGCACAGAATCCCTTGGGGCAGACCGGCTCCTTTGGAGTGGACATAAACGAGTTCACCATAACCAATATATTCCCCGAGCAGCCCTTTGTGGTGACAGCCATAATGGAGAACAAGGGGGCCTTCAAGGCCGAGAATGTGAGCATAAGCCTTATGGCAGCGGGCGGGGATAAATTCGCGACAGAGGGAACCTCCCGCACGCGCAGCTTACAATGGACCTATAACCCGTATGATGTATACGGCAGGAAGACCATGTTCATGGACATCGATAAGCTCGGATTTAAGAAAGGCATGGCCTGCAACTATCTGACTGATGACAAGAAGGAATGCTTCCAGTTATATGGGGTCGACATCTCGGATGCCCAGGCAAAGGGTGGCAAGGAACTCGACAGGCTCATGGTCTGGCAGGCCACGTTCCAGTCCTCTAGAATAGAATGCATTGACATCGTTGAGCTGAGCCTGAGGAAGAGGTTCATACCTATCACCGCCAGAATCAAGTACGACTACCAGTCAGATTCCAGGGTAGAGGTGGAGTTCATAAGCACGGCCGAGTGGGGGAGGCTGGCCCAGGCAGGCCAGCTGGACCAGGGATTTGCGTTCGTGGAGTCCCAGTACAGCAGCGCCCCTGTCAAGTTCCCCATAGGCACGGCAGGGCTCAAGAACCCCATACTGGAGAACCAGCAGTTCCACATAAGCATGATGCTGGACAGCGCGTTCGAGAGCGGCGGACAGATAGACAAGGTTGAGAGCGTCCAGCTCAGGTATTCCACGGACTGGGAGATTAAGGGCGAATGCACGCCCAAGGGGGTTGTTGAAAAGAGCAAGGGAACGGTTACGTGGAAGCCCGGCACGGGGGGAGGGCAGACCTTCTATTGCTATTTCGAGCCCCTGAACAAGAATGCCATGGGTGGGGCTCCGAGCAAGACCTATGTGGTGACCGCGCATGCCAACTACACCTTCTCAAGGTGGAAGTATAAGGACACCCAGATACAGTTCGGCGGGTTCTGCTGCCCCGACACCACAGGCTGCACAGAGAACTGCAAGTCAGAGGACTGTCTGGATGGCCAGTATTGCCTCAATAATGCGTGCGTGTACGGGGTTGGAGGAAACGGGGTGAATCCCCAGACAAAACCAGGGGATGCGGATTTCTGCCAGAAAAAGATTTCAGGGGAACTAGTAGGGATTGGATATGACCAAGGTGGGTGTGATATTGGTATGGGGGGATGCCAGTCTGGTGAGTGCAGCACAAGAATAGAAATCGATATTGATGAAGATGGTTATACAGGGGTTAACAAATGTGAATCTGTAAGCGGGCTTTCAATCAAGATATGTTGCCCACGCAAAAACACTCAAGGCGGTGAAGAGTTAACAGAAAATGAATGTAAAAGATTGTATGATTTGTGGATATCCAAAGGGAGTCCACTGACAATTGATGAAATATATAATGTTAGATAACCTGCTTAATGTCGGAAACCTAGACCGTTTCCTTATTCTTAAGGATAAAAAATTATGATATTGTCGCATGATATCGCTTACCAGATGCACTGAGCACCGTTAAATTGACAGTATGGAAACTAACCCTTGTGTTTTTCACACAAGGGTTAGCTCCGTTTTACCTTGTTGCCGCCTTTTTTGCCGTGATTTCCTTGATTTCTATAATTGACAACCTTGTATGAGGGACCACTATCATGGTCATGTTTCCTGATTTCTCGGTATACACTGGAGATGGGCATTTCTTGGGCAACCTCATGCCTGGCTCCAAGCCCCTTCTTGTAGTTCTTGCGTTTGCTTCAATTCGTACTTGTACTCCAGGGACGAGGTTCTCCGCCATCTGATTAAAGTCGATAAAGTCCTTCCTTATGTCACTGTGACTGCGGCCCATGGTGACCTTGATGTAATGAAACGTTGCCCCTTCGTCTTCAAGTTTCGCATCTGGGTCTTCCGAACAAGTTATAAACGTGTAGCTTTCTTCCCATTTCCAATTGCTGCATCGAGGGTCCTTTGCCTCCACCTTTAAACATACATTGACTGTCAAAATCCCTTCCCAAGGAATGGGAGCAATCACTGCCTTTTTGACAGCTGGTTTCTCTGTTTTAGCAGTGACCTTTTGTTTATCCGCCTCTTGTGATTTGCTACAAGAGCCAAGGACAATAATGACGACAAATATAACAGGAATCACTATCAACATTCTCCATTTTCTATTCATTTTAAGTTTCTCCTTTCCTCTTCCCCTGCCTTAAAGCGCAGGGTTATAGAATTTGTTTAACTATTGCAATCTCTGGATTTCCGAAGATGTTTCTGCCAGGCCTTCTCCAGTTCATCGAGGGTCGGCTCTTTGGCCTTAACAGGTTCCTCCTCGATACAAACTTCCTTCTTCGGCTCCGGTTTTGGTGGTGGCGGGGTGACTACCTCAATTACCACCTTGTGCTCCTGAATCTGGGGAGCAGGCTTAGTCTCCCTTTTGGGAAGAGGTGCCTCAGGCTTTGAGGCAGGATATCTCAGCATTACCAGCACCCGGAATATCCCCGCTTTTTTGCCCTTTATTGTGAAGGGCTTGAGGGATTTCGCCAGGAGCGTGCCTTCAGGAAGGCAAAGACCAAAATAATTGTCACCCAGAGGCACCAAGATGTACCATTGCATCCCCATTATTTTAATAATCTTCCCGTTGACCCTGTAAACCTGAGGAAAGGCCAGGATATTGGACGTATTAGCGAACTCACAGGTGCCGCTTTTTTCTGCGGCCTCCTCGAGGTCTGGCATAAAACCATCCTTATCATCTCCCAGCTCCTTTTTCGCGTCAAGGGCTTTTATAAGCTTCAGCCGGGCACCCCGCCAGTCCCCGTCATTCATCATCCTTTTTGCTTCCTTCCGATATACATCAGCTTGGGAAGCCGAGGGGGTGTAAATCCCCATGTTCGATTCAGGTAATGGCGGTCTGGCTGCGCATGAAACAAGACTAAAAGTCAGTACGCTAATTAGAAAAAAGTCTATAAGGATTGTTAGGATTGTTTTCATTTTGGTTTCCTCTCTTTTAGTAAAACCATTTTGTTTTGCTCAATGCTCATCAGGCCTATAGAATCGAGCCCGATGTGCGCGCCACCCGGCACGCTTCATTGTTAAATCATCCACCCAGACATGTTCCCCTCGTTCTGGCCACCTTTCTTCTTGCCAGACTGGTTTGTCTACAGAAAAAGTGACTGAACCCTCTATGTTTTCAGAAGTAGACACCACATAGGGGCCATGCTTTCCATAGGGGATGATTGCCTGGACAACTACCAACCCTGGATATGTCCTAGCCACATAATCACCTCATCTCATATGATTTTTTTGTTCATAACCCCCTTTCTTATTTTTTGTTTTTTGGTTTAGTTTCACCTCCTTTCATGATTCTCTTAGACCTTTTTGGATTGCCTGCTCTCTTATCCTTGCCCTGAGTGCCTCCTCAATTTTAAGGAAATTCTCGGCTCCCTTGACAAAGAAGATTTTCCCGAGAGCATAAAGGATGATATAGCCCCGTCCCAACGCTGACTGGAGCGGGTGGTACCTCAGGGCACACCAAAGATGGTCCGCTCCCCAAGGAAGGAAAAGCTGCTTACCACAGATGTTGCAGCATACTCCCTCGGGATAATCAGCAAAGAAGAATGGATAGAATATTCCAGCCAGTATTAATGTGAGTATTACATCGTAGGGAAACTTGAACAGGGAAAAGACTGCACTGGTAAAGAACAGGCTTGCCACTATATACATCAAGGATAATGAGAAATAGTTTTAGTTTTTCATTATAGAACCTCCTTTTCTAGAATTTGTTTGCGAGACCTCCAGAGACAACAGAAGTCTCTGTTTTCTTGGGTATATATCTAAACACGGCTAAGCAAATCCCGGCTCCTTTGTTTGCGTGCATGGTACGGCTTTTAATCTGCGGTACCTTACATCATGGGAACGGGCTCCGGTGGAACCTTTAGGCTTGCTTAGCATGGAATTGCATTATAGTTGACGACAAAACTATTTGGAAAAATCAGGCATAAACGTCTCCAGCCATCCTCCCATGAATGATCTTTTCTTCGCAAGTTTATGGAATGTCATCCTTATGGTTTCTTTCAGAGACCATTCCGATGTTATGAACACCTGAGATACCCTCCTCCTTATGCTTTTCCATATAAGCTCTATCGGATTGATATGGGGAGAATATGGAGGTAGGAACAACAACCTGATACCAATCGATTCAGCATATCTTCTGGTTATCTTGGATATATGTGAACTGAAGTTATCGATGATTATGATGATGTGCTTACCGGGATTTCTGCTACGAATTCTCTGAAGGAATTCACATACATGCTTTGTTGTTGATCTTTCCATGAATTCAACAACTTCCTTTCCGTTCACAGGATAGAAACCGAACGTGTTTGCCCTGTACCTGGATGTGTTCTTGATCAATCTTGGTTTTCCGAACGACCAGAACCTTTGCTTGTTGTCCGTTGTTTGGGGAGAAGCCTCATCCATGAAACCGATTACAGAATCCTTTGGTACACCTTTCATTGCTTCTTCTATGGATTGTGCCAGCAGTTCTTTAGCGTTTGCTGGACACCTGTAGTCCTTGGGATAAGGCTTTGCATAGTGCATGCCAAATCCCCTCAGTATCCGTGCAACATGATCGAGACTATGTGTCACGTTGAATTCCTTTTTGATGAAAGCCCTCGCTTGCGACGTTAACCAGTTGCCCTGTTCCTTGAGCTTTCGCTTCAGCTTTTCCCTTTGGTTCTTGGATAAGTTGGGCGGCTTTCCTCCACCGAATTTCGGGACAAGACCCTCGTAGCCTTTTCTGTTCCAGTCATTGAGCCAGTTGTATCCTGTCTGAGTGGATAGGCACAACCTGTCACATGCTTCTTCAACGTTGTCTCCTATGTAAAGCTGGCGAATGAAAAGTAGTCTTTCATGAATATGTCTGTTCTTCTTTTCCTTGCGGACAAGGTTCTTCAGTTCATCGCTAGTGACGTGCTTGATTACGGAAACCATACAATGTTATATTATGAACCTACTTCCTCAAATAATTTTCCAAAAAGTTACGTCGTTTACTATAAAAAGAACTGCAACTATGGTGGAGGGTGATGAAATAACTGAAGAGCATCTTAAGAAATATTCAAAGGGGGGAGGGACTCGAACAGTGATGGAAAAGGATTTCCTTAGCGGTTACCTTGAGAAAGGCATAAGCTTACCTGAAATAAAGAAAACCGTTGAGAAGGAAGCAATTGGAAAGGTACTTGCCATGACACACGGTAATATAGCAAGGGCTGCCGGGATTCTTGGCATAGGTCAGTCAAATCTGTATAAAAAAATTAAAAGATATGGAATCTAAAGGCCTTTCTGAACCAAATTCATGTGCGGGTTTTTGAGAAACACCGTTTCAGTTTTATAAACCTGCGCGCAAATATTAACCAATTTTATGGACGAGCCAGTTTTGCATAAGGAGGCATGGTATGAGAATGGTTTTCCTGGGCCCGCCAGGAGTCGGGAAGGGCACGCACGCAGGCAGTGTTGCCAGGGAGTTCGGCATGCCCAAGATATCCACAGGGGAGATGTTCAGGGAGGAGGCCAAGGCCGGAACAGACCTGGGGAAGAAGCTGAACGGATACATGGAAGAGGGCATCCTGGTCCCTGACGGAATGGTCATTGAGATTCTCAGGAAGAGGCTCGGCAGGGAGGACTGCTCAAAAGGATTTGTCCTGGACGGGTTTCCCAGGAACACGGAGCAGGCAGAGGCCCTTGAGGGGATAACAGGGATAGAACTTGTTGTCAACATGAAGGCCTCACATGAAACAATCATAGCCAGGATAAGCAACCGCCTGACCTGCAGGAATTGCCAGGCCATATACAACACACTGTTCATTAAGCCCAAGGTGGAGGGTGTCTGTGACAGGTGCAGGGGAGAGCTCTACCAGAGGGATGACCAGAAGCCCGAAGTGGTGAAGGAGAGGCTCGAGGTCTATGAGAGGGAGACCGCTCCCCTGATAGACCACTACAGGAAGAAGGGCATCCTTATCGATGTCAGCGCAGAGGGCGATGTCGGGGTTGTGCACAAGCGGGTCATGGATGCCATCAGGGAACACGTGAAGGGAAGGTCCTGACATGACAGGAAGGCTCGTTGTTATAGAGGGCGCGGACGGTGCAGGGGGAGAGGAGCAGTCCAAGCGCCTACTTACACTCCTAAAGGAGAGGGGAATCCCCGCAGAGAGGCATCAGTATCCTGATTACAGCGGGCCCATAGGCCGGCTTATACACGACTTCCTGCATAAGAAGCATGACTTCCCGCCAGAGGTGCTGCTACTCCTTTACGGGGCCGACATGGTCAAGGACGCGGGCAAGATAAGGGCCTGGCTGAAGCAGGACAGGGTTGTCGTCCTGGACCGCTACTTCACGTCCACCCTGGCCTACCAGAGCATGCAGGGTGTCAGGCTCAAGAACTGCCTCAGGTTCGCAGAGATATTCGATATTCCCAGGCCTGACTTCATAATCTATCTCAAGGTCTCCCCAGAGGTCTCCATGGAGAGGAAGGCCAGGGAGAAGGAGAGCCTGGACAGGAACGAATCTGACAAGAAATTCATATCAAGGGTCCTAGACTCCTATGATTATCTTATAAAGAACAACACCTTCGGGCAGTGGTATGTGGTTGAAGCGGACAGGCCCATAGAGGAGGTCTTTGCGGACATCAGAAAGATTCTCAGGGTCTGAGATATCAGCACATTCCGGTGCTTTCAGCACCGGCCAGCACCTTGTCAAGCCCGTCCAAGGTTTTGATTGTTCTCTTGAAGGATTTCCCTTCCCTGTAGTGGAGGGGGAAGCCCTCCCTCTTTATCAGGATTGCTTTTATGCCCAACCCCTCTGCCGGGTCTATATCCGCGAACTTGCAGTCCCCGACCATTGCAGCCTCCCAGGGTTTCACGCCCATCTCCCTGATGGCATACCTGAAGAGGCCTGATTGCTTTATCATGCCAAGCCTGCAGGAATAGAAGGTGTAATCAAAGTGCCTCTCAAGGCCGGCTCTCTGGAAGGGTTTGAGGCTGAGGCCTATGTTGGATATTACGGCAAGCCTGTATTTCTTCCCCAGCCTCTTCAGGACAGGAACGACATCCGGAAAGGGTGCTGGTTCAATCAAATCATATCTCTGAAGGACTGGCTCCAGCTCCTCTGGGTGGCATCCAAGTTCCCTGAATACACGCTCGGCGGCCTCCCGTGGACTGGCAAATTCCCTTGTGCAGAGATGCTTATCTGCAAAGTCAGCTGGATTCTTTACTCCATGGCTCTTGACAAAATCCAGAAATTCAGTATTCGGCCTTGCATCTGATTTGTCATAAACCAGGGTGTTCCAGACATCAAACAGGATTGCCTTTATCATTCTCGATAATTAAGAAACTGGAATATAAATCAGATGCTCATCCTGATTAGCTTCAGATACTTGGATTCCTGGAACAGACCGATAAAGCCAGCGAATATCGGGACCAGGGACAGGTTGAACATGAAGAACCATACAGAGTATATATAATTCTGGTGCCAGGGTGCCCATGCCCCGTAGGTTATGGCAAGGCCCACCATTCCCAGGGATATGTATTTGAAGGATGTGAACCCGGTAGTCTCTGCAGCCCTGTAAAAGGCCCATGAGAGATAGACGCAGACAGGTATGAAGATGAAGTAGAGGAAGCCGTACATTGTGTATTCGATATCCGCGACCAGGAGCAGCCCCCAGGCAAACCATGCATACCCGAATATGATAATCAGGGATGAAACCACGTATTTCAACTTCCTGTCAAACCCGAGGTGGGTAGCCAGGCCGTAAATCATTCCTGCTGCCCATATAATCATGGAGTTTCTGAACAGGAAGAAAACAACGGGAATCTTCTCGCTCACAGCGCCGAGCGAAGAGAGCAGCAGGCCAATGAAGGTAAGGGAGTATATGACGAATGAGACGCTCCAGACCTTCAGGGGGGGATATGGGTTCCTGAACCAGTTATACAGAATGACAATCCCGGTCCCGAACAAGAGAATGATGGCCTGCAGGGAAAGCCCAAAAAGCCAGAATGTCTCAGCCGGTATAAGGGCGGGCTCAAGGTGGGGGACAGTCAGGACCACTGCTATTCCTATAATGTAGATTGCTGCCAGAATGG
>Ga0315532_1002793_pt1 | contig 11677 bp, 8 predicted proteins | sample SalMarWE160370MG_FD_203082 | JGI IMG/M metagenome (GOLD analysis project Ga0315532, IMG submission 203082) | Salt marsh sediment microbial communities from the Plum Island Ecosystem LTER, Massachusetts, United States - Salt Marsh Sediment WE1603-70 ... | reverse complement strand
TGGACCTTGATTCAGCCAGCATAGCTTTTTCCTTCGGTGTCAGAGATATCTTCACTTCACCGGCAATCTGCCTGATAATCTGATTGTACAGGTTGAACAGATTGCCTTTCGCTTCCCTATAGTCTCCGACCCAAAGCTGTCTTTCTTCATGGTCACCACTCATCAGCCGGGGCTGCATGCAGATTGTGTCACTAAAACACAGAACACCTAATTCTATTGCAGCATCCACTTTTAACTCTTTTGCTATTTGCGGAATGGATTTGTCAGAATTCTTATATGAATCTGAAGAGACTTTACTAATTATTCGAAGCCCTTTTATTTTCCCGAGTTCATTTATCAGGGAGGAATGCATTCCCGATATATAAGGATCAAGTGTATCAGTACCTGTGTAATTGCCAAAAGGAAGGATGACTATGGACTCAATTGATCCTGCCCTGGCCCGTTTCCCAACACCAATAATGTTAAATACTATCAAAGAGACAATAATAATTGCAGCTACCAGTAGAACACTTGTGACCATTATAACCCTTTTTGCTGACTTTGATTTGCTTCTTAATAAACTTCCAGGTTCTTTCCTTTTTTCCTGTACCACTCCAGATTTACCAATAACTAATTCCTGATCTTCCATATATTTCAAGTACCACTCAAGAACAGTTGTCAGGTCGAGCAGAACAGGTTTTACCTGTCGTGGTTCAAAATCCTTGGGATGGGTTCCGAATGTTGAAAGGCTGTTGAGGTTCTGCATGGAAACGATAATATTATGCGGAACCTTTCCTTCCCTGTTTAACTTATCAATAATGCCTTTGAGTGGTTCAGTTCCCCTCGGCCTTTTAAGATCACGTTCGCACACATCAGTGATGATAACTTCAAGGCTCCTTCTTGAATAAAGAAGGGCAACGTTTGCATCTTTAGTTTCTATCAATTGTATCAGTTCCTTTTCCAGATCAGGGAATTTACCTTTCAGAGAGTGGTATAAGGTTTCAAGCTCTTTTATTTCAGATGACCAGATTGTCATTTGATTTACATTTTATGATCACTTAAGTTATTGTATATGCAAAGGTACGCTATCCTGAAACCAAAGTCAATTTTACTCTTACAAGAAGTTCTTTCTTTGACAAGTGTTTTAGTGATAGTTTGACGCGATCTCTTTTTGCCAATGGTAGACACCACCCAAGGGGAGATATTCAAAAAGTCATTCAGAATTTGAATAACTCCGAAGGAAATTTGGCAAGAAAAAGCCCCCGGAGCTGATTTCCGAGGGCTGGTAATGTAGTTTTAAAATAGTCCTACATTATCTTGATTTACTGTGATGTCTGTGTTTTAAAATCTTGGTCATCCCAGAGGCTTTTAAAATCTTCATCTTTCCGGGCATATTCCTTGAATGAAGGATTCAATGAGGTCGCTCTGTCAAATGCCTTAAAAGCCTCTTCGTATTTTTCCATTGCATATAGCACTTGCCCTTTAAGAATATAATTTAATGCTGTATCCGGCTGAATTTTGATAAGTTTGTCAATATCTTTTAGTGCTTCTTCATTGTGTCCGTATTCACCTTCAATAAATGCTTTGAAAAATATTACCCCTGTATTTTTTGGATACAACTTGCTCAAATCTTCTAATGATTTGATAGCATCTTCCTCCCCTGTCGGGGTTCTTTTCATGTTTGCCATAAGCCATCCCTGAACTGCGTCTCTGTTGTCAGGATAGCTTTCCATTATCCTGATATAGATTTTTGAGGCCTCTTCGGTATTTCCCTGCTTTGTCAATAGCTGTGCCTTTTGAAAGTGTGCCTTTAAGGTATCTTTTCTCGTCAGTTCTTCCTGACTGGACACCACCTGTGCTTCCGATTTCTGGTTGAAAGTAATAACCAGAAGGGGGATAATTAGGAGAATAAGTTTTTTCATTCTGTCTGTTTTTAAATTAATTGTAATCTGTAAAAAATGGTTTAGAAAGGTTCTTCAGATTTTACTTTCTTAATCAAAGTTACACCACCAAAAAGCCAAAGTCAATTTTATTTTAGAATCTTACCAGGTGTCAGCAATATATGGGTCATATAAGGGTATATATCTCCGAGTGATACCTAACCATCACTTTTGCCTGTTATGCCGACACTTCGTAGACACGTCAGGTAATATTTCGTTAGCTTATCCCCTACATAAGCGAAAGATCACTTGCTTTTTATTTTAAGTCAGAAAAAAAGAATTATTATTTAAAGGGGGTGGGTTGCGAAATTTGACTTTCGGATTAAAATCATGATCCCTGTTATTGATACATTGACCAATTGGATGTTTCTTTGTTTATAATAGAAATTTTAATTGCTATCTTTAAATTGAACAACAAGGGTGCTCAATATCACCGGATTTTATATTAAGCGATATGTTTTTTGCTCTTTTCTTCCATTTTAGTGTGGTTAATTTGTTAAACATTAAGTTAAAAACCACACCTTAAATTTATCTATTTACTGGTAAACATTTGGCTGACGATTTACAACCGTTTATAATTTCCTTCTCCTTCTTGCAACTAACTGAAAGCATCAAGAATACTCCCATAATCATTAATGAGATAAATCGTATTCTGATCTTCTTATTCATAATTATTTTATTTCTGTAAATTTATGAAAGTCTTGAACACGAAACAAATAAAAAGCGGCATCTCCTGATTAATTGCTCGCTGTAGTTTATGCTGTTTGCATAGTAATGAAAGAAATGCCGCCAGAATCAAATTTCAGAAATATTTTAATAATGTGCAAATAAAATCAATAGTGAAACTGTAAAAAGATAGTATTTCTCAGTGGGCAGACTCGGTTGGTGATTTACATCAGATGAATTATAATAAACTGCCAAAAAGTTGCTGTTGACACACTCTCAAAATGTGAATCTTTGTAGATCAGCGATTTACAAAGATATTTAAATTTCTTGTTGACTGAATTGGTGATGGATTTTCTAACGTGCAATTTATGCACAGAACTCAACATCCTTATTTCTCCAACTTAAACAGTTTGGTTACTTCAACTCCTGTGAGAGGCCGGTCATATAGCCTTACTTCATCAATGCTGCCTTTGAATGAAAAAAATAGATCTTCCTGTCCGTACCTGCCATAACCTATTGAAAGCAATTTCCTGACAGGCACATCATTGAAGAAGTCTGAATAGCTACTATTCGAACCCAAATTATAGTTTCTGTTCGTCATTTCCACACCATTGAGGTAGCCGGTGTTGCCTGTTATGCTTACGATAGCAACAAAATGGTACCAGGTATTTTCAAGAAGATTGACACCTGAGTCATAACAAAATCCCTGGTTAACAATGGTAAAGTACAGTCGTTTGTTAGAAGGATTGATCCCTCTTCCATGGCCAATCTCGATAATGAGACTATTATGGGGTGTTCCGGTTTCTGATTCACCAAAATAGAATATTGGTAATATCTGCGCTCCCAGACTCTGATACTTGAACCATATAGAGATCGATCCTGTTTGCAGTTCCGAAATTATACCGGGAGCTTCGTTGTTTATTGATGGGAATACGACCTTTGCCTGTGGATCATTAAAACTTACTGCAAGTCCTGACTTCCCCGTTTCATAGGTTATTAAATATCCTGTCCCATTTAGGTGATTTACAGACTCATCCTTAACAATTTCTCCCTCATCGTCATCGAATGACCAATAAGCAATAAGACCTTTCATAAGATTAGGTAGTGCAGGCTCCGGTTCATCCTTGCATCCATAAATTGCAGGGAGCCATATGAAAGTAAGAATTAAAAATAACCGAAAGATATTCATATTGAATTTATTGTTTGAAATATAAGATTATTACTTGTAGATCGTCAAAATAAGTAGGATAAAAGTTATGTGTTTTTACAACATAAGTATAAAGTTTGTATTTACCTGTTTCTATCAGATTATGATGTTTTTCAAAATCTGCATCAGGTGCATGTGCAATACTGTTTTAAAAGCCATTGTAACCTCCTTTTATTATTAATCAATAAGTTTATTGAATTAGACATTTAAGTTGGTAGTAAACTTATTGTAGTGCTTTACTAACGACTTAATAGTGTTTTAAATACAGTCTTATACCAACTTACCCATTAAAGGTAGAAATAAAATATTAATGAGTAAAATTTATTGAAATTGAACAACCATCTAATCAAGATTTGTAATTCCGGTTTGCACTTGAATAAGAGGTGTGGGTTGAGAGGATGGAGTAAAATTAGCAACTATCTCAAGTTTGAATATATTTGCTTTACAATAACACTCCAACTTGCCGAAATGTGGTCTAAAATAATATTCTTGGTATATCTACTGGACACAGCATCAGAATCTTCACCTGATTCATTTCCAAACCTTATTCTCAGATACCTGATGATTACATGGTCAGTCTCAATAATTAGAGGATATTTTTTAATGCAGATACCATCACCTGGCGCTGTTTGACCGGCAATGGTGATAAACGGGCTTTTAATTCTTAATGGACTTTTAAGCTCTATATTCCCTGATATCCTGAAAACTACTGTTCGTGGCTCAAATGCTTCAACTGCTACTCTTAAACTTCCTTCTCCGCTATCATTTAAATTTGTCACTTCATAAACAACTCCACCTCTACCTCCTTTTGCATATTTACCATATCCTTCAGCAGTAGGGAATGCAAGTTGTTGAGCATAGAAATTAAACCCAATAAAGCATAATATTATACCTAAAAGTGATTTCTTTATTTTATTTATGTTGATTTTACGGCTTTACTTCAATGATTGCACGTTTGTAGCGGGTCAATTGCGGAGTGCCACTATCTTTCACCTCACAAATAATGTGAATGCTTTGTCCTTTTTCTGCATCAGCAGGAACGGTGAATGAAGCTTCCTGTGCTGTTGAATTTTCAATTGTTACACTTCCTGGGTATGTACCTACTTCCTGGTATTGCCACCAAGAGTAGCTCAGTTCATCATCATCCGGATCAGAAGTACCTTTAGCGCTCAGTCGAATTTTGCTGCCAGGTTTTGCATTTGTGTCCAGAGCGTTGGCCAGTTTAACAACGGGAGGATGGTTAGCTACTTCAAAGGATTTTACACACCAGTCTGCGTGAGCAGCGAAATCGTTCTGAAAAGCATCGGCCCAACGGACAATTGGTTTGAAATACTCCTTCATTAAATCCATATTCTCAGGATATTCTTCGCGCAGATATTTTCGTCCCCATGCTGTTTCTGTGTACCATCTTCCTTCCGGATAAGTGTAGTCAGGTTCTGGGACAGGATCAAGCCATGTATTCTCTCGTACTTTCGTGTAGCGGCCACCCCAACTTCCCCAATCGGGATGCTCCAGGTTACCGTTTCTCAACCCGGTAATAATGTCGTAAATGAATGATGGGGAGTCACCTTCCGATCTGAAATCCCCTTCTTCAAATCCCCCCTTATCTCCATCCTTATGTGCCTTGTAGAGCGAACAGAGCGAACCGTGACCTTCCAGAATGTGTGATTTTATCCAGTCGCCGGTGAAGTATTTTTGTTTATCTGCCGGTAAGATTTTATCCCATTGGTAAGCGATGGCCAAAAACTGGTCGCAGATTATCGTTAGGATATTATATTTTCCCCAATGAGGGCGAATGTAGGCTTGGTAAGTAGAATCTTGTTCCCAGATAAAGAAAAAACGTAATTTATTAGCTATATATTCCATTTTTTTCGGATGTTCTTCTTCAATGGTCTTCAGGGCTCTCGCAATGGTGTTTGTGCCACCCCATGCCTGAATCCAGATTGGTTGGTCATCTGATTCATCTAAAAGGATTTTAACAATATGTTGCGATCCCGGAGTGATGGAATCCATTTCGCCTTCGGTTTCGACATTCCCAAGGAAGGTAATTGATTTTAAATATTCTGGCGAGGGATAAGCTTTGTCATGTTTAACCAAGTTGGGATATACTTCCGCATAAGCATTAAGGTACGGCTCAAGCCAATCATCGCCTGCCCATTTATGTCCATGCCAATGGTATTGTGAACTTGATGTAACTATTCCCTCAATATCCCATTCGTTGGCATATAATAAAAACCTTACCATGGAACATTCATCATCTATTTCTCCATCCGAAGTCACAATTATACGTGGTTTGGTACCCTCAGTAGATTCATTAACCTTACTATTACAGGAAATTGAAAATGCAATCAGAATTACTAAAAAACAATACGGTTTTAGGCTGATTGCTTTATTTCTAATATTCATTTGTCTTAGTATTAATCTTATGCAATGTAATAAGAAACATTTTTGATTTACTCTAGAGCTATTTGCTTTTAGCCTTAGTTACCGCCACCTTCCAACCATTATAATACTTCTCCTTTATATCCCTTGGCATAAGAGATTCATATGTTTTGTCTGTTTTTCGCAGCGTTTCAATCTCATCCATATCCCTCCAAACACCAACTGCGAGTCCCGCCAGGAATGAAGACCCTAAAGCAGAAATCTCCTCGATGTTTGATCGCACCACTTTGCCTTGCAACATATCTGCCTGAAATTGCATGAGAAAATCATTTCTGGTAGGGCCACCATCCACAAGGAGATCCGAAAGTTGAACCTCCTTAGATGAGCTCATCAGATCAACCAGATCCTTCACCTGGTATGCAATACTTTCTAAGGCAGCCCGAACAACATGTGCTTTTTTTGAATCACGGGACAGGCCAACTATACAGGCTTTCGCCTCATTATCCCAGTATGGCGCGCCAAGACCTACAAAAGCAGGCACCATGTAAACACCATCGTTTCCATCAACCGATTTTGCAATTTCTTCAGTTTCTGAAGCTTCCTTTATCAACTCCAGCTCATTTCTTAACCAATTGATTGTGTCTCCGGTACAATGAATGTTGCCTTCAAAAACATAATGGATCTCCTTATTGCATCCAAAACCAATAGAGGTAACCAGTCCTTTTGGAGGGTCCAATGCTTTATTTCCAATATTCATCATGACAGAGGAACCGGTCCCATAGGTAGATTTACCTGTTCCGGGCTTAAAACAATTCTGGCCAAAAAGAGCACCATGTGAATCCCCAATAAGTCCAGCAATCGGAACAGGTTTATCGAAGATCACATCGGCAGAACTCTCCCCAAATACCTCATCTGAATATCTGACTTCCGGGAACATATTTTCATGTAAATCAAAAAGATCAATGAGCTCTGGGTCCCACTTTAGGTCCTTGATATTGAATAGCATGGTTCTGCATGCATTGGAATAATCCGTTGCATGGACTTCACCACCTGTTAGTTTCCACAACAGCCACGAGTCCATGGTCCCCAGCAACAAATCACCATTTAATGCTTTTTCTTTTGCGCCTGGCACATGAAGGATGATCCAGCGAAGCTTACTTGCTGAAAAATAAGGATCAATCAGCAGGCCTGTTTTCTGCTGGATGCTATCTTTTTTTCCTTTTCCCTTTAACTCATTGCAGTAAGAAGTGCCCCGCAGGCATTGCCAAACCACTGCATTGTAGATGGGTTTTCCCGTTGTTTTATCCCATATGAGTGAAGTCTCCCGTTGATTTGTGATGGCAATAGCTGAAAGTGCTGCAATGGAAATCCTGGTTTCATCCATTATTTCCCGCATGGCTGATCGAACATTCTCGAAGATCTCCTCCGGATCATGTTCTACAAATCCCGGTTGAGGGGAGTACTGATGGTGAGGTTTAGATACCCTGTGAATCAGATTTGCCTTCCTGTCAAACAGCATGACCTTGGAGGCAGAAGTGCTCTGATCAATAGAAAGTATGTATCGTTCATCATTCATTTTTACGGAATGTTATTTTTCCCTAGTCTTCTTTTGAATTCACCTTATCCAATATAACCGCGATCAGTATTACAAGCCCTTTAATGAATTGTTGCCAGAAGGGTGAAACATTTAATAAGACCAATCCATTATTCAATACTCCGATGATCAATGCTCCCAGCACTGTACCCATCACACTTCCTCTCCCTCCTGAAAGTGAAGTTCCTCCAATAACAACCGCAGCAATTGAGTCCAGTTCATAGCTTGTCCCTGCATTTGGTTGTGCCGAATCCAGTCTGGAGGTCACCATAATCCCTCCAACGGCAGCAAGCACTCCGGATATGGAGTAAACAATAATTTTGATTTTTTTAATATTTAATCCGGATAACCGGGAAGCACTTTCATTTCCTCCAACCGCATAGATGTATCTTCCCAGCTTTGTTTTCCTGGTAATGATCACTGCAATCAAAACTATAAAAGCGGAAATCCACACAGGCATCGGTATGCCCAGGAACCAGCCTGTTCCAATGAAGGCAAAATTATCTCCCAGTCCGGTAATTGGGAATCCTTTGGTCCAGAGCATCGTCAAGCCCCTTGCTATGGTAAGCATAGCAAGTGTCGCCACAAAAGGAGGGACTTTAAATTTCGTAATGGACCATCCACTAAAATACCCCAGAACGGCACCCACGATCAAGCCGACAAGAATAGCACCAAGCATGGTAAATCCAACAAATAGATTTATACCGGGGATTTCTATACCATTTTTCAACAATCCTGCTGTCACAGCACCACACAAAGCCAGGATGGAGCCAACGGAAAGGTCAATTCCCGCTGTAAGAATTACCAGGGTCATGCCCACTGAAATGCAGATATTGACAGATATTTGCCTCATTACATTCCAGGCATTATCAACCGTCAAAAATTTATCAGACAAAATGCTCAGTACAACGCACATTAAAAAGAGTGCAATCAATGATTGGAATTTAAGCAGTGTCGATTTATGATCTTTCAATTTCATTCCAACATTATTTTATAGTTTGAGGAATTGCAGCCTCCATGATTTTTTCCTCTGTGGCCTCCTTTGCAATGAATTCAGCGGTAAGCTCTCCTTCTGACATCACCAAAATACGATCCGAGATTGCCAGGATTTCAGGCAGTTCTGACGATACCATTATAATGCCTAAACCCTCCGATGCCAGTTTTGTAATTAGTTTATAAATTTCATTTTTAGCGTTGATATCTATACCCCGGGTAGGTTCATCCAATAGCAGTATGATGGGGTTTGTGGCCAGCCATTTTGCCAATATGATCTTCTGTTGATTTCCACCACTGAGATTTCCAGCAGTTTGTTCGGATGATGGAGTTTTTATTGACAATTTATCAATGAAATCATTTGCAAGCATTCGCTCTTTCCTGGTGTTTAATACTCCAAATTTCTCCAGACTCTTTAAACTTGACAGGCTGATGTTTGTCTTTACATCTAATCCAAGCACCAGGCCGTCTTTTGTTCGGTCTTCAGGTACCAGGCCAATTCCAGCTTTTATAGCATCCCCCGGAGATCTATAATTGTATTTTTTACCACATACATAAATATTACCATTTGAATACTTCGGATGCAATCCGTACATGCATTCTAATAATTCTGTTCGGCCTGCACCCAATAGTCCGAAAATGCCTAAAATTTCTCCTTTTGATAGTGAAAAACTGAGTTCGCTGACAAGTTTAAATTGAGGGAACTCCTTATTGATCAATGATAATTTATTGACTTCAAGAATAGTATCCCTGGTAGTATGAAAGGAAGTCTTCCTCATCAATTTTACTTCCCTGCCGACCATTTTCTGAATGATATCACGATTGGCAATACCTTTCATTTTCCCTGCAGCAACCAGCTTTCCATCGCGAAGCACAATATAGTAGTCTGAAATCCTGGCGAGCTCATCAAGTTTATGAGAGATATAAGCAATTGCTTTCCCTCCTTCTTTTAATTCTTCGATTAGCTCAAATAATACATCCACTTCACTTTCACTGATCGCAGAGGTGGGTTCATCCATAATGATGATTTTTGCCTCAAACAACAGCGCTTTTGCGATTTCAACAATTTGTTGCTGCCCAACTTTTAATTTCGAAATGAGGGTATCCGGTGAAATATCAAGTTTTAGCTTTTTCAATATATTCCCGGTCCGAAGATTCATTTCCTCTTTATCAAGGATGCCAAGCTTCGTGGTAATTTCCCGTCCCAGATAAATGTTCTCACGGACAGAAAGAAATGGGATCAGGTTTAATTCCTGATGAATGATAGCAATACCCGCATCCTGGGCATCTTTTGGATTAGTGAATTGGGCGGATTGCTGGTTATACATTATGTCACCTTCATAATCCTGGTAAATGCCAGATAATACCTTCATGAGGGTGGATTTTCCTGCTCCATTTTCTCCTATGACTGCGGTTACTTTTCCTTCATAAAGCTCCATACATACATTATCCAAAGCCAATACACCTGGAAAGCTTTTAGTAATTCCTCTAACTTCAAGAATCGGATGTGTATCAGTTGAGGTCAATTTTCTGCAGTGTTTTGGATGGATAACTGAATTGGAATAATCTCTACCCGATCCATGACAATGTGTTTCTGGTTGAGTTCGATAGCTCCATGAAATGAAACGAGGTCGCCTTCCTTAGCATATAGAATAAAATCGGGTAAGACAGTTTTTACAACTATTTGGTTGATTTCGGAAGAAACATTGTTGAAATCCATAGTATTTGTAAATTCATTGATATCGATCTGGCCTGAAGCATCCCGGATGGCATTACCAAAAATGTAGTCTGTAGCCAGGCGCACCATTCGATTCGGACTCAATTCAAAAACCATATGATCCTCTTGAATGGAAGAAATATTTGCTGTCCCCCGGACCAAAAAATATCTAATATTTCCAATTCCAAGTGCATTGGAGTGGTTTGTGAAGGCTTCTTCAGGATTTGTCCTGAGCAGATCCATTAATTCATTTAAATCTATTGCCCGGTCAAGATTGGGAATTAATTTGTTTTCCCAGAAATCTTTTGAATATGCCTTTGGTTCAAACATTTTTGCTGCTGCTTCAGCTTTTATTTCATCAAGTGGCTTGAAATATACAGACTTAAAAAGAACAAGCAAGCCTCCGGCAATGAACAGAATATATTTAATGTTTTTATTCATAGCAATTATTCTTTCTTGCCATAGGCAACGTATAGATTGATATTCTCTTGCGTGACCAATTCAACTGCCACGGGCATCTTTTGGGCAAATTGACGTTCGCCTTTCATGTACAGGTGGGCATATTCTGCCGCGGTCGCAGCCATTACCTTTGGAAACTGCATACCTGTTGCTGCTATTTTACCCTCCCGAATGGATTCAACGACATCCCTGGCACCATCAAATCCGAAAACCAGCACCCTGTTGGATTTACCGGAAGAAACCAGGGCCTGATACGCCCCCATAGCCATGGCATCATTTCCACAAAATACTGCATCGATATCCGGGTATGCCTGGAGCAGAGATTCCAGCACTTCCATTGCTTTATTCCGATCAAAATCTGCAGCTTGTTGAGCGACCATTTTCAATTCAGGGTAGTTGTCCACCACGCTATGAAAACCCTTTGATCGATTCCAGGTATTATTGTCCCCGACCAATCCAAGTAGTTCGATATAGCTTCCCTTCCGGTTTAGTTTCTGAACAAAATACTTTCCAAGTGCCACACAGCCAGAATAATTATCGGATAATATCTGAGAGGTTGCTGCGTCCGTAGAATTCACCTCTCTATCCATACAGAACACCGGTATACCGGCCGTCTTTGCTTTTTTAACATTGACAACCGATCCATCTGCATCTGTTGGATTAAACAATATGGCATCGTATCCTGCGGCAATTGCATTTTCAAAGTGATCTGATTCAAGCGATGTGTTGTTTTGTGAATC
>Ga0315532_1002787_pt1 | contig 11691 bp, 10 predicted proteins | sample SalMarWE160370MG_FD_203082 | JGI IMG/M metagenome (GOLD analysis project Ga0315532, IMG submission 203082) | Salt marsh sediment microbial communities from the Plum Island Ecosystem LTER, Massachusetts, United States - Salt Marsh Sediment WE1603-70 ... | reverse complement strand
CGCCTAACTGGGATTTAACCCCTGATATTAAATATTCCTTGGGGCAATGCGATGCAATAGTCAAGGCAATATCCTATACTCCTATTATGCCTAACTACAAAAGAAAGCTTTTTGGGGTTGCTTTTGTTAAGGGGGCTCAGGCAACCGCGGCTATCGAAGGTAATACCCTTACGGAAAAGGAAATAGAAGGCCTTGAGGAAGGTCGCAAGTTACCTCCTAGCAAAGAGTATTTAGGAGTAGAAGTAAAAAATATATTAAAAGCTTTGAATAGTATTCGGCAAGATGTAATTGTACGAAAGCACCTCTTATTGATTACTCCTAAACTAATAAAAGACTTTCATAGGATGGTTGGTAAAAATCTGGGAAATCATTTTGAAGCAATCCCTGGAGAATTTAGAAGGAAAAATGTTATTGTAGGTCCTTATAGGCCCCCTGATTTTTCTGATATTGAAAGTCTGGTAACGCGTTTGTGCGATTGGATTGCTAGGCAATTTCACTTTGGTAAAGGGCAAACATTCGAAGACACAATAATTCAGGCTATAGTTACTCATATATATCTGATTTGGATACATCCTTTTTCCGATGGTAATGGTAGAACAGCCCGGTTGCTAGAATTCTATCTTTTGCTAAGGGCGGGTGTCCCTGATATTGCATCACATGTTTTATCAAATTTTTACAATTTGACGAGGAGTGAGTATTATAGGCAGATAGAAAAATCAACTAAGCAAAGAAATTTAACTGATTTTATAAGGTATGCGGTTGTTGGCTTGAGGGATGGCCTTTTGGAAACTTTGAAGGTGGTTCAAGAGAATCAGGTAAAAGTATCATGGATTAATTATATATTCGATTCCTTTGAAAAGAAAAAAAGTACTGGTAAGATTTCCGATACTGATAGAAGAAGAAGAAATTTGATTCTTGCATTTCCGACAGGAAGAGATTTAACGGCTGAAGAAATTTTAGAATTAAAACCTAAAATTATTAGGGCTTATAAAGATGTTTCTGATAGAACTTTCGTCAGAGATTTAGAAAAACTCATTAAAATGGAATTACTTACTAAAATAGAATCTAAATATAGGGCAAATGACGGAATTTTAAAAAATTTCATGGCTTCTAAGATTGATAAAGTAGTAAAAAAACCAAGTTTTTAGAAAATGAATAAGAAAACAAAAACTTTCTTCTATAATCCATGGTTTGTAGGATTTGCTTTTTTAATTTTGTCTGTTGCTCTACCCGCTATATATAACAGATACATTAGTGGCTATGATTTTAAAACATCCTTAAAGATGGTATTCAAGTTTATTGGAGGAATTTTAAGCCTTGGTATCCCGTTGTGGTTAATTATAATTGTATTAATTATTGCAAGGTTAATTTTTAAATTTTTAAAAGCATCAGTTGGGGAATTGAATCCTGAATGGTGGTATTATAGAAAAGATGAGTTTAATGCACGCTTATCTTCAGACGGAGGAGATGAAATTCCGATCCCATTTCAAAATCCAAAATTTGATGAAGTTAGAGCAAAAGGGATGAAAGTTTTGGAAACGCTTCTTTTTAAGTGGAAGTATTATAGAAATAGTGACGGGGAATATAGTATAACGGATATAACTCCAATATGTAAAAATTGTGAGTGTACACTTATTAGGGAAAATCCATGGTTTTTAACTTGCCCTAATTGTCAACAAGAATACCTGCTCCCTAGAAATTTTGATTATCAAGAGGTTGAAAAGAAAGTTAAGACTTTAATAATGCACAAGGCCAATAGTGGAGCATTCAAAAATAGTTTCTATTTTAAAAAATCAAAATTATGAAATGCGCAATATACACTAGAGTTTCAACTGACATGCAAGCCGAAAAGGAATATAATTCCTGTGAAGCTCAGAAAGAACGAATAAAATCTTACATCAAAAGTCAGGAAGAGCTTAAACTTTATCAAATCTATAGCGATCCCGGACACTCAGGCGCCAATATCGAAAGACCCGCTCTCGGTAGAATGCTTAAAGATATTATCGACGGGAAAATAGATTGTGTTCTCTGTTATAAAATCGATAGACTGACAAGGTCGCCTAAAGATTTTTACGCTCTGATTGAACTTTTTGAAAATCACGGAGTTTCTTTTATTTCCATAACAGAACACTTCGATACTGCAACACCTTCGGGAAGACTCCTAAGAAATATTATGCTCACTTTCGCTCAGTTTGAACGGGAACTCGTAACGGAACGGACTAAAGATAAAATGCTTCAAAGAGCTAAAAAAGGGATGTGGAACGGTGGCGCTCTTCCTTACGGATATAAGAATGTAAATAAGAAACTTATTATAAATCCGGAAGAAGCAAAATTTGTAAAAGAGATATTCAGGATATTTATAGAAACTAAATCACTTGCCGAAACGAGAAGAAGGATAAATGAAAAGTACAAAACAAGAAAAGGTAAAAATTTCGCAAAAAACACAATCGATAATATTTTAAGAAATCCTCTTTATTACGGTAAGACTTCTTACAGTGGGAATTTGTACGATGGTATTCATAAACCGATAATAACCGAAGCGATGTTTTTAAAAACTCAAAGCCTCCGAAGGAAAAGACACAGAAATAAAACAAAGATTAAATATAACTATCTTTTGCAGGGACTTCTTAAGTGCAGCGATTGCGGTTCTGGAATGACGCCGACCTACACAAAGAACAGAAAAAAAGACGGAGTTACCCCACGCTATACACACTATTACAGATGTACACGAACTTACAGGCATGAGTGGGATTGCTGTTCAATCAGATCCGTGAACGCTGAGAAAATCGAAGATTTTGTTATAGAGAAATTGAAGGAGATAAGCAAGGACGAAAAAGCGATAAACAAAATAGTCGAGCGAACAAACAAAAAGGAAGAAAGAAAAATAAGTCCACTCAAAAAACAGGAAAAAGAGAAAATCGATGAATTAAGGGTGGTGGGGAATAAACTCCAAAATCTTATCGATATTCTTTCGGAGGTGGGGATAGAGAGATTTCCTTCCGTTAGGAAGGAAATCGAAAATCTCGAAAACAAGAAAAAGGTTTTGGAATTTGATTTAGAGGGGATACAACTTTCAATTCAAAAAGAAGAAAAAGAAAAGTTTGAGACAAAGATTGTTTTAGAAAACTTAAAATATTTTTCAAAAAAGATTGGCGAAACTGCCCCCACCGAGCGACCCCAACTTTTTCAAAGTATTATCAAGTCCGTATCCTACGGACTTGACGAAATCTCTTTGGATATTTTCTATTTGCCGGAGAGATACATTCAAGGGTTCGGAAATCACCGAGCCTATTCTGTGGGGCGAGCCGACGTAGTTGGCGAAGCATCCACAGAAGGGCGGTCGCTTTCAAAGCGAGGTCGCCGAGCGGTTCACTGCGAGGCGGACGAGCATGGGGTGGAAAGTTTGGTGTGGGGTGCAGGTGGGAATGGGAGTTCGAAAAAACATTCAAAATACCTGCGGAAGAGGGGATTCGAACCCCTACGGCTATTAACCACTGGACCCTGAACCCAGCGCGTCTACCGGTTCCGCCACTTCCGCAACTTAAGTAGAAATATAGCTAATCATCCATTACTGTCAAGAGCCTCTATGTTTGTTAATGAGTTAGTGTGCGTAGGATTAAGTTTTGACTTTGGACACTGGACATTGCACTAATAAACAAATCCACGTCCAATTTCCCCATTTTTTCTTTGTTTAGAGACGCAGAATCGAAATTTGACACTTGACCCTTTATAGGTTACACGTTATAATTAAAATTATGAATTTTTCAGGATACAAACCACATAAATTGTCAGTGCGAAGTCGCTTAAAAAATAAAATTGAGCAGAAATACCAAAAAATAAAACCAAAGGAAAGGAAAAATCCAAATGAAAAGCTTAATTGTCTTTATTTCACTGATAATTTCAGTTACATTTATCCCCATCAGTAAAGTATCCGCAATGAAAACAACCGGCGCCGAACATCTTTCAAAACACAATGGGGCTTACTTTTCAGGAGAATACCAAAATCTTTTCAGCGAGTTACTCGGCAAAAGTCAATCTGAGGTACAAGCCAAATTAGATAATAGCTGGAATCAGTTATTCTATGGAGACAATAATACACAGCGTGTATACTATACCGTTGAACCTGATATGGCATATATTAAAGACACTTATCATAACGACGTTCGTAGTGAAGGAATATCATATGGTATGATGATAGCGGTTCAATTAGATAAAAAGTCAGAATTTAACCGTTTATGGAAATGGGCAAAAACCTATATGCAGCATAAAAACGGAGCCCGAAAAGATTATTTCGCATGGCAACTCAAAACAGATGGTTCTATTATAAGCTCCAACTCAGCCTCAGATGGAGAAGAATGGATTGTCATGGCACTGTTCTTCGCATCCGCACGATGGGGAAACGGAAAAGGCATTTATAACTATAAAGCCGAAGCACAGGCTATTTTAGATGCAATGCTTAATAAAGTAGAAACCTCCGATGATGATACTATAATAACAAACATGTTTAACAAAAAAGAAAAACAAATTGTCTTTGTTCCCCTGGGTAGTGCAGATGATTTTACTGATCCTTCTTATCATGTACCTCATTTCTATGAACTCTGGGCATGTTGGGCTGATAAAGATACGCGGTTTTGGTATGATGCCGCAGAGGTAAGCCGTGAATTTTTGAAAAAAGCTGCTCACCCCAAAACAGGCTTAACACCTGATTATGCTCATTTTAATGGTAAACCTTTTGATCCATATGGGGTAGGAAATAATAATTTTCAATTCGATGCATGGAGGGTTGCAATGAATGTTGCTATCGATTATGAATGGTTTGCAAAAGATAACTGGGAAACAACTCAAAGTAACAAATTACTCGATTTCTTTGCTAAAAAGGGAATAAAAACTTATGGCAGCATGTTCACCTTAGATGGCGAAACATTGTCAGACAATCATAATCCTGGTTTAGTTGCCATGAATGCAGTTGCCTGCCTTGCTTCAACAAACGATAATAGAACTAACTTCTTAGAAGAATTATGGGATACACCAATCCCCATTGAGGAGGGACGCTATTACGATGGATTGCTTTATATGCTGGGTATGTTACAGGTAAGTGGTAACTTTAAAATTTATGATCCAACCGGTAGAATTGTTCCTGATTGCTTAAATGAAGAATAAATCCTGTTGATCCTTTCTGGTTCGTAGATTCTTTGAATCTAAGTTGAGTGGCTTTTTTGGGATTTGGGATTTAGGATATAGGGTTTAGTAAAAATAAATAAAACAAGTTTTTATTCGTGCTATTTGTGTGATTTGTTGTTCCTCGCTTTAGTTGGATCGTTAGTTCGTGGGGTCGTTGGGTCGGAAGTTTTAAAACCATCTAACCACCTAACGTCCTAACGACCTAACCGATTAATCACACCTTGACAAAAGACACGGTTCATATAATTTTACAAGCAACAAAAAGAAATGATTGAAATAAGAAACGTTAGCAAAAGATTCAAAAAGGGCTGGTACGCTCTAAAAAACATTGATTTATCAATAGCAAAAGGTGATTTTCTCTTTCTTACCGGGCAAACCGGTTCAGGTAAGACCACCCTTCTTCGTCTCATATATATGGATATTTTTCCGGATGAAGGTGAAGTAGCTGTAGCCGGTTTTCTATCATCAACTATAAAAGAAGAGGAAATTCCCTTTCTCAGAAGAAGAATAGGTATTATTTTCCAGGATTTTAAATTATTGAGGGATAAAACAATTTATGAAAACGTGGCTTTCGCACTTGAAGTTACAGGTCAATCAGGTAGAAAAATGAGAGAAAAAGTAATGAAGGTATTGACTCTTGTAGGATTATCGCATAAAAGAAATGATTTTCCTTACACTCTTTCGGGTGGAGAACAACAGAAAACAGCTATCGCAAGAGCACTGGTTAGAGAACCATTCATTCTTCTTGCTGACGAACCTACCGGCAACATTGATCCGGAAGGTTCAGAGGATATTATAAAAATCCTGCAGGAAGTAAACACTGCGGGAACTGCTGTCTTAATGGCTACTCATGACGTAGAACTTTCCAAGAAAATGGGAGGAAAATTTCTGAATCTTGAACAGGGACAGATATTAAAGACATAAAATGTTTTCATTAAGAGAAGCTTTAATCGGACTCAGGAGAAATGGCGTTATGACTTTTATTGCCATAGGGATAATGTTCTTTTCTCTTTTTCTACTTGGCGCTTTCCTCTGGGGCACCTTCAACCTCTTCGGTATAATAAGACTCGCAAGGGAAAAAGTCGAAATAAACGCCTTTTTGAGAGAAAATTTACCTGAAAAACAAATAGAAGAACTGTCGGAAAAGCTTATGTCCATGGTTGGGGTGGAGAGTGTAGAATACGTTAACAAAGAAGAAGCATTAAGAAAATTTCAAGAGGAGATAAAGGACGCTCCAAGTTTAATCGAAGCAGTAAAATCAAATCCTCTGCCTGCTTCTTTCAGCATAAAGTTAAAAGATGGCTTCACTTCTCCTGAAAAAGTAAAAGAAGTGTCTGAAAAAATAGATATTTTTAACGAATTTATAACCGTAGAATACGGAGAAAGTTGGATTAACAGATTAGACAGGGTTGTAAAAATTTTATTCCTCTTCGATATACTCCTGGGAATTGTAATTAGTTTTGCCTCTGTTTTTGTCATATCAAATACCGTACGTCTTACGGTTCTAGCCCGAAAGAGAACCATAGAAGTAATGAAATTAGTAGGAGCCACAGAAAAGACCATTCACGCTCCTTTCATACTTGCCGGTTCAATAGAAGGCGGCGTGGCAGGAGTTATGAGCGGAGGTCTTTTATATTTAATTTACCAGGTAACCTCAAAATTTTTCGTTAAATTTTATTTTCCTCACAATTTAATAATAATAGGGACTGTAGTCTTCGGAATAATTCTGGGGATGATAGGGAGTAAATTAGCAGTAAAATCAACTTCAAAGGAAATGAAATTTGAAACTCCTAACGTTTAAAGGTGGTATACATCCATACGACTACAAAGAAAAATCTAAAAATTCCAAAATAAAAAGAATCGATCCACCCGATTTTCTATATCTTCATTTATCCCAGCATACGGGCATTCCTTCCGAGCCAATCCTCGAAAAGGGAGAAGAAATTGTAATAGGACAGAAAATCGCAAACGCATCCGGAAAATTATCAGTACCGCTTCACTCTCCTGCAAACGGAACCTATATGGGGACGATAATATACCCTCACCCCCTTGGCGGCATGAAGGAAGCAATGAAAATAAAAGTAAACAAAGAAAATACCGAACCCTTTAAAGAAAAAAAAAGAGAACAAGTAACAAACCTGCCCAAACAAAAGCTTATTAGTATTATAAAGGATAGTGGTATCGTAGGTATGGGCGGAGCTGCTTTTCCGACCTATTTTAAATTACAAATACCTTCCAACAAAAAAATAAAAGATCTAATAATAAACGGAATTGAGTGTGAACCTTATCTAACGAGCGACTATAGATTAATGATGGAAAAAGCAGAAGGAATAATGAAAGGCGTTGACATAATCAGAAGAATAGTTAAACCTGAAAATGTATGGATTGCGATTGAGTCTAATAAACTCGACGCGCTCGAAAATATGGAAAGTTCCGCCTCACTATTTCCCTGGGCAAATTTCGCAACTCTTAAAACTAAATATCCTCAAGGCTCAGAGAAACAATTAATTGATGCCATAACGGGAAGAAAAGTACCGGAAGGAGGCTTACCTTTCGACGTAAACGTTTATGTTCAGAACATTGGAACAGCCTTCGCAATCTATGAAGCAGTATACCTCACGAAACCTCTTTTTGAAAGAGTTGTTACTCTAACAGGGAACGTAAGACATCAATCAAACTTCCTTGCACCCATCGGAACACCTTTCGAATACCTTATTGAATTGACTGAAGGTCCTATCGGAAAGATTTCGAAAATTATAAACGGTGGGCCTCTTATGGGTATCACACAATCTCGCGCGGAAGCTCCCGTTCTAAAAGGAACCACAGGAATTCTTATTCAAAACGAAAAAGAATTCAAGAAAAAAGAACCTGCACCTTGTATAAGATGCGCCGCATGCGTAGATTCCTGCCCAATGAAATTAATACCCACAGAATTATATAAATATATAGAAATGGACAGATTGGAAAAAGCAAAAGATTTAGGAATCCTATCCTGCATGGAATGCGGCAGTTGTTCATACGTTTGTCCTGCAAATATTCCTCTTACACAACAATTTAAGATTGCCAAAAACAGAATAACAAAAAAGAGTAAATAATGTTAAATATTAGCCCGGCTCCCCATATAATATCTACCAGTAGCACGAATAAGATAATGTGGAGTGTGGTGGGTGCTTTAATGCCCGCTTTCATATATTCTATAAGTATATACGGAGAAAGAGTAATCTTACTAACCTTACTTTCAATACTGTCAGCCGTGGGAACCGAATATACTTTCAAAAAAATAACAAAAAGAAAAATCAATATTTCGGACGGAAGCGCTGTTATCACCGGAATGCTTTTAGCTTTCAATATATCTCCAAATTCTCCCTGGTGGCTCCCCGTAGTAGGGTCTGCTTTTGCTATCTTCGTAGTAAAAGAAGTCTTTGGAGGCTTAGGCTATAATATTTTCAACCCCGCTCTCGCGGGAAGAGCATTTCTAACAGCTTCCTGGCCAGGTTTAATGGCCGGAAATTGGAAAACTCCGCTTGACGGAACCCTATCCGGCTTACCTTTACAGGCCCTTGACGGTGTAGCCCAAGCAACACCACTGACTTTGCTTAAAGTACAGCCGACCGAGTCGATAGCACAATCTCTAAACTCAACTTATATGCTTAAAGCTCTTTTCTTTGGAAATGTTGGAGGTTGTATTGGTGAAACCTCAGCAATTCTTCTCTTGATAGGTGCTTTATACCTGTTTATTAGAAAATACGCAGATTGGAAAATCTCACTGGGATATATTGGATCGGTCTTTGCTTTCTCAGGCATTTTATATTATTTAGGGAAAACACCGGCAATTCCACTTTTTCATATACTTTCCGGCGGAGTGATGCTCGGAGGTCTTTTTATGGCAACAGATATGGTAACTTCTCCGGTAACAGTAAAAGGAAGATGGATATTCGGTATTGGCGGCGGTGTGATTTGTGTTCTAATAAGAGTCTGGGGTGGATATCCTGAAGGTGTCTCTTACTCTATTTTGATTATGAACATGTTCGTACCTCTTCTCGACAAAATATCCGAGAAAAAAATATTCGGGAGGTAAAGATGTCGCAGAAAATTCGGGAAGTATCGGTATTGTTTTTAGTAGGAATAACTTCCGCATTCCTTCTTTCCTTTGTCTACAAGCAAACAGCCCCTGTGATTTCCAAGTACAAAGAAGAATCATTGAAAAAATCATTGAGCGAAGTATTCAGCGACCCATCGGTTCGTTTCGAAGAAATAAAAGCAGATACCTTATGGAAAGTTTTTAAAGGAAAAGAATATGTAGGCCTTATCTTCAAATCCGAGAAAAAAGGATATTCCGGTAAAATAAGACCGATTGTAGGAGTCGATTCAATCGGAAAAATCATAAGAGTAAAAATACCAAAAGAGGACCTTTCGGAAACACCGGGACTGGGTATGAAAATCGCGGAAGTTGCATTTCTGGATCAATTCAAAAATCTCATCGCAGATGAAGTTTTCTTAAAAAAAGATAAAAAGGAAGGCAAAATAGACGCAATAACTTCTGCAACCATTTCATCCAGAGCTGCTACTGATGCTATAAGAGACGGGTTAAAGAAATACAAAGAGATTCTACCCCGATATGAATTTAAAGAATTTCTAAAAACTTCTTTAGAAAATTTAGCACAATCTTCGGACTCAACACTCGAAGAAATTACACCTGACAAACTATGGAAAAATTTAAATAATTTTATATATCTTTCAAAAATCGAGGACTCTTCCTTTGTTTTTCACCTTCTTACACAAATCGAAAATAAAAGAATTAATAAAATATCGATATTCATTGAGAATCCCCAAACAGAAAAGGAAGAAACCTCCGAAGAGAGCAAAGCTTTAAAGCAAGCTCTGGAAAAGAAATTCGAAGGGGTTTTATTGAAAAATATACACAAATTGAAATTCACGTCTGAAATCCAAGGGATTGCAGAAAAAATCAGGGAAGAAATAAGAACTACTTACGTAAAACACATTAAATGGAGGGAGAAATAAAACGCACTCTTATCGACGGAATAATTAAGAATAATCTGATTCTGGTTCTGGCAATCGGACTTTGCCCTACTCTTGCCGTCACCACATCCGCATACAACGGACTCGGAATGGGGCTTGCCGCGACTTTCGTTTTTATATTGTCTAACCTGCTTATTTCCTCGTTAAGAAAAATAATCCCTGGCAATTTAAGGATTCCCATATTCATAATAATAATTGCTTCATTTGTAACAATGATAGATTATGCTTTAAAAGCCTACCTGCCTCCTCTTTCCACTCAATTGGGAGTGTTTGTACCTCTAATCGTGGTAAACTGCGGCATCCTGGGAAGAGCCGAAGGCTTTGCCTACAAAAATCCCGTGCATCTCTCTTTTATGGACGGCCTAGGAGCGGGAATTGGATTTACCCTGGTACTTTTTATAATGGGAACTATCAGAGAAATCCTAGGGCAGGGTATCTGGCTTAATATTCCCGGGATTTTCCCCGGAATAAAAGCTCTCGGTTCCTCTTTTGCCGAGTCCTCAATAATTCTGCTGATTCTACCCCCCGGCGGTTTTCTGACTATCGCATTGCTTATGGGGCTCTTCAACTACTGGAGAAAGAAATAATGGATAATGTATTTTTGATATTTCTTTCTGCTTTTCTGGTTAATAATATAGTGTTAATGAAATTCTTGGGGCTCTGTCCTTTCTTCGGCGTTTCAAGAGAGATGAAAACAGCGGGATCCATGGGTATAAGTGTTATATTCGTAATGACGCTTGCTACGGTTATTACCTGGTTTTTATTTCAATATATTCTTATGCCGTTAAATTTAATTTATCTCAGAACAGTTGTATTCATTCTTGTCATTGCCTCTCTTGTTCAGTTCCTTGAACTGTTCTTCAAAAAGCAACTACCCGGGCTATATTCCGCTCTTGGAATATTCTTGCCTCTTATTACAACCAACTGCGCAATCCTGGGAGTAGCCTTTCTAAATATAGACAATAATTTCACTCTTATATCAGGAATTGTTTTTGCTGTTAGCAGCGGTTTAGGTTTTCTCCTTGCAATAGTCCTTATAGGTTCAATTCGCGAAAGATTGGAAAACGCTCCTATCCCCGAATCTCTCAAAGGGCTTCCTATATCCTTCGTAACTGCTGCACTTATGGGACTCGCATTTCTTGGCTTCGCGGGCTTTCTGGGCCTATCTTTGTGAAGCTCAAAGACGAATTATACCATTTTTTAAAGAAAGAAATTGGTAAAAAGAGGATATTCAACCCTCCCTCTTATCCGGGAGAACTTCTTTTGGCTTATGGACTTAAAGATAAAATTCCTCTGGTTCTCCTGAGTGAAGAAGACCCCTTAAAAGTTACACAAGACGCAGAGTTTTTCTTCGATAAAGTTTTTACCCTTACGGAAGAAAATCTAACCCGGATAGGGGCAATTACCGCCTCAAAAGATTTTGATATTTTAATTCTTGACAAAAAGAATATCGAACTAAAAATTCCCGAG
>Ga0315532_1002786_pt1 | contig 11693 bp, 7 predicted proteins | sample SalMarWE160370MG_FD_203082 | JGI IMG/M metagenome (GOLD analysis project Ga0315532, IMG submission 203082) | Salt marsh sediment microbial communities from the Plum Island Ecosystem LTER, Massachusetts, United States - Salt Marsh Sediment WE1603-70 ... | reverse complement strand
GCGGACTTATTCTGTTGAGCAAGCGCAAAGCCGATGTCATCAGAGGATGGGAGACGATTATCAATACGAAGAAGGAGGGAGACGTTGTAAGCGGCAGGGTTATACGCCGTATCAAGGGAGGCTTGCTCGTTGACATTGGAGTGCCGGTATTTCTGCCGGCTTCGCAAGTTGATATTAGAAAGCCGGGCGACATCAGCAGATTCATCGGCAGGGAGGTCAAGTGCAAGATTCTCAAAATCGATGTTGAAGGCCGGAATATCGTCGTATCGAGACGTAAACTTATTGAGGAGGAACGACGAAGCAGCAAGGAGAAGATACTATCAGAAATTGAGGTTGGTCAATTACGAAAGGGCGTGGTGAAAAATATCGCAGACTTTGGCGTATTTGTAGATTTGGGCGGCTTGGACGGCCTGCTGCATATCTCTGATTTGAGCTGGGGCAGGATATCACACCCTTCGGAAGTTGTTGAGTTTGATCAGGAAATTGAATGCATTGTAATTGGCGTTGATAAGGAAAATGAGAAGATTTCACTGGGTCTGAAGCAAAAAAGACCCAGCCCATGGGAAGATATTGAAGAGCGTTACCCAATCGGAGCGAAGGTAAAGGGTAAGATTGTAAATGTAATGAACTATGGAGTGTTTGTCCGGCTTGAAGATGGTGTTGAAGGACTGGTGCACATTAGCGAAATGAGCTGGACGAAGCGTCTGGCACATCCCAGTGAGATTGTCAATCTCGGAGATGAAATCGAAGTGATTGTGCTGAACGTTAATAAGGAAAAACAGGAAATCTCGCTGGGACTGAAACAGACTGAAGTGAATCCCTGGACGATAGCTGCTCAGAAGTATCCACCCGGAACAATTGTTACTGCAAAAGTGCGGAGCATGACTAATTTTGGCGCCTTTTTGGAAATAGAACCGGGCATCGACGGTATGATACATATCTCTGATTTAAGCTGGACGAAAAAATATGGGCATCCAAGCGAAGCCATACAGAAGGGTAAAGAGGTGAAATGTGTCGTCCTTGAGGTCAATGAAGAAAAACAGCGTATATCACTCGGAATAAAACAGATGAGCGAAGACCCGTGGATTCGGGCCATTCCGGAAAAATATATTCCCGGCCATATAATAAAAGGCAAAATTGCGAAGCTGACTAATTTTGGAGCGTTTGTTGAGCTTGAGCCGGATCTTGAAGGACTTTTACACATTTCAGAGCTTGCGGACCATAAAATTGAAAAGCCCCAGGATGTTGTTAAGGTGGGTGATGAAGTTGAAATTAAGATTCTAAAGGTTGATGCTGAGAACCGTAAGATTGGTTTGAGTTTGCGGAGGGTTCAGTGGACCTCTGAAGAACAAACGGCCAAATCAATCCATCAAAAAGGTTCTGAAGATATTCACAGTTCGTCTACTGAAAGTGAAATGGATCCGCCCGAACAAACTCAGTCCCAGGGACTCCTTACGGAGGAAGAGATTGACCAGGCTACGGAACGCTCTGCCGAGACGAGTGAAGATGAGCAGTCTAAGCCGAGCGCGCGCAAGGGTGAAACGGTAGAGGCACAGAGCAGTGAGGTTGTCCTTGGGACTCCTAACGGAGAGCAGATAGATAGTGAACAACAATCGGATTCGGCAGGCCCCTTAGGGACAAGCTCACCACAGGCCGAACATAACGAAGCTGAACAACCCGCCAAAAAGATGACGGACAAGCCTCAGGAAGCCCCGGACTCTGACGTTAATAGTGAAACAGGAAGCGATAGTAGTGCGGAGCAGAAGAACGAGGAAGCATAAGTAGTGCCATAATCCCGTAAGGGATGCTGTGCAGGCATCTTGGCGATTAAAGATCAAGGATTATAATTTCTGCTCTGTTAAACATCGCTTCGCTGCGAAGAACGAGAGCTGTTTCCAAAATTGCTATGCGAGTCTCCCCATGAGAACCTGCCTATGTGCATAGCTGCTTCCATTCTCCGTCCCTTAGTCCCGTCAGGGACGCCTAACGGCGGGACTGTGAAGGATGAATCGACGAAGCAGGAAACGTCAAGCCGTAGTCAGAGTGGATAAAGACATGAAAATTCTGGAAGCAAGTAACATCAGAAAAGAATTTGGCACTTTAGTGGCCGTTAATGATATAAGCCTGTCTCTTGAGAAAGGACAGGTCATGGGCCTAATCGGGCCAAATGAGGCAGGTAAGACTACGCTATTGCGGATTCTGGGTACTTTGCTTAGGCCGACAAGCGGCTTATTCTTTATATGGGGAATAATTTCGGCCTTTTTAGCTGTGATTAGCAAAGCGGTACCTTCTCTCTACGTCTTTTATCTTGTTATTATTTTTTCGTTTTATCTTTTTTTGCTGCTTTTGCTTGAGATTTATGTCGTTTATAATCCCGTCTTAAATAAAATCGCAATTCTTTTGGTCTTTCTCACTATTCTGTATTTAATATTACCTCTTTTGCTGTCGTTTACCCTTAAAATATCTTCCCTGCGATTCTACAGTCCTTTCGGTTTCTTCGTACATATTATCAATCCATTTTCGCGGAGAGATTATGATATTTACACCTCTGCCTGCACCTGTGCTGCCTGCACAGGTTACGCAGGCACAGGTGTTTTGATTGTAAATTTGCTGCTTTGTGTTATCCCGGTGTTCTTAATATCAAAACGATATTTTTACATTCTGACACTTAGACGAAAGATGTAATTTGCTAAAAAATTGTTAGCCCCCAGTATTACTGGGGGTTATTTACTTTGCCCAGCAGAGAGCCCCGCCAGAGCACCGGTTGACCAGCACATCTGAAGATTATAACCGCCGCAGGGGCCATCGACGTCGATTACTTCGCCTGCAAAATACAGCCCCCGGCAAATCTTCGACTCCATTGTCTTAGACTCTATCTCAGCCGTACTTACGCCGCCGCGCGTGACCATCGCCTCGGCAATCGGCCTTGTACGAACAATCGAAAGAGGCGTTGCTTTTAAGAGGTGCAATAGTTTTTTCCGTATGTCTTTGTTTAATTGATTGGCATAAAGTTCAGCTGTCAAATTAAGTTGCCTGTACAGAATCTGTGAAATACGTCTCGGAACCATTTCAGCCAAAATATTTGCAACGGTCTTTTTAGAATGTTCGCTAATTTGCTTTAGAATCATCCTTTCGAGCTCGGTTTCGTCGATGTCACTGATGAGATCAATAGTAATCTTAAGAGGTTTTTTCTCGTTTGGCAGAAAGTCCGTAGCGAATCGGCTCATTTCAAGGGCTGCTGGCCCGCTAATGCCGTCGTGCGTAAAAAGCAATGCTCCTGCAGTAACAATTCCTTCGACCCGGCTCAGGACGGTTTTTTTCTTGCCGAATGATGCAGTTATTTTCACATTATCCAATGATGTTCCAGCCAGCTCGCTCGGCCATTTTTCATGCGTCACTAATGGTACCAAAGAAGCCCTCGGTTCAATAATTGTATGACCAAAGTGACGAGCGAATTTATAACCATCGCCGGTTGAACCGGTAGGGGGGTAACTCAATCCTCCTGTAGCAATAATTACTTTTTCAGCTAAGATTTTCTGCCTGGCGGCTCTTCCGATAGTAAAATACTCACCATGCTTAGCAATGCTTTTGACTTTTGTAGAAAAAATAAACCGTACGCCGAGCTTTTTTGCTTCTGTGAACAAAACGTCTCTTACATCGCTGGCACGGTCGCTGGCTGGGAACACGCAGCCTGTCTGGTCAACCTTGCTTTCTAATCCATATTTGCGGAAGAATTGACGCACATCTGTCGGCAGAAACTTGTGAAGGCTATAGCTTAAAAACCTCCCCTTAGGCCCGAAGGCACGAGCTATCTCTTGGGCGGCAGCTAAATGTGTAAGATTACAGCGTCCACCTCCGGTTAGGAGCAGCTTTTGGCCAGGGCTTTTATTAGCTTCAATTACCATCGTTCTGGCACCTGTTTTACCTGTGGCAGAGCTAGCGGAGAAAATCGCCGCCATCAGTCCCGCCGGCCCGGCTCCGATTATGCAAACTTTTGGTTCCATCGTCATTTTACTTAAATCATAACCCCGCAATAAATTGCGGGGCTAAATATTTACCCATATCAAATTAACCTATATAATATGTTTTTTTGAATTTGGAGAGCAAAATATGGCGAAAATCACCAAGCTTGATGATATTGTGTCGCTTTGCAAGCGAAGGGGTTTTATATTTCAGTCCAGCGAAATCTACGGCGGCCTTGCCAGTTGCTACGACTACGGGCCGCTCGGCGTCGAATTAAAAAACAATGTTAAAAAGGCCTGGTGGAAAAGCGTCGTCCAGATGCGAGATGATGTTGTTGGCCTGGATTGTAGTATCCTGATGCACCCATTGGTCTGGAAGGCTTCCGGCCATGCTGACCAATTCGCTGACCTTGTCGCCGAGTGCAAAAAGTGCAATGTCCGTACCCGTGTTGACCACCTTAAGGAAAAAGCTATTGAGCAGGCCGAAGAGCATACCGAGCATATCGCCATCAATGCTGCTATGGCTAAAGCTCAGGATTTGAGCAGCAAAGTTTGTCCCAACTGCGGCACAACAGGCCAATTTACTGAGCCGATGCCTTTTCGGCTCATGTTTGAAACACAAATGGGAGCCAACGTTGATGATTCGATGTTAATGTACCTGCGTCCGGAGACTGCTCAGGGTATTTTCGTAAACTTCAGGAACGTCTTAGATACAGCAAGAGTAAAAATTCCCTTCGGTATCGCCCAGATAGGAAAGAGCTTTCGCAACGAAGTCACTACCAAGGCCTTTATCTTCCGCACTCGCGAATTTGAGCAGGCTGAGCTTGAATTCTTCTGTGAGCCGGGCACCGATGAAAAATGGTACGAGCACTGGAAGGAGCAGCGCTTCAACTGGTATCTGAATCTCGGCATAAAAAAAGAAAACCTGAAATTCCGTGTCCACGAAGCTAACGAGCTTGCCCACTATGCAAAGGCCTGTGTTGATGTGGAGTATAAATTCCCATTCGGAAGCGGCGACTGGCAGGAGCTTGAAGGCATTGCCAACCGCACAGACTTCGACCTGCGGCAGCATCAACGTGGAATGAGAACGCTTAATAAATGGTTTGAAAATGACCGGAACCTAAATAACATCAAACTTGCCGAAGAAGCCGAAGATTACCAATCCGGCCCGCTTTCTTATTTTGATGACCGGAAAAAAAGTCGTTATATCCCATACGTGATTGAGCCAAGTGCCGGCATTGATAGAAGCACACTCGCATTTTTGGTTGATGCGTACGATGAAGAAGAGGTTCGCGGCGAACAAAGGAACCTCTTGCGATTCCATCATGCGTTGGCGCCCATAAAGGTCGGCATTTTTCCGTTAGTCAAAAGAGATGGTATGCCGGAGGTGGCGCAGAATATATACGATGACTTGAAAAAGTATTTCAACTGCTTCTACGATGAAAAAGGCGCGATTGGCCGACGTTACCGTCGACAGGATGAAGCCGGAACACCCTTCTGCGTCACTGTTGATGGTCAAACCTTGCAGGATAACACTGTCACCGTTCGTGAGCGTGACTCGATGGGCCAGATAAGAGTCTCAACCGACCAATTAAAAGATTATCTGCGAGACAAGCTGGATATGTAAGTAGCGAAGAAAATCCAGCGTGCAGGAATTAACTTTTTGCGTTGCAAATAGCGGTGTAATCTGTTAAGATATTAGCTATGACACCGACTATTGGGCACAATAGAAATCAAGAGTCGATAGAGGCCAAGACCCGCTGGTTCAGGTCACTTTCCATGGCCGACCGTATGCAAGTCTTCTGCAGTTTCACCGACTTAGCCTTGTCGGTCAATCCTAATCTGAAGGATCGAAACCATGCTCAACCGATTGCAGGACGTGTTCAAGTTCTTTCAGCGACATGAGGTAAGATATATGGTTATCGGGGGCGTTGCCTCGGTACTATATGGTGTCCCCCGTGTTACCTTCGACTTGGATATATTGATTGATGCGACTTGCGATAACGCTCAGCGGCTTTTGGATGCCTTAGTGGAGGCAGGTTTCGGCACAGCCACGATGACAAACGCCCAGGACGTTATAGCACATGAAATCACGGTCTTTAACGACCGAGTGAGGATTGATGTTCAGACCAGCACGCCCGGCGTCTCATTTCAGGATGCCTGGCGTCGGCGCAGGACTATAACATATCAGGGACAGGAATTTTTTATTCTATCCAAGGAGGACCTTATTGCTTCCAAGCGTGCTTCTGCGCGACAAGCTGATATTGAGGATGTGCGACTACTGGAATTGCCTGATGTAGAGGATACCGCATCCTAATGAATCCTAATTTGGCTACATAGTCTCAAGACTTAACGGACTATCTCCCCTCACAAATCGCCCAATGATTGCATTGTTTACAACTGGCCTAACCTCAAATAGGCTGAGTTCGTAAAAGTTGGCATCCTGTAAAGATATAGCAAAATTAGTATGGCGTCTCTGGATTAGCGTATAATATTTGAAACAATTAACCTTGGAGTATATGCTTTTCAGAAATCACTTTGCGCTGTATAATTCGGGGGTTTATTTGGCCGTAACAGTCAGATTCTGTGTAAACGCGGGGCTAAATATTTTTATTTAGCACCCAAATTTATTTGGAGGTTTTTAGGTGCAAGAGATGAAAAAAACTGCTATCGACAGTTTAGGGAAATTTGTAGACAGAAAAGTCACCCTCACAGGATGGCTGTATCAGGCCCGTTCCAGCGGTAAGATTCAATTCCTAATTGTTCGTGACGGCACAGGCCTTTGCCAGTGTATTTTAGAAAAGGGCAGTGTTCCCGACGAGCTTTTCGAGAAGTTAAAACACCTCGGCCAGGAATCGTCACTGACAGTGACCGGAACTGTTAGAGCCGACCAGAGAAGTGTCGGTGGCTATGAGCTGGTCGTGACAGGTACAGAGATAATCTCGCCTGCTGAGGGTTATCCAATCACGCCAAAATCGCACGGCGTCGATTTTCTAATGAAGCATCGCCATTTGCACCTTCGTTCGCAGCGGCAGTGGTGCATCGGCAGAATCCGTCATACCGTTATCGACGCCATCCGCAGATTCTTCAATGATAACGGCTTTACATTGATAGATACGCCCATCTTTACAACGATAGTCGGCGAGGACCAGCAATCGCTTTTCGAGGTTGACTATTTCGGTATTCCCTTGCACTTGACTCAGACCGGCCAATTGTATTTAGAATCGGCGGCGATGAGCTTCGGCAAAGTCTATTGCTTCGGCCCGACTTTCAGAGCCGAGAAAAGCAAGACCCGCAGGCATCTGACCGAATTCTGGATGGTGGAACCGGAAGTGGCTTTTATAGAACTCGATGGCCTGCTCGAATTGGCTGAGAATTTCGTTTCGTTTATAGTTGGACAGGTTTTGCAAAACAATAAAAGTCAGCTTGAAACTTTAGGGGCTGACATAGAAGCCCTGGAAAGAATCAAGCCGCCTTTTTATAGACTTACTTACACCGAAGCTGTTGAAATCCTCACGGGGCCAAAAACGGCAGATTTTCTTGCCCAGCAATTGCAAGAATTGCAAAGTCAAAAGCAACAATTAGAAAGCAGAATCGCAGCCCTTGAAGAAGAGCAGAAAGACCAGATTAAACAATGGAAGAGGGATAAAAACGCTGCCGAGCTGATCGAGCTTCGTAGCGAAATAGACGAAGTGAGTACGAAAATTGAAAACAATCCCAAGCACGCTAAATTAGCTGCAGAGTTCCAATGGGGCAAAGATTTAGGTGGCTCAGACGAGACAATAATCTCGCAGATGCACGATAAGCCCGTCTTTGTCACTCACTATCCCAAAGAGGCCAAGGCCTTTTATATGAAAACCGACAGGGACAACGAAAAGGTTGTTTTGAATTTTGATTTGCTTGCTCCTGCCGGCTTTGGCGAAATCATAGGAGGCTCGGTCAGGGAGGATGATTACGACAGACTGGTTGAACGGATTAAAGCACAGGGTTTGAATGTTGAGACTTATGATTGGTATCTGGATTTGCGAAAATACGGCTCGGTGCCGCACGGTGGCTTCGGCCTGGGCGTCGAGAGAACCGTCGCCTGGCTTACCGGCGAAAAACACATCAGGCAGTGCATCCCGTTTCCCAGAATGATGGACAAAGTGTATATCTAAAAGTTGTGGCTTTTTGTTCTATCTGAACAACGCTACATCCACACAAGTAAAAAGATTATACTGCTCTTCGGAAGCGAATTCAAATATAACCGGCATTTATCCGTGGGCAATAAGTATTTCAAAATATCTTTCTGTATGTGTGGCAGTAGGGGGTCTTGCCGCTTTTGGTGTAATAGTTCTGGTGATACTCCTCCGCTGGCCAGAATCTGCCGACAGGTGCGATTTGAGTTCTCACGTTGTATCCTTTTTTCTTAAGCTCTTCGACCAATTGAGTAGCAATTTGTTTCTGCTGGTCATTCAAATAAAAGATAGCAGAACGATATTGTGTCCCTATATCCGGTCCCTGCCGATTGAGTTGTGTGAAATCATGCGTTTCAAAAAATAACTTTGCTAATTGCTCATAACTTATTTTCGATGGGTCATACACAACCTCGACAGCTTCAGCGTGGCCTGTCTTGTCGGTGCAAACCTGCTTATAAGTGGGATTATCCACATGGCCTCCGGTATAGCCAACCGTTGTTGATATCACGCCGGGCGTTGCTTGAAAGTAAAACTCGGTTCCCCAAAAACAGCCGGATGCGAATATCGCTCTTTCTGTCTTTCGCTTTTCAGCCGACGTAAAGTTCATCGAGATGGAGTTCACACAATATCGTGTGTTCTTCGGTGTGAATCCCTCACCCTGAAACACATGTCCCAGATGCGCCCCGCATCGTGCACAGATAATCTCTGTCCGAACGCCGTCTGCATCCGGCTGCCACTTAACGGCTCCGGGGATTTGCTCATCGAAGCTCGGCCAGCCGCATTCGGATTTGAACTTTGCATCCGACTCAAACAGCTCAGCCCCACAGCGTTTGCAGGTATATACACCTTTTTCAAAATGGTTATTGTATTTTCCGCTGAAGGGACGTTCTGTTCCTTTGTTAATGATAACCCATTCTTCCTCAGGCGTGAGTTTGTTATACATTCTCTGCTCCCTATAAAATCCAATCTTGCTTACTGAAGCGGTAGTTTCTTTTCCAGCGCTCAGCAACCATTCTCCAAGTCCCCATGCCGCAATGACACATAAAAGCGGAACAGTCAAAACCAACTTTCTTTTTGTAACCTTTTGTGTGTTCATTTTTCAGATACCTCATTTTACTTTGAAATATAATTGCAGGTCTATTTATTTATACTCATAATCCGTCCGGACAGTTCGTAAACAATACTGCGTAAAAAAAGATATGAGTTAATACAGATTTAAATTAGCCTTTTGATGTTAGGCTATAGCATCGATAAGTAAATGTTTTAAGCTTAATTGGTTTTTTGTTTGTATTTCGGCTGAAAAGCTCTACGACTAAACGCATTCGATCTTCAACCTTTGGGTGGAAATATCCAGCCTCGGTCAGAAAACGCCCAACCCAATTTTGCAATTGTATCTTTACTCGGGTAGAATCATTTTTCAACTTGGCTCTTTTGCTGATAAGTTGCCTGTTCAACGTTTTGTTCACATGTTAATTTCATAATTTTCGTAAAAATCTCTGTGTTATCAATTACGCCGACAAATTCTTTAGCCCCAGGCCCTTTTGCGTAAACCGGTACATTCAAGCCGGTGTGGTCTTTCGAAGCCCAGAACACTTCCGGCATAAGTCCTTTTCTTAGGGATTTGACTACCTTCAAACCGCCGCATTCGTGATCCGCTGTAACTATAATCAAGGTATCTTCTCGATCGCCAGCCCAATTTAAGACCACCTGAAATGCCCTGGCGAATTCCAAGGTTTCAAATACATTGTCCTCAATAATATTATCATGCCCTGCCCAGTCTATCGTGCCACCTTCGACCATCAGAAAAAAACCGTTCGGATCATTATCCAGCATATTCAGCGCCGCCCATGTCATTTCTGATAAATGTGGTACCGTATCATAGGAAGGCGTATCGTTTTCGCACACGTGCGATAGCGGATTTTTGGATGGGTAATAATAATCATATTCCCATGGCATTCCATCAGGCGAAAACAATCCTGATATGAATACTTCTTCCGTAGAGTTCTCTTCCACCAGCTCTACTACATGCTGCATTTGTTTTCTCGTTTGGACTACAGTATAACCGGCCTGCTTAGCTTTATTTTCTGTCATTCCTTTACCATTTGCGTAATAGGCTCCGAAGAGGATATTAGGCCTTGTTTGGTTAAGATAATCATTCGCAATGTCTCTATAACGCTCTCGATGTCTTGTATGGGCTGCAAATACTGCAGGCGTAGCATGTGTTATGGGCACCGTTGTTACAAGTCCTGTTGCTTTGCCCTGTTCTTGCAAGTGTTCCAAAATTGTCTTAATAGGTTCACCTGATTTCTGGCTGATAACATTGTTCTTTACCTTCTGTCCCGTCGCCATGGCCGTGCCCGCCGCCGCCGAATCCGTCGCATGAATTTTATTAAGATACGAATTCTCCGAATGTGTCATCATCTCACCGCGGTAGAATTTTTCAAACGGAAGGCTTTTCTCTTTTCCGTAGGCATATAGTGACGCGGCTTTAACCTGCTCGAATCCCATTCCATCGCCGATCATTAAAACCACATTCTTTACAGCAGCCTGAGATAGCTGTCCCAGCGATACTACAATAATAAAAATCAACAAACGCAGCTTACGTAACATTCTTATTGCTCCTTAATTGCCTAAATCGCTATTTCTTCAATACAAATAATTCTCACTCGTTATATTATACAGGTTTTGGAATTAGTTCGGTAGAATTTAACAGGATATTAGATTAATTTTTCCTGTTCATTTGAATTTGCTCTTGCAGATGCGGTGCATTGCCTATTAAATGGTGCCCGTTCGGATTGGATCGGGACACAGATGGCAATATAGGATTTGTTTGTTAGCTGAATTTTAATTATCTATAATGTCCTTGAGGGGAACAAATCACAATGGAATCCAACACTAACCCATAATTACCGTAATATTATGGGTTTTATCGTCCCCCAAAGCCGGCAGGATGTTGCTCTTTAGCTTTTTGCCGTCGATAAGGATTTCCTTGACACCTTTTGAAACGCGCTTTGGATTTTGCACGGTTATTTTATAAATTGCGTTTCTGAACTTCCTTTGGATTGTGAAGCCGTCCCAATCCTTTGGAATACAAGGGTCGATTAGCAATCCGTCGTATTCAGGGCGGATTCCCAAAATATATTGAGTAATGGCGTAAAAGTTCCATGCTGCGGTTCCTGTCAGCCATGAGTTTTTAGCCTCGCCTGGTTTAAACGCATCTTTGCCGGCTATCATCTGCGAATAAACATAAGGCTCGGTCCTGTGCAGGTCGCTAATATCCTCAAGGTAAGCCGGTGCAATTTTTTTGTAATATTCAAAGGCCCTGTCACCATCTCCGAGTATTGTCTCGGCAATCATAAGCCAGGGATTGTTGTGGCAGAAAACACCTGCATTTTCTTTGTACCCCGCCGGATACGTAGATATTTCACCTAAATTGATGTGATATTTCGTAAAGGCTGGATTATTCAATACAATTCCATATTCACAGTCGAGGTATTTTTTAGCGGAGTCGAGAGCCGAGCGGGCTTTGCCGTCTTCCAGTCCTATCCCTGCC
>Ga0315532_1002782_pt1 | contig 11702 bp, 9 predicted proteins | sample SalMarWE160370MG_FD_203082 | JGI IMG/M metagenome (GOLD analysis project Ga0315532, IMG submission 203082) | Salt marsh sediment microbial communities from the Plum Island Ecosystem LTER, Massachusetts, United States - Salt Marsh Sediment WE1603-70 ... | reverse complement strand
TTGTAAATCCTATGACCTCCTGCGGCTGTTTTGAGGTGATCATGACTATACTTCCTTCTATAAACGGTATTATGGCGGTAAACAGGGAATACTCCGGTATGACTCCCAGCGGTATGAAGTTCTCTACTATGGCAGGAATGGTAGGTGGAGGTATTCAGACACCCGGTTTTATCGGGATAAGCAAATATTTTATCGGTTCAAAGAAATTTATAAAAGCTGACGGCGGCCTTAAGAGATTGGTCTGGATGCCTAAAATATTAAAGGAAGAGATAGGGGATTTACTGAAAGCAAGGGCAAAAGAAATAGGTATTGATGATTTTCTGGATAGAGTCGCCACCGAAGATGATGCCGAGACTGAAGAGCAGGTGATGGAATGGATAAAAAAGGTGAAGCATCCTGTTCTGGAAATGGAACCTATGATGTAGTGGTTAAATATAAAATGAATTATTCTAAATATTAAAGTAAGGAGAGAATTTAAATGGCATTAAGCGGCCTGGAGATATTTAAAAAATTACCAAAAACAAATTGTAAGGACTGCGGTTTTCCCACCTGTCTGGCATTTGCCATGCAGCTGGCAGCAGGTAAGGTGGAACTGGACAAGTGCCCTCATATCTCGGAAGAAGCTAAGGAAGCACTCTCAGAAGCTTCTCAGCCGCCGATCCTTAAAGTTGAAATAGGAACAGGAGATGATCCTTTTACAGTTGGCGAAGAAACGGTACTGTTCAGGCATGACAGAACATTTGTAAATCAGAATGCTTTTGCTGTGACTGTAAAAGATAATATGGACAGCGGCAAGATGGAGGAGATGATCAAGAGTATAAATAAAGTTGAATATGAAAGAGTGGGGCAGGTATTAAAAATGGATGCTGTCTGCATCAAAAACGAGTCAAAAAGTAAAGAAAAATTTTTGGAAGTCATAGATAAAGTCACCTCACTTACCAAAAAGCCTTTAATACTGGTATCATCAGATCCTGAAACATTAAAAGCTGCAGCAGAACAGTTCAAAGATAATAAGCCCCTTATCCATGCAGCTGCCGGTGACAATGTAGACCTTTTTATTGAAATTGGAAAAAATACCGGCTGCCCCATAGCTGTCAAAGGCAAGTCATTTGAAGACATAGCGGCTATGACTGAAAAAATGCGTGGTGCCGGGATAAAAAACCTGGTAATAGACATCGGCTCAAGAGATTTTAAAAGTGATTTTTATAACCAGATCATATTAAGGATGGCTGCCATAAAGCAGAAAAACAGGCTTTTTGGATATCCTACCATAGTATTCCCCGATGAGATGACAGATGACCCCTTAAAAGAGGCTTTGATCGCTTCTGTTTTTGTAGCCAAATATGGTTCGATCATTGTCCTTTCCAATGCAGACAGTCAAAATATTTTTCCGCTGCTGGTGTACAGGCAGAATATATATACCGATCCCAGAAGACCTATGCAGGTAGAACAGAAGATCTATGAGGTAGGAAGCCCGGGTGAGGATTCTCCGATCCTTATAACCACCAACTTTTCACTTACTTATTTTATTATTTCTGGAGAAGTGGAAGCAAGTAAAGTACCGTCCTGGCTGCTGGTCATGGATGTTGAAGGACAGTCAGTGCTTACTGCATGGGCGGCAGGAAAATTTGTTCCGGAATTGATAGCTCAATTTGTAAAAAAGAGCGGAATTGCAGATAAAGTAAAGAAAAAAGAAATTATAATACCGGGTTATGTCGCACAGCTTCAGGGTGAGCTGGAAGAAGAACTGGGAGATGAGTGGAAAGTTGTTGTAGGGCCCAGGGAGGCAGGAGAAGTACCCAAGTTCCTAAAAGGGTATGCAGGTAAATGAAATTATAATGATTAAATTTAAATTAGTGAAAGGAGTTTGAAATTGAAAAGTGATATTGAAATTGCTCAGGCAGCAGAGATGAAACATATCAGGGAGATAGCGGATTCCATAGGTCTGGATGAGAAATATCTTGAATTATACGGTAACTACAAAGCAAAAGTCAGTCTTGATGTCCTTGAAGATTTTAAAGACAGGCCCAACGGTAAATATATAGATGTAACTGCAATAACTCCCACACCCCTTGGAGAGGGAAAGACTGTAAACACAATAGGCCTTAGTATGGCACTAAATAAAATCGGGAAGAAGACCATAACCTGCATCAGACAACCATCTCTGGGGCCGGTATTCGGCATCAAGGGTGGAGCTGCTGGAGGAGGATATTCTCAGGTTTTACCTATGGAGGATTTTAACCTGCATCTTACCGGCGATATTCATGCAGTAAGTATTGCACATAATCTTCTTGCAGCCTTTCTGGACACTCATATTATGAAGGGAAATGAATTAAATATAGACCCATTCAGCATAACTCTAAATAGAGTGGTTGATGTAAGCGACAGGGCTCTGAGAAACATTATTATTGGACTGGGCGGGCCTTTAAACGGGATACCAAGGGAAACCGGTTATGATATTTCTGTTGCTTCAGAGGTCATGGCTATTCTGGCACTTACCACAAGTCTTAAGGATCTAAGGCAGAAGCTGGCAAGAATGGTTGTCGGCTCGACTTTTGACGGCAAGGCAGTCACTGCAGAGGATCTTAAAGTAGCGGGAGCAATGACCGTATTACTAAAAGATGCTATAAAACCCAACCTGCTTCAGACCATAGAGCATACTCCCTGTTTTGTCCATGCGGGTCCCTTTGCCAATATTGCTCACGGAAATAGTTCAGTTCTGGCCGATCAGTTGGCTATAAAGCTGGGTGAATATATTGTTACGGAAAGCGGCTTTGGTGCAGACTGCGGCGCAGAGAAATTTATGAACATAAAATGCAGATACAGCGGTCTGAAACCGGATGCTGTTGTGATTACAGCCACTATCAGGGCTTTAAAGATGCACGGGGGAGGATTTGAGTTTATACCCGGACAGAGTGTTGATAAGGAACTTATGGAAAAACAAAATGTTGAAGCAGTGGAAAAAGGCTGTGAAAACCTGGAGAAGATGATCGAGGATATGAGAATGTTCGGAGTTCCTGTAGTGGTAGCAATAAATCATTTTGATTACGATACGGCTGAGGAGATAGAAGTAGTAAGAGAAAAAGCTAAGGCAGCTGGTGCCGAAGATGCGGTAGTAAGCAAAGTATGGCTGAATGGAGGAGATGGGGGTACGGAACTGGCAGAGGCTGTAGTAAAAGCTGCGGAGAAACCTTCAGAATTCAAGTTCCTTTATCCTCTGGATTGGACGATCAAGGAAAAAATAGAGATCATAGCTACAAAAATATATGGAGCTGATGGAGTAGATTATGCGCCTGAGGCTGAAAAAAAGATAGATCTTTATACCAAGCAGGGCTTTGATAAACTGCCTATATGCATGGCAAAGACCCATCTTTCCTTGAGCCATGATCCGAATCTTAAGGGCAGGCCTACCGGGTTTAAGGTACCGATAAGAGATGTAAGGGCTTCTGTAGGTGCAGGTTTCCTTTATCCCCTGCTGGGGCAGATGAGGACTATGCCCGGCCTTCCAAAGGTACCGGCCGGTACAAAAATCGACATTGATGAGAATGGAAATATTGTAGGCTTATTTTAAAGCAATAGCAGCATATGTCTTAAAAAGCCGGCAGGTTTATCCGGCTGCTTATAATAAACCTTCTTTAACTTTTTATTGTCTAAAAACATATAAGCATTTAAAATGGATATAATATTGTAACGGTAGATACTTAATGTAAATGACCGGAGGGGGTGTTTTAAATAGCAAAGATAATCAGCGGCACGGAAATTTCCAAGATTATTAAAAACGAAATAAAGCAGGAAGTCGAAGAAGTAGTAAGATTAAAGGGAGTAATGCCGGGTCTTGCAGTAATATTGGTCGGAGATAATCCTGCCTCCAAGGTTTATGTGAGGAACAAGCAGATAGGATGCCAGGAAGTAGGATTTAGATCCGAAGCAATAAAAATGAAGGCAAGTGTCTGTACCGGGGATATTTTAAGGAAAATAGACAGGTTAAACAATAATATTAATATCCACGGGATACTGGTCCAGCTTCCTCTCCCGGAACAGGTTGATAAAAATATGGTCCTTGAGGCAATAAATCCTGAAAAGGATGTAGACGGCTTCCATCCGGTCTCTATGGGTAGGCTGGTAGCCCAGCAGAAATGCCTTGTACCTGCCACCCCGTCGGGTATTATAGAAATGCTAAGGCGGGAAGGGATTAAAATACAGGGAAAGGAAGCTACAGTAGTGGGAAGAAGTGTTATTGTCGGGAGGCCGATTTCTTTGCTTTTGATCAATGAATCCGCAACTGTTACCGTCTGCCATACCAAGACAAGAGATATGGCCTATCATACGAAAAACGCTGATATTCTGATAGTATCCGCAGGAAGGGCAAATCTGATCAAAGGAGATATGGTCAAAGAAGGCGCGGTTGTAATTGATGTCGGGATAAACAGGATAGCTAAAGAAGATGCAGATGATGAACTGCTGGAGTGGAGAAAAGCGGATTTTGAAAAGAAAGGCACCACTCTTATAGGTGATGTCCATTTCTTAAGCGTGGAGCCTAAAGCAAGCTATATTACTCCGGTCCCAGGTGGTGTAGGTCCTATGACTATTGCCATGCTTCTTTCCAATACTTTGAAAGCGGCAAAGAACATAATCGGGATCAGCTGACTAAATATTTTTTAAGTATTTTCTCTCCCCTTAATTTAAGGAATGTATCCAGTACCGGCTGGTATCTTTCACATATCGGTTTGCTGTTGTTCTTGTATATCAGGATAGAAGCGAAAGCGCATCCGCCCCCGCAGAGAGGGGCAAATCTGCACGTTCTGCATTTTTTAATATTAAGTATGGTCCTGTCTGTCCACAGCTTTTTTTTATCAGGATAGAATTCAAGTTTGGGGCTGAATCTTCCGATGGCATACTCGGGATATCCGATGGATTCTCCGCAGGCATAAATATATCCGTCCGGGCAGAGTAGGGTCATTTCCAGCAGGTTGCTCTCGCAGTTGACAAACTTGGGGGAGACATTTGGTGCTCCTTTCACCAAATCAAGTATATGCCTCAGCGGTTTGAACTTATAAAAGCCGAATGCATCTTCCAGCTCAGGGTATTTATCATATATCCTGATAATCTTTTCCAGAAGTTTTTCTTCGGGGATTATTACATCATCGTAGTCAAGGGTGCTGTGATCCGTGACTAGTGCCAGCATGATATTGAAGTAAGGATGTTTGAGCCATTTCTTTTTAGATAGGTATTCATAAAATTTTGGAAGATATCCTATATTGGTATTGTCTACATTTACCCTGATGTTGGCACGTATATTGTTTTTTAAGAGCTCGTCTATACCCTCCGAGATTTTATCAAAACTCCCTTTACCTGACGGAAATATCCTTCGCTTGTCGTGGATCTCAGCGGGTCCATCAACGGTTATCTGGAGCATTCTTATTTTTTCTTTTACCGGCAGCAGTATGTCAATGAATTCCTTTGCCATCACACCGTTTGTGATTATGGTTATAGGAGCATCCTTTTCCTTTGCGAATCTAAAGATTTTTTTTAAAGCCGGCTTGTTTTTTAAAAGAAGAGGTTCTCCCCCGAACAATTCAACTGAGTCTACTTTGCCTGATTTTTCTTTTGACAGTTCTTCTGCGGCATTTATAGAGTCATCCAGTATTTTACTACTCATAAACTTATTGGGATTGGAAGGAAGGTCTGTTTGAAAGCAGTAGGTACACCTGAGGTTGCACTGATATGAGGGACAGAACACAATCCTTAGGGGTCTTGAAGATGCTCTTTTTGTATAGCTGTTGTAAAGCTCGACCAGCATCTGGTCTTCTTTTTTTAGGTCATGATAGAGGTAACCTCTCTCAATTAAGTTTGAGAGAGGTTTACCATCAATGCTGGAAAACTTCTTGCCCTCTACCAGATTCCAGATATCATTCTCAATTATGTCCAGCGCTCCTGTAAGGGTATTGTTTATAAGAGTGTACCTGGAATTTATCCTGCAGAAGTAATTGTAGCTGCTTGGGAATAACCTCATTTATAGATCACTGGTACAATTATTACATCCAATGCCACAATATACACCATACCCAGCAGCACATGGGGCTCATATCATCTTTCAGGCCTTTCATAGAAAGGTCCTTGTTCCAGAGGTTTTTGGTCTTGTTGATGGATTTCAATAGTTACCTCCTTTGATAAAAATTACTATTACTTTTTATATTATACCAGATTAATACTAAAAAATAATTTTTTTTCAAAAGAAATATTAAAATTTTAACAAATTAAGTATGTATTTTTAATCTATCTTAAAAATAGGTAAATATTATTGATTTTAACTACAAACATTATTTGGATTATTAACAGTAACGCAAATAAAATATACATTAGTATCCTGGGGAAGATACGGCTGTAGATTTTATCAGGATTGGTATTAAGAATTGAATTTATCCTGTTTCTTAATCTTGCCTGGCTGAACAAACTGTGCGGTATGAACTGTAAACCATGTGCTGACTGGGGAGAATATTTTAAAACTGGAATTGATTTCATTTTTAGGATTATATTAAGTATAGTTTTTGCTATTTCTTTTACCGGTTTTCCGGAATATTTGACCACGAGTTTGTCGCTGTCTTTATCCTGCTCGGATTTTATCAGTAAATATGCAATATAGGAAAAGGGATTAAAAAATAGCAAGTCTCTTAAAATCAATGCGATCCAGCTGGTGATATTGTCATTTCTCTTGATATGGGAAAGTTCGTGTTGGATCAATACCTCTTTTTCGTCGGTATTCAAAATATCCATTAATCTTGGAGAGAGAACCAGGGCAATTTTTTTAATTCCCACTATAAAGGGAGAAAAGTAATGCCTGTGCGTAAAGCTTACATAGGGAGTTTTGACTTTTGTTTTTTTAGTATAACTGTCTATGATTTTATATATCTCAGGAACTTCTTTTCTTCCGACAATATCTTCACGAGCAAGGCTTCTATAAAAGAGATAGAGAATAACCCATTTAGCAATTAAAATTGTTATTATACTGATTATTATTAATAATAATACTAAATAGTTAATATTGGAAAAGGACATCGGGCCTTTTTCAAGCCCTTCAGATATTTTAAGTATATTGTTTGGGTCAGGCAGCCTAATTAAAATGGTAAAAGGTTCTTGTTGAGGATCTTGTTGAAAATGTATCTTACTTATTTTCTCAGAAATGGTTATAAACGGTCTTATAAGCGGGAGGAAGAAAAAAAGTATCCTTATGTTTGAGTCCTTGATCCTGAAAATAAATAATATAAACAGGACTACAATCAGACTTGCGAAACCGCTGTAGATAATCGGTATAATATAATCTATCAGTATTTCTAAGAAAAACATATTTATCAGTATAAATTATATAAAAATTATTGCTTTTGTAATACAAAAAATAAAATTATTTTCTACATATTTACTTCACTGATTTAGATTTAAAACCAAAAGGAATAAAACCTTTACAGTCAAGATTTTATAGAATGCAGATATTATTTGGTTGAAAGAGACAAATACTATTTAGATTTATCTATTTCTTCCAGTAACTTATCTATACCTTCTTTGGAAATATTTTTGCTGTCGGATAAAAACCTGGAGACCATACTTCTGGCACTGTCTTCAAGCAATTTATCAGAAACAGATTTTATGATACTCTTTGACAGCTCTTTTTTATCAACTACTGCAGAGTAAATATAGGTTTTAGCGGTCTTATCCTGTCTCAAAAGTCCTTTTTCTGCCAGAGTAGTCATTGTTGACATAACAGTTGTGTAGGGAATAAATCCCTGTTCCTTGCTCTCAATTTCTCTCTTTAACATTATCTCGTGGACTTTTCTTACTGTCACTTTATCTCTTGCCCATATGATCTTCATTATCTCAGCTTCAAGATTGCTTATGCTGTTAAGGCCATTTATCCCGATCTCTTCAGATTTTTTATTGTCTCTTGTCATTTTTTCACCAACTTTCTTTTATGATTTAGTCATTTTTTATATTTATAATCACTCTTTTTGTAAAAAACTTTCAATAATATATAAAATTTTAAAGTAAAAATCAAATTAATACCTAATTTTATATTTAAATACAATATTTCAATATCAGCCCTTTCCTTACTGATGCTGATATTAAATCTGATATTAATATTTAATATTATTGTATTATATTTTATATTATAACATATAATAAGTATGAAATAAAATTAAATGAAGAATTAAATAATTAATTAAATAAATGCTTGTAAAATAAAATATTTTTAATAGAATTTAGATTACTGAAAAAAGCAGGGTAAGGAATAAACAGGATAAGGAATAGTAGACTAGGTTTTAATGATGTTTTTAAATTTTGAAGGGAAAAGAAAAAAAGCTTTTTTATTTTCCCTTAATGTAATTCTGATTCTTATAATCATATCATTGATGTTTTATTTAATCGGCTGTGAAGGTAAGGACAGTTCTGACGATGAAGGAATTAAAGATGGAAAAATAATCGTAGGCTGCGATACCACTCTGCCTCCCTTTGTGTATACGGAAGATGAAAAAGTAGTGGGGTTTGATATAGATATCGTCACAGAAATAGTAGAAAGAATGAATAAAGAGCTGGAAATAGAATCGATTAAATGGGATTGCACCTACCAGTTCCCCGAAGATCTGTATCTGGATATGATGATTTCAGCAATCCCGATAGATAGCGAAAAGGAAAACCTGGTTGATTTTTCAATTCCTTATTTTGTAATGAAATATATGTTGGTCGCTTTAAGCGAAGCTGATATCAAGGTCAAGGAGGACATTGAAGGAAAGTCCATAGGGATCTTAGGGATGAACAGGGCCAGCCTGGATGAAGATTATTTACTGACCTATAAGATGGTAGATTACGATGATGTGGTGTTGATGTTTGATGACCTCAAGAATAAAAATATTGACGGTGTTTTATGCTCGCTGCCCATAATCGTCAATATGATGGCTGAAAATGAAGGGATTTACAGTGTACTGGATACTGTGGAATCCAATAAGGAATATGGTATTATCTTTAACGAGGGAAGTGCATTAAAGGAAGAAGTTGACAGGATCATAGAAGAGATAATGGAAGACGGGACCTACAATAGCATCTATAATAAATGGTTTAATTACAGTCAGTAAAGAATGGAAAGGTTTTTGATCAAATGAGAAATATTTTCACTAAAATTTAAATTTTGGTGAAAAAATTTTTTTATATGGTGTTATAATTATCATTTAATATATTGTAATTTTTGGGGGAATGGGAGAGATATGTTAGTAGTAGGTGAAAACATAAGTGTGGTATCAAAAGTAGTAGGGAGTGCTTTAAAAGAAAGAAATGCAGGACCTATAATCAAAATGGCTAGAGAGCAGAAAGAGGCGGGAGCGGATTACATAGATATAAATATAGGCCCGGCCACAAAAAAGGGCGAAGAGCTTATGCAGTGGATTGTAAAGAGCATCCAGGACAGCGTAGATGCGCCCCTTGCTCTGGATACCAAGAATATCAGCGCCATTGAGGCTGGCCTGGAAGTCCATAAAGGTACTGCTATGATCAATTCAGTTACCGGAGATAAGGACAAACTTGATATTCTTATGCCTATTGCCAAGAAATACAATAGCAAAATCGTCGGTATTGCCCTTACAGAGAAAGGCGTGCCTCCGGATGTAGACAGCAGGGTAGAGATAGTCATGGACATAGTCGGTTCTGCTCTGGAACACGGCGTACCCATGGAGAATCTGTATCTGGATCCTATAGTGCTGCCGGTGGCAGTCCTTCAGGAGCAGGTCCACAATTGTTTAAAAGCGCTTGAGGTATTCAAACAGTTGAAGGATATGATGGGGCTTGACGATGATCCCAGGACTATTGTGGGTCTGAGTAATGTCTCTCAATCTTCTCCTCCGGAACTCAAGAGCCTCCTTAACCGCACTTACCTGCTGCTTCTTTTAAGCCGGGGTCTTGACAGTGCTATTGTCGATCCGCTTGATAAGGATCTGATGGATGCAGTAAAAACATTTGATATTCTGACTAACAAGATATTATATGCTCATTCATACCTCGACTGACAACAGGGTATTGATTGCAGTTATGTGATTTGCGAAATATAATATATTTATTATAGTAATTTAATAGTTTTTTCACAAAATTGTAAGAAACTTGGTAGAGTTTATTGATTATAGAAAAAAAAGTGATAAAATAAAAAGCGGGGTAAGTTAAAATAGGCGTCCAATAATTTTGAAAACTTACCCCTTCTGGTTACATCCATATTTCCATGTTCTGAATTAATATTAATAATAGTATAAATATATATATTTGTCAAAGTTTTAATTATTATATTTAAATAATAATTAATACATTTAAATATTTATAAATTAACATTTGTAGATTCTGCAGTATCCGCAAAAGGTGCCGGCCCGCATAATAATAACCCAGATAAGCGAGTCCACTTAAAGGGTTAAAAAAAGTTAAAAAAATATTTGACATCTATAAGAAAATCCTTATAATATCCACAAAATAGTTTAATATAAGAAAAATTAAATTATTATATTTAGGAGCTTTGAAACTTTTCCTTAAATTGGACGCTTAGGGGAAGTGGAGCTAGTAGCGAAACCGACTAAATAGTCGGTTTTTTTTATTATAAAGTTTTGAAATTAAAGATATTTAAAAAAGATCAAAATAAGATAGATTTTATAAATGTCTGAGATAATGATAAGATTTTTGTTATGAATATTTTAAGAAAGTTAAAGAAATTTTTCATAAGGCATAAGAGAAAGATCATCAGATATTCCGGGATAACGCTGATAGTGGCAGGATTGATAGTCATACTATTCCCCTTATATACTAACTTTATCATGGCCGGAAGGGAAGACAGCGTACTTGCTGCCTGGGAAGAAGGTGTGGTATATGTCCAGGGTGCTGATGACTTGGAAAACGGGCAGGTACTGGAAAGGAATATAGAGGTCATTGATACTGAAATGAAACTGCCTTTTCAAATTTCCATTCCGGAAATTGATCTGAACTGGTTAGTAAACAAGGGTACCGACTATATAACTCTCAGGAAGGGGCCTGGTTTTTATATCGGTTCGGCTTTTCCGGGAGAAACAGGAACCTGCGTAGTTGCAGGTCACAGGACTACTTATGGAGCTCCCTTCAATAGGCTGGATGAGCTTGAAGAGGGCGATGAGATATTCATAGAGACATTTGGAAATGAAAAGTTTACCTATATTGTCACAGGTCAAGAATCGGTATATCCGGATGATCTAAGCGTTCTTGAAAATACCGATTATCCGTCTCTTGTTCTATCTACGTGTACCCCCAAATATTTTGCCACAAGAAGATTAATAATTTTTACTGCTATTGAAGAAATGCCGGAAGTTAAGACAACGGAAGAGGAAATACCGGCAGAGGAGATCCCATCTGTTGAAAATATCTCTGTTGAGGAAGTTTATGAAATTATGACTGGCGGTGAAGATTATATTATTCTGGATGTAAGGACATTAGAAGAATTTGGTCAGGGTCATATGGAAGGTGCCGTGCATATCCCTGTTAATGAACTTGAAGGGAGACTTGGCGAACTGTCAAAGGATAAGCCCATAATAGTTTACTGCAAGAGCGGGGGAAGAAGCAGCACGGCAGCCAATCTTCTAGCAGAAAACGGCTTTACCCAGGTCTATGATATGGGCGGGGGGATCCTTGAATGGGTAGACAAGGGTTATCCTATA
>Ga0315532_1002781_pt1 | contig 11703 bp, 7 predicted proteins | sample SalMarWE160370MG_FD_203082 | JGI IMG/M metagenome (GOLD analysis project Ga0315532, IMG submission 203082) | Salt marsh sediment microbial communities from the Plum Island Ecosystem LTER, Massachusetts, United States - Salt Marsh Sediment WE1603-70 ... | reverse complement strand
AACCAGGCCTATTTTCGTTTGTGCCTGATGAATCAGACAACTACAGTAATTGTCGGATTCAAAAATGTAGTTTCCCATCCTTCCGTAGGATCTTCGATCTTTGAAGGATTGGGCGCGATTTGTTGGGCAGGCGAGCATATATGACGGACGACTGCACGACATTGACAAAAGCAGCGCTATATAGTAATAATTAATACTAGCCAACTTAATATTACCTTCTATTAGTTAGATATGTAGAATATCTGACAAAGCATCGTTTCAATTGAATGAGATATTGTGACCAACGAAAAGCGCAAGCAGTAGCGGGGGCATAGCCATGGATCCAAGGTAAAGGAGGTTACCGTGATGGCTGGGCTGCTGAAGATGGAAAATAGAGGCACTTGCAAAAAGCCTTTCTCAGGGGAGGAAGGCTTTTGTTTTTTTATCGCGGGGCGTTGGTATTTGTAACCTGATTTTGCTGGCTGCTTCGGGAGGTGCACGAGATGAAAGACCAGGACAAGACCAAGACGCAACTTATAGAGGAACTGGCGCAAATGCGCCAGCGATTCGCCGAATGCGAAACATTAAAAGACGAGCACAAACGGGCGGAGCAGGTGCTGCGTGAGTCGGAGGAGAAGTTCTCCAAAGCCTTTCAATCCAATCCTAACCCGATGATTATCTCAGTGTTTCCCGATGGAAGAATGCTCGATGTAAACGACAGTTTTGTCAACACAACCGGCTATAGTCGTGAAGAGAGCATAGGTCGCACTTCAGAAGAGCTGGGCATCTGGGTAAAGCCAGAGGAACGTGCCGAAATACTCCAGATGTTGCAGGAACGGGGCCGAGTTCGCGGTAAAGAAGTAGAGTTCCGTATGAAATCAGGTGAGATACGTATCGGACAGTACTCAGCAGATACCATCGACCTTGGGGGTCAATCGTGTTTACTAACAGCTATAAACGACATCACCGAGCGCAATCGGGCGGACGAAAGGATACAACATCTTAATCTGGTGCTTCGTGCTATTCGGGGTGTAAACCAGCTCATCACCAGGGAAAAGGACCGCGACGCGTTGATTAGGGGTTGCTGCGATCACCTCGTCCAGACTCGCGGCTATTACAACGCCTGGATGGCTATGTTTGATGAGTCAGGAGGGCTTGTTAACACAGCCGAAGTCGGTCTGGGCGATGCTTTCTTGCCGATGATAGAGATGCTCAGTCGTGGAGAAATGACCGCCTGTGGCCAGAGGGCGTTGAAGCAATCAGCCGTTGTAGGGATTGAAGACCTGTTACTAACGTGCACTGACTGTCCACTAGCGAGGAGTTATGCTGGCAGGGGGGCGCTGACCGCCCGTCTTGAGTATGAGGGAAATGTCTATGGCCTGTTATCCGTCTCAACCCCTTCCCATCTCGTGGGAGATGAGGAGGAACGATATCTCTTTCAAGAAGTTGCCACAGACATCGCTTCCGCTCTATATACCTTAGAACTCGAGGAAAAGCGAAAGCGGGCGGAGGAGATGCTGCGGGAGTCGGAGGAGAAGTTCTCCAAGGCCTTTCGTTGCAGTCCTAACCCGATGGTTATCTTAGTGTTTCCCGGTGGAATAACGATCGATGTAAACGACAGTTTTGTCAGCACCACTGGCTACGGCCATGAAGAGGTCATAGGTCGCACCTCAGAAGAGCTGAGCCTTTGGGTAAAGCCAGAGGAACGTGCTGAAATACGCCAGATGTTACAGGAACGGGGGCAAGTTCGCAATAAAGAGGTCGAGTTCCGCATGAAGTCAGGCGAGATACGTGTAGGACTGTACTCAGCAGATACCATCGATGTTGGCGGGCAACTATGTGTGATCGCAGCAATAGACGACATCACTGAGAGCAAGCAGGCGGAGCAGGCACTACGGGCATCGGAGGAAAAATATAGAGCCCTGATTGACGATATGAATGATGGATTCATGATAGTAAGGGGGAGCAAGGTGCTCTTTGCCAACAGGAGTGCGGCAGAAGCTATCGGAAGGCCGGTGGAGGATATAATTGGTGGGCCTTTTCTGGAAAACCTTACACCAGCGAGCCTTGAGAAATCGAAGCATATCTATGAAACGACCAAGTCTGGCGAGCCACCGCCTGACCACGAGGACTTCGAGTTGCAGAGAGAAGATGGGACCACGGTGTTCGTAGCCGTAAGGTTCAAGGAGACCGTCTACGAGGGTGAGCGGGCTTATCTATTGCTAGTAATAGACATAACCGAGCGCAAGCGGGCAGAGGAAAAGATCCATGCCTTTGAACGGCGGCTTCGCTCTCTGGCATCCCGGCTATCCATGGCCGAGGAGCGGGAGCGAAAGCGTCTGGCGGCGGGTGTGCATGACCAGATAGGCCAGCCACTGGCTGTACTTCAGATGAAGTTAGGAGCACTGCGAGAGACGCTATCCTCTACCGGTCTGAAAGAGCAACTGGACGAAATCCGAGAGCTTGTTGGTTATACAATTCAAAACACGCGGTCGTTGACCTTCGAGCTCAGCCCTCCCATCCTCTACGAGCTGGGTCTTGAGCCAGCGCTGGAGTGGTTAGTCGAACAGGTGCAAGCAGAGCATGGCTTAGTGGGCCGGTTCGAGGACGACGGCCAGAACAAGCCGCTGGGAGACGACGCTCGAGGCTTTGTCTTCTGGGTGGTGCGAGAGCTGCTGATGAATGTGGTCAAGCACGCTGAGGCGCAAGCGGTCACGGTATCGGTTTGTAGAGATGACGGCGAGCTACGGGTGGTGGTTGAGGACAATGGGGTCGGATTCGACACGTCGGAAATGGAACAGAGGACCCGCGGCTTCGGCCTGTTCAGCATACGGGAGCGATTGACCGAGTTCGGGGGGCAGTTTGAAGTGGAATCGGAGCCGGGCAGGGGAACGTGGGTGACTCTTGTTGCGCCACTGGAAAGCGGTGGCGAGAGCACAGGAGGAAACTGACATGAGCATTAGGGTTATCCTTGCCGACGACCACATGATCATGCGCCAAGGGGTGCGCGCCATGCTGGAGAAGGAGCCCGACATGGAGGTGGTTGCCGAGGCGGATAACGGACGGACAGCGGTAGAGCTGACACGCAAGCTGCAGCCAGATGTGATCGTCATGGACCTCACCATGCCCGATTTAAATGGTGTTGAAGCTACCCGGCAGGTCGTCGCTGAATACCCTGGCGTCAAAGTACTCGCCCTATCTATGCATTCCGACAAGCGTTATGTCGCTGGAGTGCTTGGCGCAGGTGCATCGGGCTACCTGTTGAAGGACTGCGCGCTGGAGGAACTGGTGCGGGCGATCCATGCAGTGGTGGCCAACCAGACCTATCTGAGTCCGGGGATAGCTGGCATTGTGGTGGAAGGTTACATAGCTCACCTGCCAGCGACTGAGTCCGCCCTCATGTCCAACTTGACGGCGAGGGAGCGAGAGGTGCTGCAGCTTATAGCCGAGGGCAAGACGATAAAGGAGATTGCCTCCACCCTGCACGTGAGCGTTAAGACGGTTGAAACGCACCGCCAGCAAATCATGAACAAGCTGGATATCTACAGTGTGGCCGAGCTAACCAAATATGCCATCCGTGAAGGATTGACCGCCCTCGAAGGCTAGCCATACCGCCGCTAACACTGCCACTGCCTCACCTGGATTGCTTCGTCGAGTTCCCTCACTTAGTTCGAGACAGGCCTCGCAATGACATTTTTATTTTCGCACTATTGTTGAGACATATATCTTGGGGGAGCACCACCTATTCCTGTAGTTGCCTGATTTATCAGGCACACTAGCCCAATAAATCGCGCCCAATCCTTCAAAGAAGGATGGGCAACTACATTTTTATACCCCCCCTCCCTTGAAGGGAGAGGGTGAGGGTGATGGCCTATCCTGAATTTTATATAAGGCCCGTTCATGGTTCGACAGGCCTGTCCTGAGCCGAGTCGAAGGGCTCACCACGAACGGATTTACTAGCATGTCCTTAGCGTATTCGAAGGGCTCACCACGAACGGTGCGTGGCTTCAGCCAGATGCATAAGTAGGGTGGGTGTAGCCCTTCAGCGGAAGGGCGAAACCCACCATTTCCATCTCCATTTGGGAAGGTGGGTTCCATTTCATTTCACCCACCCTACTTCTGGTTCGTCGCCACAGAGAGGCGACGCTGCCGGTCCTTGGGGAGGGGGGACTTCTGCCTCAGGTTTTTCGAAGGGCGAAATCAGGTTTTTCGAAGGGCAAACTCAGTAATTCCCTGATTGTGTGCTCAGCCATAACCGTTTAGTTTAGGCATGTGTGCAACTGGGCTGGAGCAAAACAAGTCGCCAGTGCCACAAAAGACGCTGAAATGACGGGCAAAGCACAGGGAAATACCGCGATTGTGGCAGTGCTGGACCACATCTGGCTGCTGGAGATTTTCAAAATCAGAGATAGTTCGTCGTGGCGTCCCTCCTTTTCGGTAGGTCCGATCCGTACGCCCCCGCACGGATCGGACCTACACAAGTTCGGGGATAGCTGGCACCACGAGAAGGCAAATTGCTTGACCAACTGCGCATTAGATCGCTAGACGAATTTAACAGGGAGTAAGCATAAGTAGATATGAAACCAAAGCCTCTTTGAGGTTTGAGGAGTAAGGCAGGATGAAAGATGGAAATTGGACCGAAGAGCAAATCGCTAATGAAATGCTGCGATTGCTGCGGCGAATTAGCGAGTTGGAAGCAGCAGAAATCGAGCGCAAACGGGCCGAGGAGACGCTGGCAGAATCGGTGGCCACGTGCTGAAGGGCTGCCGCTGGGAAATGGCTGGTCCGATGTAGCGGACGGTGAACAGTTGGACCTGTGCGTGCACCTACAAACCCCGTGATATGACAATGGTGCCCCGCTTACGGGACGAGTTCATTCAAGGAAGATGGAAGTTGGAGTGGACTAAGAATGGCGAAATATGAGAAAGGGCGTATTCTCATCGTTGACAGTATCGAGAGCACCGGCGAAACCATGTCGCTCATGTTAACGAAGAGCGGTTATGCGACGAAGGTGGCCGTAACAGGGCAAGAGGCGATGGAGAAGGCGCGAAGCCAACTCTTCAGCATGGCTCTTGTGGATATCGAGTTGCCTGATATGAATGGAGTGGAGCTAGTGGCATCTTTGAAGGAAATAAATCCAGATATAACGATGGTTGTCACCGGCTGTCCTTCTTCGGAAACCGTAGTGCAGGCCCTGAATAACGGAGCAGCGGCGTACATCACCAAGCCGTTGAACATGGGTGACATACTGGCTACAGTTGAGGGGGCTGTTGAAAAGCAGCATCTGGCTATGGAGAGCAGGAAGCTGTACCAGAAGGCTCAGCGTGAGCTTGCCGAGAGCAGGCGGGCAGAGCAGGCGCTCAGGGAGTACACGGAGCGGCTGGAAGAGATGCTGGAACGGCGCACCAAGGGGCTTCGAGATGCACGTGAATACGCGGAGAGCATTGTGGCCGCGATTCGTGAGCCCCTGCTGGTGCTTGATGAGGAGCTGCGTGTAGTCTCGGCCAATCGGTCCTTCTACCGGACTTTCAAGGTGACACCAAAAGAGACTGAGGGACAGCCATTATACGAACTGGGCAACGGTCAGTGGGACATCCCCAGGCTGCGGGAGCTTCTGGCGGAGGTTCTACCCAATAACGCAGCCTTTGACGACTTCGAGGTGGAGCATGACTACCCCACCATCGGGCAACGGACGATGCTACTGAGTGCTCGGAGGGAGAGAGAGGCGAGCGAGACACGGATGATCCTTCTTACCATTGAAGACATCACCGAGCGCAAGCGGGCAGAGGAAAAAGTCCATATGTTTCAGCGGCGGCTTCGGTCTCTGGCGTCCCAGCTATCATTGGCCGAGGAGCGGGAACGCAAGCGTATGGCGTCGGGTCTGCATGACCAGGTTGGCCAGCCGCTGGCTGCGGTTAAGATGAAGTTAGGCGCATTGCGAGGGCTGTTATCTGATGGCCTTGTTGACCAGGTGGACGAAATCCGGGAGCTTATCGACCAGGCGATTCACGAGATGCGGTCGCTGACTTTTGAGCTCAGCCCCCCTATTCTCTATGACCTGGGCCTTGAGCCAGCGCTAGAGTGGTTAGTCGAACAGGTGCAAGCAGAGCACGGCATCCTGGGCCGGTTCGAGGACGACGGCCAGAACAAGCCACTGGGAGATGACTCTCGGGGGCTGCTCTTCTGGGTGGTGCGCGAGTTGCTGCTGAATGTCGTCAAGCACGCCAAGGCGCGAACCGCTACAGTATCCATTTGGAGAGATGACGACGAACTACGGGTGAGCGTTGAAGACGACGGGGTGGGATTCGACACCTCGGAGATTGAAAAGATGACCCGCGGCTTCGGCCTGTTCAGCATCCGGCAGCGATTGACCGAGTTTGGTGGGCAGGTTGAAGTCGAATCTAAGCCCGGCCAGGGAACGCGGGTTATTCTGGTGGCGCCACTTGATTGCAGTGATGAAAGCGAGCAAGGACACTGAGGTGAGCGTCAAGGTTATACTGGCTGATGACCACAGGATCGTGCGCCAGGGGCTGCACTCCTTGCTGGAGAAGGAGCTCGATATGGAGGTGGTTGGCGAGGCGGACAACGGGCGAGCAACTGTAGAGATGGCGCGGGATTTAAAGCCCGACGTTATCGTCATGGACATCACCATGCCTGAATTGAACGGAATTGAAGCCACCAGACAGGTCCTCGCCGATGACTCCGCCGTCAGGGTACTCGCCCTGTCGATGCATTCTGACAAGCGTTTTGTCTCTGGAGTGCTCGGTGCTGGTGCAACGGGCTATTTATTGAAGGACTGCGTACTGGAGGAACTGGTGCGGGCCATCCGCGTTGTGGTCGCCGATCAGACCTACCTGAGTCCAGGGATAGCTGGCATAGTGGTAGAAGGATACATGCGTTATCTGCCAGAGGCCGAGAATTCGATTTTGTCTGCTTTGACGGCGAGGGAGCGCGAGGTTCTACAGCTCTTAGCCGAAGGGAAAACCGTCAAGGAGATCGGGTACACCCTCCACTTGAGCGTTAAGACCGTTGAAACCCACCGCCAGCAAATCACGAAGAAGCTGGATATCCGCACTCTAGCTGAACTCACCAAATATGCCATCCGCGAAGGATTGACCTCCCTCGAGCGCTAACTCTGCAGGTTCTCTTGGAACACAATTGATATGAATTGATGAAGTTTCCCCCTCCCTCTCCTTCCATAGAAGGATCCCTCCCGCCAGGTCGAAGACTCTTCGAGGGAGGGAGAACATGTTCCCACCCACCCGCCCCTTGTGTCATTTTTAGGTAGCGTCCCCAGACCCCCGGCAGATTTAAAACCCATTCACCCTGAGCCTGTCGAAGGGCCTGTCCTGAGCTGGTTCGAAGGGCTCACCACGAACGGTGTTTGGCTTCGGCCAGATGGAGCAGCAGGGTGGGTGCAGCCCCTGAGCGGAAGGGCGAAACCCACCATTTCCATCTCCATTTGGGAAGGTGGGTTCCATTTCATTTCACCCACCCTACTTCTGGTTGGAGCCCTTCCGCTGAAGGGCTCCAACCTACTCCGATCCTTTTTCCCCCTCCCTCTAACTCCCTCCCACCAAGGAAGGGGGGACTTCTGCCTCAGGTATTTCGAAGGTCAAATTCAGGGATTATAAACCAAAACTCAGGGATTTCCCGATTGTGCGCTGAACCGTGACCATTTAGTGTAGGAATGTTCTTTAGGGCATGTGAGCAAGTCATCGGGGCGAAACAAGTTTAGGTGACGACACGTGCCGTACACAGTGCCCACTTATAAATGGCTGGCAGCAGTTGGCCAAAATGTCGCTCGTATTGAGGAGAGATATGAGATGAAAGTCAAGGATAGGACAACAGAGCAGCAACTCATAAGTGAATTGGTGGAGACTCACCAACAGGTCGCCGAATTGGAGATATCAGAGGCCGAGCACAAGCAACGGGAGGAGGAACTGAGGGAGCATTTGGAGCGATTGGGAACGATGGTGGAGCGGCGCACCAAAGAGCTCCGGGATGCCCACGAAAAGCTCATTCGCCAGGAGAAGCTGGTCGTGCTGGGAAAACTGGCTGGCGGCGTGGGCCAAGAACTGCGCAACCCGCTGGAAGCTATCAAGAACGCCGCTTGCTTCCTCAACATGTTCCTGAAAGAGCCGGAACAGGAGGTAAAGAAGACACTGCATATCCTGGAGAAGGAAGTGGCGGCGTCCCAGAGAATCGTCAGCAGCTTACTCGAATTCGCCCGTCCCAGGCCCCCTGTTTGGCGAAAGGTGGATATCAACCATGTCATTGAGGAAGCACTGTCTCGCGCTGTGTTGCCGCCGAACATCCAGGTGGTAAGGCAACTGGACGAGGCGTTGCCGCCCATCCTGGCTGATCCCTATCAGTTATGCCAGGTCTTCGACAACCTCATTCTCAACGCTATCCAGGCTATGCCCGAGGGCGGGCAGTTGCTGGTCAAATCGGAAATGCAAAGTCCGGAGCGGGTGTGCGTCTCCATCGCCGATACAGGGGAGGGCATAGCGGAGGAGGACATAGGCGAAATCTTCGAGCCACTCTTCAGCACCAGGGCTGGAGGTATTGGCCTTGGCTTGACCACTGTCAGGACCATTGTAGAGGGTTATGGAGGCACAATCGGAGCCGAAAGTGAACAGGGGCAAGGCAGCACTTTCAGGGTAAACCTGCACAAGGACGGGGTTGGTGCAAAGTAGCATGGAGGAGAAGGAGAGCATCCTCATAGTTGTGGAAGTGCCAGCAATCAATTGAGAACTACAGGATGAAAAAGGGACTGGAAGATAGCAACGGCACAGGTAGAACAGCGACGCCTCCCAAAATCCTGGTGATTGAAGACGACCAGGCTCTGTCGCACTTAATCCAGACAAACCTTCGGCGTCTTGATTTTCATACAGAAGGCGTGTCGGATGGCGCTCAAGCTATTGATTGGATAGTCAACAATGCGGTCACACTGGCGCTGCTGGACTACCGTCTGCCAGACATGAGCGGCGAGCAAGTGATGAAAGCTCTTGCCAAGCGGCAGCGCACCGTTCCCTTCATCGTTATCACAGGATATGGTGACGAAAAGGTAGCGGTGGAAATGATGAAGCTTGGTGCACGAGACTACCTGGTGAAGGACACGGCATTTCTTGACCGGCTGTCTCAAGCAGTTGAACGAACGGTTGAACAGCTAGCTATTGAGGACAAACTGGCTGAAGCGGAAAGGGCGCTGAGGGAAAGCGAGGGCAAATACAGGACATTGTTGGAGACCAGCGCAACTCCTGTTTACTGGGTTGAGGTGCCGGGTGGGGAGATAACATTTATCAACAAGAAAGCAGAGGACTTGTTCGGAAGGGGGAAAAAAGACCTGCTGGGCCACAAGCTTTTTGAATTTGTCCCTGAAGATGAGGTAGCGCTTCACCAGGAGAAAATGAAAGAAGCCGCCAGGGAGATGAAAATCAAAGAGCAGCCAATACCTCAAGTCATAATAAGGCCTGGCGGCGAGCTTAGATACACCGAAGTATACCCGACCATGTTTGAATCGGAGGGGAAGATAATAGCACAGGTTATATGCCCAGACATCACCGAGCGCAAGCGGGCGGAGGAGGAGTTGCGGGCTTCGGAAGAAAAACTCCGCCTTATGTTTGAGTCAATAAGGGAGGGGATCACCGTCACTGATTTGCAAGGCAGCATGACAGATGTAAACGAGTCAGTGCTTCGGATGCATGGGTTCAGAGATAAGGAAGAAATTATAGGACGAAGCGCCTTTGAATTCATCTCGGCCAAAGACCGTGCTAGAGCTGAGCAGAACCTGATGAGGACATTTGAGGAGGGGGTAAGCGGGACAATAGAGTATACATTGCTAACCAGGGATGGAGAGCAATTCGATGCTGAGTTAAATGCTGCTTTGATTAGGGATAGCTCTGGAAATCCCGCCGGATTCATTGCAGTTACCAGGGACATCACCGAACGCAAGCGGGCGGAGGAGGAGATAAAGCGCCATGCTAAGCGCGCTGAGGCGCTCCATGCTGTTGTCCAGGCGGTGAGCCAGACCCTGGACCTGGATGATATGCTAAGCAATGCGATGGATACAGTAAAAGGGATCATGGAGGTTGATGTTGTTAACGTATACCTTCTCGATGAAGGAACTGGAGAACTGACTCTCATTACTCATACAGGGGTGTCCAACGAATTCATTGTCAGCATGAGCATTTTGAAGCTGGATCAAGAGGAAATCGAGAAGCTGCGTCAGTGGAAAGAGCCGATCATTGTGCTGGAGAGGGCGTTAAATCAGCCTAATCTAGCCAGGATAGCACAAGCGGTACAAAATGAGGGACTACAATCACGTATTGTCGTGCCGTTGTGGTTGAAAGGCGTCGTTTCGGGCGCAATTGCGCTTGCCTGCCGCCATCCCCGCCAGTATAGCACTGAGGAGATAGCCCTGCTCAAGGCTGTAAGTAACGAGATAGGAGTGGGTATAGAGAATGCCCAACTTCTGGAGAGGACAAGAGAGCTATCGGTAACCGATGAGCTGACGGAGCTATACAATCGACGTCACTTCTACCAGGCGCTTGAGGCAGAGATAGACCGCGCGCAGCGCTATGGTCACTCTTTCTGTTTGGCAATGCTCGATCTTGACGAGTTCAAGGAATACAATGACCGGTTTGGACACACCAATGGCGATGCTGTCCTCAAATCCCTTGCCCGTACGCTCAAGTCAGCACTGAGGAAGAGCGATATGGCTTTCCGCTACGGCGGCGACGAGTTCACTATCATCCTGCCGGTAACAGAGGCTTATAGAGCCAGGAAGATTGTAGACCGCATCAGATCAAAGTGGCTAGAAACGCCTAAGTCAGACAAACTCATTCTGGAAGCTCCTCTGGGTTTTAGCGCTGGAATCGCTCAATTCCCTCAGGATGCTGGAACGGCTGATGGCCTGGTATTCCTCGCCGACACTGCCCTGTACCATTCAAAGAGGCAGGGAGGATACAAATCTTCACTGGTGTCCGATCTGGGGGCAGTGACACTGGGCGTCCTGGACAGTGCAATGCTGGACCACGTCTATGCCCTGGCGGCTACGGTAGATGCCAGAGACCCCTACACCTATGGTCATTCGGAGAGGGTCGCATACATATCGGAAACAATAGGCAGAGCTATCGGGCTATCTATGGATGAACTAGTGAACTTACATGCTGCTGCCCTCCTTCACGACATCGGTAAGGTGGGCGTCCCTGACTCAATCTTAACCAAGCCCGGTAGGCTAACTAAGGATGAATGGCGAGTGATGGAAAGGCACCCTGTTGAAGGGGCAAGGATAGTGGGCCATGTAACGGAACTGGCGGCGCTGGTGCCGATGATACGGCACCACCACGAGTGGTATAACGGCACGGGATACCCGGATAGACTCAAGGGTGAAGATATACCCCTTGGCGCCAGAATTATAAGCATAGCTGATGCCTACGACACCATGACCACACAGCGTCCTTACAGGGATACCGTGTCTGAGGAGGAAGCGCTTGAGGAGCTCAGGCGGTGTTCGGGCACTCAGTTTGACCTCGGGCTTGTGGAGGCGTTCTGCGGGATCGTCGAGGAACATAATAAGAGAAAAATAAGGGTTGGCGGTTAGGAGCGATGCAGAATACGAGGCTATTTGGAACCAGTGGCATCAGGGGTGTGGTCAATCAAGACCTGACGCCAGAGTTGTGCCAGGCAGTGGGCCAGGCGATTGGTGCAACACTGCCT
>Ga0315532_1002780_pt1 | contig 11703 bp, 8 predicted proteins | sample SalMarWE160370MG_FD_203082 | JGI IMG/M metagenome (GOLD analysis project Ga0315532, IMG submission 203082) | Salt marsh sediment microbial communities from the Plum Island Ecosystem LTER, Massachusetts, United States - Salt Marsh Sediment WE1603-70 ... | reverse complement strand
GGAGATGAAATAGCAATCATGCTACCAAACTACATGCAAATCTGGGGAATTGCTAAAAACCATGGCCTGAAAATGAACATCTTTCATCTTTGCGAAGATAATGGCTGGCAGGTTAATTTGGATGAACTAAAGCAGGCGGTCACACCCAAAACGAAACTGATAGCCGTCTGCAATCCCAATAATCCCACCGGCTATATTCTTACCCATGAAGAGATGAATGCTATCATTAATGCAGCAGAAAGTGTGGGCGCCTGGATCCTGGCCGATGAAGTTTACACTGGTGCTGAGCGAATTAATGATGAAGAGACTCCTTCCTTTTATGGCCGATATGATAAGGTCATGGCTGTAGGTAGTATGAGCAAAGCTTACGGTTTACCGGGACTTCGCGTTGGCTGGGCTGTCGGACCCACAGTAACCATCGAAAAAATCTGGAGAAGACACGAATACACCACCCTCAGTACTTCAATTTTTTCAAATAAACTGGCAGCATTGGCCCTCTCCGTCAATGTACGACCTCGCATCATTCAGCGTGCTCGCAATTACATACGCAAAGGATTTCCCCTATTGCAACAATGGGTTGACCAGCAGAAGGAGATCTTCCGGCTGGTGCCACCTCAGGCTGCAGCCATTGCCTTCGTGCGCTATCAATTGGATGTAAACTCTACCGAATTTGTCAATAAATTAATCCAAGAAAAGAGTGTTTTAATTGTACCTGGTGATCATTTCGGTATGGACAAGTTTATTAGAATTAGCTACGGGCTGCCTCAGAATTATCTGACAGAGGCTCTAAAGCGGATTCAACAACTAGTTACCGAGATTAGGGATAAACATGGCAATATGTGAAGCGAGGAAACAGGGGACAGATGATAAATAATTTTTACATTGGATAAGGAGAAAATTGCCGAATGTTTCGTTTCAGCTAAATTCGGACCACTCATGATGTTTCTTAAGCGATGGTTTGCGTATAATAAAATCATGCAAAGAGAAATGCATGAGTACCAAGAAAAAAACTGATTTTCATGGGAAACGCCTGGTATGCCCGGCAGGATTCGAACCTACGGCCTTCTGATTCGTAGTCAGAAGCCCTATCTCTAAATTACGGGAAATTGGAGGGATTTGACGTAAATCCGAAATGTCAAACAAGGAGGTAAAATCATGAATAGATATATAGGAATTCCATTATTGGGATTATTGACTCTTGTCTTTTTCCTTCATTCATGCACTGACAGAACAAGCACAGCGCAAAAGGAATGGGTCGATCCCTTGACTGAGACCGCAGAGCAAAGGGATGCGAGAATGGCATGGTGGCGTGAAGCACGTTTTGGACTCTTTATTCACTGGGGCGTATATGCGGTGCCTGCCGGAACGTATCGTGGAGAAAGAATTGGTGGAATTGGCGAATGGATAATGCGGAATGCGAAGATTCCTGTCGCTGAATATAAAACCTATGCACAGGATTTCAATCCAGTCCACTATGATCCCAAAGCCTGGGTTAAGATGGCGAAAGATGCCGGAATGAGATACATCGTCATCACATCCAAACATCATGATGGGTTTGCCCTGTTTGATTCAAAAGTCACAGATTGGGATATCGTTGATGCATCACCTTACGGTAAAGATCTTCTGAGACCTCTAGTCGAGGAAGCAAAAAAGAAAGGGATAAAGATTGGATTCTACTATTCACAAGCTCAGGATTGGACACATCCAGGTGGAGCGAAAAGCGGATATGAAGAGGGTGAATACTGGGATGAAGCACATGCTGGAAGCTTTGATAGTTATTTGAAAGAGATTGCTTATCCGCAGGTCAAAGAGATCCTTACTAATTATGACATCGATATATTGTGGTGGGATACTCCCTACTGGATGACTAAGGAAAGAGCAGAACTTTTACGGCCCCTTATTTCTCTAAGACCTGGCCTTATTACAAATAACCGCCTGGGTGGAGGTTATAAGGGAGATTCAGATACTCCGGAACAACATGTTCCCGCCACAGGCATCGAAGGCCGTGATTGGGAAGTCTGTATGACAATGAATCATACCTGGGGGTACAAGAGTTATGATGATGATTGGAAATCAACCGAAGACCTGCTGCATAAGCTTATTGATATCGCATCCAAAGGAGGAAATTTTCTTCTCAATGTAGGACCTAAGCCAGATGGGACTATCCCCCAGGCATCCATTGACAGATTAGCTGAAATTAGCAGCTGGATGGATATTAACAGTGAATCGATATATGGAACTGAAGCCAGCCCCTTCCGTCGCCCCTGGTGGGGAAGATGTACTCGAAAGGAACTGGAAAATGGAGACACCCGCCTGTATCTTCAGGTGTTCGATTGGCCGGAAGATAAGTTGCTGTATGTCCCGGTAAATAATGAAGCTGTTCAATGTTATGCGCTTTCTGATAATAAGGAAAAGTTTGATGTAGAAAAGGTTGAAGAAGGGCTTGTGGTCCGCTTAACAGGTGAAGCAGCTGATGAGATATCATCTGTTGTTGTCCTAGATATTAAAGGACCACCTGATGTCCCGAATCAGAATATTACGCCGAGCGAAACAGGAGCTCTCATTTTAAGCCCTGAACAGAGCGATCTGGAGAATCGTGGATATGTATCATCAAATCATGCCAAATTGATCCGTGATGCAGAGCTATCGTATATAACATGGAAAGAGACAAGAACATGGATGGAATGGCCTATTGAGATTAGTGCTGATGAAGTTTTTGATATTTATGTGACAATAGCAACCACATCCGCTGACAATAAAATAATAATCGAGGTTGGAGAAATAAAAAAGGAGTTTTTACTGCCTGACACAAAAGGCCTTGATTCTTTTCAGGAGGTCAAGCTTGGAACCATCAGTATTTCTGGCGGGACTTTCACTCTCACGGTAAAAGGGAACAAAGACAATTGGCAGGAGTGCTATATGAGTAATATCGAGCTTAGGCCTGCTAAGTGATTATAAGATTTCAATCTAGAAGAAGATTTACCCTGGTTTGATCCTTGTTGTAATACAATCCGGGATCCATTGCAAATATCGAAAAAAAACGGATAATATTCTTGACTCCGTTCATGCATAATTGAAGCATGAGACAAAGTAGGGAGGAAAAAATGAAACTGGCCGATAAAGTGGCGATTATAACCGGAGGTAACTCTGGGATCGGAAAAGCGACAGACAAACTTTTTGCCAGGGAAGGGGCCCGAATATGTATCACAGGCCGGAAATTGTTTATTCCATAATTGAGAAGGGGGAGTATATATCATTTCTAGCTCTTTTCCTGAATTTCTTTGTGATTCTACTCTTTCCAGCAATCTCTTTTTGATCTCTCACCCTGCTGTTGCTCACATAAATTCCAATTATTTTCCCTTTATTATTTCTTTTTACTTTGAAGAATCTAAAAAAAGAGGGCTCCCCATTGAGCTTATCCTCACGAATATAGCGGATAGCAAAATTGCCATGGCGCGGATGATGGCCCATTAATTTTTCATCCTTCATGTACAAAATATACTGAGTTTCGAGTTCCGGCGACCAATAGGTGCCGCAGATTTCTTCGAGTATTTCTTGATTTGTTTTGAATTCCTTGACTCTTTTCCCCACCCATTTTTTCTGATCGGTATATTCCATTGTTGGAATGGAATTTTTTTCTGCTCCAAAGAAAATTTCTATTTTTGTTTTATCAATGATCTCAGCCATGAGGAGGTAGCCAGTATTGTAGTACATATACTCGGAACCCGGGACAAAATTAAGATCTTTTTGCCTCTTCATAAACCTCATTGTGCGGCTCCTTATTTTTGTTTAGTAGGTTCCAACTTCATTTTTGGGACTTGAAAAAGCGGATAAAGAAATCGGCCGCGGCCTCGTTGACCCCCAGTTGATTCTTGAACAGCAAAAAGTGATGAGTATCATCAGGGATGGCGAGCGTTTCACAATAGACACCCTGTTCCCGCAATCGCTGGACCAAATCAGTGCTCTGCTCAAAAGCTACATTCCGGTCATCATCGGCATGAATAATGAGTACCGGCGACTTCCAGGTCGAAACCGAAGAAACCGGCGATGATTCCCAGGCAATTTTGCGCGCCTTTTCTAGATCGGGCGGCTGCTCAAACCTGCTCGATGATTCCGAGGATCGAGAGCGCCTGTTCGTACGGTCATGAACTCCCGATATATCCACTCCGGCTGCGAAAAGGTCGGAATTTCTTCCCAAAGCCAGAGCGGTCAAATATCCTCCATAGGAGCCGCCATAAATGCCAATTCTTCGGGGATCCACAAATCCCTGGCGAGCCAGCCACAGTGCACCGGCTTTTACATCTTTGTATTCAGAAGCTCCTCTGGCCCCACCGTCCACCGGACGATGAAAATCATAACCGTAACCGATCCCCAGGCGGTAATTCACAGACAAGACGACAAATCCCTGGCTTACCAGATATTGATTGACGGCATAGGCATTTGAATAATACGACGAGTAATGCCACCCCAGGAGCATTTGTCGTGGCGGCCCCCCGTGAACGTAAATAATGGCAGGATTTTTCCCCTTCAACTTTTCCGGTTTAAACAATGTGGCATGAATTTTCCACCCGTCTTCTGATTCGTAAATAACCTGTTTCGGTGTAACCAATTGCTGTAAAGGAAATTCGGCAGGAATATGATCTTCGGCCAACAACTTTATCTTCCGGGATTTCAAATTCATAACGGCAGGCAATGGCGGGCGTTTTGGAGTGGCGCTGATAAAGACCAGATCCCTACTTTTTCCGGTTACCACAGGGGTCCATTCCAATCCGGTTCCGGGAGTCATTACTTCAACTTTTGGTTTATCCACCGGCACTTGTATAATACGCCGGCGGTCAATATCCTGCGCGTCGCTGCCGGTATTTCCCGCAAAAACGAGAAATTCGCCGTCAGGACTCAATTGAATATATTCTGCCATGAAATTGCCGGGCGTCAATAGGAGAGCCTTCCCCCCATTTTTAGAAATGCTGTACAAATGGGGCCAGCCATCCTGGTAGGATAAAAAAACAACTCGATCTGCAGCCGCCCAATGCAAATTGGCCCTTCCTTGGGTGGTAGGCATATTCCCGCGCAAAGTTTCCTGAGCCTTCCAGATCAGCTTTGAGCCGGCCCGGCCTACGGTAGCGACCCTAATTTCCCAGGGACGATGAAAAGCTCCCAGGATCCGCCTAGACGTGCCCCCACGACCATTCTGACGAATAAACACAATCTTTTTGCCATCCGGAGACCATTGCGGTGAACTGTCCCTGTCGTAGGAAGGATCAAGCCAGATGACCGGGCTGGCTTTATGGGTATAAACCCCAATATAGGAATGATCACCCCTTGAAGAAATGAAAGCGAGCTGTTTGCCATCTGGCGACCAGACCGGTGAACCGTTTCTCCCTCTTAAAATGAATAGCTTTTCCGCTTTTTCACTGCCATCGATTTTTATTTTCCAGATCTGCCCTAAGCGGGAAAAAGCAATATAATCGTTGTTGAAGGATATGACGGGACTAAGCCCTTCACCGAGAAGAATAGATTCTCCGCCCTCAAACGGGATGCTCCATAACTGAACTTTGGGCGGATCAAGCAATGACTGCGGATTAACCGGTTCTTCGTCTCCCCAATTGGAGCCGAAATCTCCGCCTCTTATGTAGATCACCCAATTGCCATCGGATGAAATTTTCACATTGGTTAATTCCTGCCCTTCATCATCATTATAGGAGGTTAGTTGGCGGACTTGGTAATCAGGCCCTTCAGCCACAAACAAATTACGATGCCCTTTTTCATTAAACGCCCATACCACCCTATCAGTATTCGAAGATGCCGCAAGTTGAGATGGAAATGGATAGGACATAATCTCTTCCATACTGAAAGACCTTTTTTGCGCATATGTTGGAAATAGCATAAAAAAGAACATAAGGAAGAGTAGACTTTTCAGAAGATTTGATTTTTTTAACATTTTCTTTTCCCTCCTTTTTTATGATCTTTAAATCTCTTAGAGATAATTTAACCACCTGTCATCCTATAGTGTCAAGTCAACTTCGTCCTAAAACAGCTGATTCCTTCTACTAATCGCGAATTCTTCATTGACAGAGATGTTTCGTCTATCTATTATTATCTACAAAGCAGATCAGAAGGCGGAAATTGAATAAAAATGAGAGTAAACCACAGCAAGCTCAAAAACCAAATTCTTATAAATAATTACAATAAAGACCGGAGCATCTGCGTCCACCAGAAAGCATCTACATCCCTTCTTGCTCAAATGATTATAAAAAATGTTCTCAGATGGGGTTCAAACTCAAATGGGGTCTAACCTCAGTTGATCTCAAATAAAAGCCCCAGAGATTATTTCAACAATTGACATCTTTATAATAAAGATAATATATTAAAAATATCAATTTTCAAAAGGAGCCCTCTCATGAAAAACGCTTTTAAACTTTATTCCATTACTTGCCTTATATTTATTATTTCTATTTCTGCTGGAATTGCTCAAGAGAAAAACCAGCCCTCTCCATGTAAAGCACATCAAGTCAAAGGGAATATTTATGAAGTAAAAGGCGGAAGCGGCGCAAATACAGCTTTTTTTATTGGAGAAAAAGAGGTCCTTGTGATGGATGCAAAAATGAGTGCCGAATCAGCCAGACAGATGATTGCTGAAATTAAAAAACTAACCCCTAATCCTATTAAATATATTGTCTTAAGCCATAGTGACGGTGACCATGTCAACGGCCTTGTAGGTTTTCCAGTAGGTTTGAACATCATTTCCCATTATCAAACGAGAAAAGACATGGACGAAGCCTTCAAAAAGCCTGAACAACGACTCTATCTTCCAACCATAACATTTTCAAAAAAGCTCGATCTCTACATGGGAAATAAGCAAATAAAATTATTCTACTTCTTCCCAGCCCATACAAGCGGAGACATCGTTATTTTCTTCCCTGAAGAAAAAGTTGCTTTTTTAGGAGACCTTATCTTCCTTGGAAGAGACCTATTAATTCACCGCCATAAGAATGGAAGTTCTTTCGGGCTTGTAAAAACATTAAAAGGAATTCTTAAACTTAATGCAGACACTTTTATTCACGGCCATGGTGATATCGCTAGCCGGAGCGATATCGAAGGAGTGATAAAAGCACTCGAAGAAAAACAGACAAAAATAAAGAGCCTTATCCAAGAAGGAAAATCCCTCGATGAAATAAAGAAAATATTTAATATTGAGGATAGACCTGCACAAGCAGGCAGACGCCGATGGCTTAGTCTGGTTGAAGTTATCTATCTTGAGATCACAGAGAAAAAGTAAAATATCCCCTAGAAAACAGCCTGAACACCAAGGACAGCTACCTTTTCCATCTCTTATAGTAAATAATAGGCAAATCTACTTTTTTTACAAATCTTAATATAGCGAAAAGATCTCCCTTTTCAGGCACTAACTTAAACTTCCAATAGCGAATAAACCCATATTGAGATTGAGGCTCAAGAAGGGATGGAATCAGACTAGCCCCATCCTGAGCACATGTCACATAATAATCGCCTCTTTTAATTATCGTTTTTAGTGCCTTCTTCTCCACCTCGATCTTCTCAGGTGGGAGATAATCATATTTTGCCGGAATAACATCTAGGACTTTATAAGCTTCCACTTCAACGGAAATATCGTTTATAAAAGTCTCTATTCTTAAACCATGCCTAAGTAATGTTTCGACAACATCCAAATGCCCAGAAGGGATGATATAGCCTAAAGGACGAGACACACTGATTAATGGTTCTACATTGGGGAACCAATTTTCAATGGTTTCCTCAACAACTTTATAACTTGAAGGGTACCGATAAGGAATTATATCAGATAAAAAGAGTTCGTCTCCTGCTTTTTTATCAACTTTTAGCACTCCTCGAACGTTAGTCTGAATGCGTTCAAATTTCTTGATGGTTATTATAGGTTCTTTTTCATCCCTGGCATATTTCATCCTTAAATGGACTAAATCACTCTCGGAATAAATTCTTGCCTTATCAATTAGATTCTTACGTAGGCCTCGGACCATAGAGTTTATCTCTATGCCATGCCTAGCAATACTTTCTGTAAAAAACCTGATTCCAAAATACTGACAGCGGGTTCTTTCCTTCAAAGTTTTGAGGTCGTGGCGAGAAGCACCTTCTTGAATAAAAGAAAGAGTTTCATAGATACCAGGACTATTTCTGCCATCATTGAGATCTGTTGTGCTAAAGCGTTTCATTATCTCCCTTTTCCCTGTGTCTTCACGACTGTAATTAACTCCAGCAGATGAGTCAATTCCCATCTCCTGAGTGACCAAATATTCATGGAAAGTAATACCTTTCTTTTTCAGGCTTTTCTCCACTTCCTGCAGGATGGGATTCCGGGAAAATTTTTGAATATCCGGGTGGATATTTACATTAGAAACACAGCCAATATTGACTTTGTAGAAATCATCACCTTTCTCATGGACATCCATCGTCACTTCTGGCATCCAGGTCCTAAAAACACGATTAATGACTTCTGCTTCAGGGGCCTCCAGTTTGATCTGGTCGCGGTTCAAATCAAGGTCCTGTTCGTTGCGGCGCTGGTTAAACCAGTTCCCATAAGGATTAGCCTGGGGGATGATAAGGAAATTCACTTTCTTAAGCAGGGGCTTAAGCTCTCCAACAGCGAGGTCTCTAATCAAACAAAGGGCAGCTTCCTTTGCCGATTGTTCATTCCCATGTTTTGCGGCAACAAGATAAAAAGTAGGTTTATTCCTGTTAAGTTTTTCCGGACAATCAATTCCTTCTTCAGTAAGAATACACAAATATAGATCTTTTGATCCATAATCCTTTGTTTCCAGTGTACGGCCTACAATCACAACTGACATTTCCTCACTCATATTATCAACAAGGCTCAGAAATTGAGTAATCTCTTCATACTGACTGTACTTAGTGAAATTTATTTTTTCTGCTGGAGTGTTGACAGTTTTTCCTTCTCCATGAAGAATGCAAAAAACAAAAATCAAAATAAAAACTGCTGATATTTTCTTAATGTTCATCTCTTCCTCCTTTTAGTGGAAAAGTTATGATAACATTTGAACACTAACTAGACAATTCTATCCTTTCAAATTATATTAACACCTAATGCAAAAGCAGGATATAGAAAATAGAAAAACAGTCCGGATATTTGCATGGGCTTCATTCCTGAATGACTTAGGTTCGGATATTATCCATCCTATCTGGCCTATTTTTGTCACTTCAATCTTGAAAGCCAACATGGCAGCTCTGGGGTTTTTAGACGGCCTTGGAGACGCTTTGGTTTCTATCTCTACCGCTGTTTCAGGGTATTTATCAGACAGGCTCAAAAAACGGAAAATCTTTGTCTGGACCGGATATTTTCTTGGAGCTCTCTCAAGAATAGGATATTCGCTCTCAACAATCTGGCCTCATCTAGTCCCTTTTAAAATCATAGACCGGACAGGAAAAATAAGGAGTGCTCCCAGAGATGCAATAGTGGCTGATGTATCAACAGATGAAAACAGGGGGAAAAATTTTGGCTTCCTGAGAACCATGGACCACCTCGGGGCAGTATTTGGGATAATTGTCTGCATCATTTTTTTTAAAATATTAGGATATAAAATCCTCTTTGCCATTGCAGCTATTCCGTCTTTTGTTAGTGCTCTTCTTGTCTTCTTATTTATCAAGGAAAAAAAATCAGAAAAGATTAAAATATACAGAGGAATCACCCTAAAAGACCTGGATAGAAATTTCAAGTTTTTTCTTATCCTTAGTTCTATATTCGCTCTGGGGGCCTTTAGTTATTCCTTTTTACTAATCTATGCCAAGAACTTTGGCTTCAAGGTAGGTTTTGTACCTGTTCTCTATTTGATATATACTGCATCTGCTTCTCTTTTCTCTCTTCCTTTTGGAAAACTTTCGGATAAAATCGGAAGAAAATCTGTATTAATGCTCTCGTTCCTATTGTGGGCACTAGTCTGTTTGATCCTGATCTTAAGCCTCAGCCAAATGATGATTATTTTTACTTTTATCTTATATGGAGCCCATAAAGGTGCTTTAGAACCTGTCCAAAAAACATTTGTCTCAGAGCTTGCACCCGAAGAATTCAAGGCAAGCTGTCTGGGAGGATATCAGATGGCAATCGGTTTATGTGCCCTTCCAGCCTCATTCATTGCTGGACTATTGTGGGAAACTTTAGGAATGTCCTCACCTTTCTATTTTTCCATATTTCTTACAATTGTTTCAGGATTAATGCTTTTCTTTGTTAAAAAAACATCGATAAATTTTGATTCAGGCTAACAAATCTTCATAAAATTTTATCTGCCTTCTTTAATCAATTCCGCAATCTCAACTGGCCTCTTATTATATTTTCCGGCAACGGTTTTCAGCATATCCCCTTTTCTAACAGAAATCCCCTTAGAGCGTAAAATCTCAACCGCTCTCTCAACAGGAATCCCAACATCCTTTGCAATATCCTCTATAGTTTTCCATCCATAGCCCTGTCCCGAGGAAGTTCTCTTTAAACCCTGAATTCTTTCAGCCTTTTCCTTTTCTTCAGGTGGAAGGCCTTTTATCAATATATTATAAATCTCAACAGGTGCAATTTTATTATCTCTAGCAATTTCTTTAATTGTAAGATTCTGATCTTTTATCTTTATCCCTTTTTCTTTTAAGATTTCAAACGCAGCGTCTTTCGAGACTCCAATTTCTCTCAGGAACACATCAAAGCTAAAAAGTTCAGCATGAGGCATAAAAGGCTTCTTTTGGCTTTCTTCCCAGGAATTCTTTAATTTTTCACTTAAATTCATGATGCTGCTAAATGGGGGAATACTTATGGCTGTTCCAATGAAAAAGATTACAATTAAAAGAAGAGACGTTACAAGCTCGATCTTCATTCTAAGACCAGCCTTAATCTTTTTCCTTATATAATGCAGTATTACCTTCCAGTTGTAATAAATGTGTATACATGCAAAAATAATAAACAAATAGCCAAAAATCGTATGGATGGCTTCCCATCCCTCCTTATTAAAACACAAGAGTTCCCAATTGGTCCAATGGGCTATTCTCCCAGGAGGAACAATATACAAAACAACACCGGAAACAGTTTCAATTACCAAAGACCATAACATAATCAGTGCTGTAAATGCTCTGAATTTAAATTTTTTCTTTTCCATATGTTCCTCTTCCTAAAAAATATTATTTAACACCTGAAGTGAATTTTTTATGAACACTGCTGACCCAGCCTACTAAGCCAGACTACTTTTCGTCTTCTTCAGGTTTAATCCTTCCTTCTTTCACTGCACCATCGATGACTTTCTGTTGAAGATGGGCTGGCACTTCTTCATAGTGTAAAAATTCCATTAGGAAAGAGCCTCTTCCTCCTGTAATGGAAGTAAGCGTTGGCTCAAAATCCAGCATTTCAGCCATTGGTACCAGGGCTTTGATGATACGCATATTCCCTTTTTGCTCCATTCCCTGTACTTTTCCCCGTCTGCCATTGAGGTTGCCCATGATATCTCCCATGTAAGCTTCTGGTGTATAGACTTCTATTTCCATAATAGGTTCAAGGATTGTTGGTTTGGCCTCCTTTACCCCTTTTTTGAAAGCCATAGATGCTGCAATCTTAAATGCAATATCCGAAGAGTCAACTTCATGGTAAGACCCATCATATAGAATGGCTTTGAAATCAATCGTTGGATAACCGGCAAGTACTCCTTTTTTCCGTGCTTCCTG
>Ga0315532_1002777_pt1 | contig 11709 bp, 10 predicted proteins | sample SalMarWE160370MG_FD_203082 | JGI IMG/M metagenome (GOLD analysis project Ga0315532, IMG submission 203082) | Salt marsh sediment microbial communities from the Plum Island Ecosystem LTER, Massachusetts, United States - Salt Marsh Sediment WE1603-70 ... | reverse complement strand
TCTGGTTTGCTCCGTTTCTAAACAGTAGAATGTGTGATACAGCAATTCTGTGAAGTGCACAGCAAAATAGGTTATGTCCTATACCAAGAACGACTAATCTTCGTTTGAAGGGGCTAAGCCACATTGAAGACTGCAAGATGTTAGCTACTGTTTCAAGACCCGAGTTTATTCCAGCGAATTCAGTTGAAGCCTTTTCCATAAACCAAAGAAGCTGAAATCCGCTTAGTGGAATTCAAAAAAACAAACTTTTTTAAGCAATCCTTTTGTAATCACTTCCAGACGCGGGTAGGTGGAGCCTCCCACCCGTTCCGCAATAAAAATCCCGGAGTAGGGAGGTGAAAATGAGTGAAAACTAATGAACTGAGTTTAGCAGTAGTTTTTTCCAGTTTGTACGCCGTTCTTCTCGTTGCTTTAGCTCCAATATCTTACGGTCCGGTTCAACTGCGCGTTGCTGATTGCCTGATTCCATTAGCGGCTTTGTTTGGTTGGCCAGTGATCACTGGAGTAACAGTTGGCTGCTTTCTGGGCAATGCATACTTCTGGCTTGGTCCTCAAGATGTTGTCTTTGGAACAATCGCTAACCTAGTTGCAGCAACCGTCATCTTCATGCTTAGAAAACGGCAATTCTTGGCTTGCGTTGCAGGTTCTTTACCCATCGGAATCATCGTAGGCAGCTACCTTTGGCTATTCTTTGGATTTCAGCCACCAGACATCTTCGGATTACAGTTGCCAGTGTGGGGCGCTATGATCGTGAGTATTACAATTAGTAGTTTGGTTGCAATGGCAGGAATAGGCTATGCTCTACTTAAAGTATTAAGCAGTTCTAGCGTTACCAGTGCGTTGAAATCACTTGGACTGAAAGTCTACATCGAAGAATGAAACTACATTCATGTGCGTGCTGATTGCAGAAAGGAATTCTACGAGACTTTCGAGAGAACAGCAGAATTGGGAACGGGCGAAAGAATAACTGTCGAAGCACCATTCAGCGATGGTCCGAAATCTGCCATAATCAACATTGATTGGAACTTGGTACCCTCCCTTTATTCCAGTTATCTTAAGGGTTGATGTTTTGTCTGGAGCAAAGTTTGGTGTACGAAGGGGATGTTTTTGTAGAATTTGCGTGTGCACATAGGCGCTAACTTGGGTTTATACACAAATTTTTTGAGTCTTGAAGTATGGACATAACTTATGTATATTCCATATCGACAGACTGAAGATGCATTAAATAGGGGAAACAAAAATGCATAACAAAACATTGTCTAAAATTTTAGTAATGCTCATTATGGCATCGATGGTCTCAGCAGCCACTGTATCATCAAATGCCTTCACAGTGCTCGCAGAACCAGCCACTCTCGAGGACATCCTTGCAGAGATAGAAGCGCTTAACGCTAGACTGGACAACATAGAAGCAAATATAACCGCTCTGAATTCAGCTTTAAATTCATTAAACACTGCAATCGGTAACATACAGTCTAGTCTGGATTCTCTCAGCGCAACCACCGCAACCACCACAGAAGTAGCCGTTTTGGATTCAGCTTTGGACACACTAAGCGACATGAGCAACGATCTACAGTCTAGCTTGGATTCTCTCAACGCCACTGCCGCAAGCGAATCAGACGTAACCGCTGTAAGTTCAGCTGTGGACGAACTGAGCATAGCCCTTGACGAACTTGAAGCCAAACTGGATTCTCTCAGAAACGCCGCCTTAACTCCAGACGACCTAAACGCCACAAAAAGCGACCTATCTGAAAACATCGAAAGCTTGAAAACGCTTGTAATCGTAGCCATCGGTTTGGCTCTGACAGCAGCCGCAGCCGCAATAGCCGCAGTCTACCTTATACTGCGAAAAACAGCCAAGACCCCCAACTAAACCGAGCAAAACCTCCTCCTTTTTATTTTTTTTTAAAAATTCAAGAATTCACCGTGACATTTTCCCATAACTTCGTAGCAACATAGCATCTAAACCTCAACAGTTAACTTTTTGAAATAGCTAATGCTTTATCTTCGAGTCTCAGAGAAAAGATTCTGAAAAGAAGGAAGCCTTCCTCGTGGGAGCAAAATGTTAAATTGCCTTACTTTTATAGAATAAATGAAAAATAATAGGGGACTTTTTATGAATCAAAAGGGAATTTCAAAGGTAGTTCTTGTGGTCATAGTTGTCGTTGTTTTGGCGGTGGTGGGCGTTGCAGCTTATTGGGCTATGGGTAACGGTGGTGGCGATGGTGGAGATGATGGTGGAGTCAATGGTGGCGTAGTCGATGATGGAAGCGATGGTGTTGAGGATGGTGGTGGAACCACTGTGGATGTTGCAGGAGCAAGCAATTTGCAGTATAGGGTAAGTGTTAATCCTGTAGATTCAGAAAGCGTGGAATATACGTATATGATAAAGAATGCAGAAACGTCTGACATGATGATGCGGATAGAGATGGAGAGCTCTTCGGGCGATAACATGGCTTACATCATAAATGGCGCCGAGCAGAAAGCGTGGGTGTACTCTGATGGTGAATGGATGGACTTGTCTACTGACTTCCAAACTTATTGGAATACATGGAATTCAGCATGGGAGGGATACAGAACCAATCTTTTGGATTGGACTGGTGTTGGCGACTGGAGTTATACCACTCCAAATGGGGATGTAGTCAGAATCTATGACATAAATGTAAATCCTTCGCTTGCGGACTCCCTGTTCCAGCCTAGTTAAGCAGTGATTGTTCAGGAGCTAGACACAAAACTTTTGTGCACACATAAATTCCCCACCTTTTTTTCACTCACATGTGCGTGCCATCCAAACCTTGTCGTCACATATGAAGTTATTAGAATTTCCCTTGGATACCAACGCTGGTTGCATTGGTCATTGTTACAATTGCACTAACCCTTTCTGAACTAAAATTGAAAAATGGTCTGAAGCGCGCTCAGTGTTACTTCACGTAGAAAATGTAAACCTACTGTTACTTATTTTTCTAACATAAGAACGCTTTCATTTTATTTAACTATCTGCTTTTCCAACTAGGCTATGGAGTGGATTGGCTTAGTCAAGGTTTCTTGACGGAAAAACACTTTAATTAAAAAACTTCTAAGATACAGTTAGTGAGAGAATGATGCGGTGTAAGAAATGTTTTCTCTCAAGCGTCGTTCTTTTTGTTTTGTTTGGTTCTTCTTTAATTGTTTTGGTTAATGCTGAAGCATCTTGGGTAATGTGGAGTCAAACTTATGGAGGAATAGAGAATAATTATGCCAATTCTGTGGTTCAGGCATCTGATGGAGGATTCGTATTAGCTGGCAAGTGGTTAGTTAAGACTGATGAGTTAGGAAACTTGGAGTGGAACCGGACATACGAAGGAGCAGACCGTTTTTCCTCGTTGGTTGAGGTCTCTGATGGAGGATTCGTTTTAGCTGGCGACACACGTTCCTATGGTGCTGAATCGGCTGATTTTTGGTTGGTAAAGACTGACGAATCAGGAAACATAGAGTGGAATCAGACATACGGAGGAGCAGATTTTGACCGTGCTTACTCATTGGTTAAGACATCTGATGGAGGATACGCCTTAACTGGGAAAACACTTTCTTTTGGTGCTGGAGAGTATGATGTTTGGTTAGTTAAGACCGATGGATCAGGAAACATGGAGTGGAGCCGGACATACGGAGGAGCAGGTAATGACTATGCTTTCTCATTGGTTGAGACGTCTGATGGGGGATTCGCATTTGCTGGGGGCAATCGGTTGGTTAAGACTGATGGGTCTGGGAACATGGAGTGGAACCAAACATATGGAGGAACAGGTAATGACGCCATTCGCTCGTTGGTTGAGACTTCTGATGGAGGATTCGCCCTAGCTGGCTACACACGTTCCTTTGGCGCTGGAAACTATGATTTTTGGTTGGTTAAGACTGATGGGTCGGGGAACATAATGTGGAACAAGACATACGGAGGAGTAGGTTATGACCGTGCTTATTCATTGGTTGAGACTTCTGATGGAGGATTCGCCCTAGCTGGTGAAACACGTTCCTATGGTGCTGGAAACTATGACGTTTGGTTGGTTAAAACTGATGAATCCGGAAACAAGGAGTGGAACCGGAATTACGGAGGAGAGGTTAATGACCGTGCTTATTCATTGGTTGAAGTGTCTGGTGGAGGATTCGCTTTAGTTGGGGAAACAGACTCTTTTGGTGCTGGAGGCTATGACTTTTGGTTTGTTAGGACTAATGAACAGGGCGTACCGGAGTTTCCATCATGGATTATTCTGCCAATATTCGTAACCGCAACTCTGTTTGCTTTAACCATAAAAAAGAGGCTATTCCTCCACGTTCATAAGAATGCTAACGTTTTATTTAACTAACCAAAAATCTTTTCTGGGCTAACAAGCATTTTGTGAGATAGGCAAAATTCATGAAGAAACGAACTCTCATTGTGGTAATATCTCTTGCAGCAGTTTCAGTTGTTCTTGTTTTATGTGGATTCTCTCTCCAACATGAATTGAATAGACCAAGAACCTTTTATGACACGGGGATTAGCGATGAAGAATATGTAGAAATAGCAAGTCAAACATTGGAAGCTCAGAAGTTTACGGAAAAATATCCCAATGCAACTATTTGTGTTGATAGAAGTGGTGCCTTAGCAGTTGATTACAGAGTGACTAATAATGTGAAAAACAGGTATTTGAGATTGCGAATTTTTATAGATTGGAGAACTAATCAGCCCTCTGATAAGTTTATTGATTGTTCGGGAACCTACATCAGAAAGAATCTCTTAGAATATTTAGAAAGTGAAAAATGTCTTGAGTAAATCTCAGACGACACTAAAACTTCATACGAAGAGTCTTCAAGCAAAATATTATTTATTTCTGTCTAGAAAATAATAAACAGTTTTACTTAACGTAGAATATGTCTTTTCCTTGTTGTGGCTTCTTTATGGTTTCTTTTCTTATTTTCTTCTCTATCTTTTTTTCTTGACTTCCAGTTATCTTTGCGTCGTAGTCTACAAAGGCGCACACAAGATCAGCGAGATTCTTGTTTATCTCCGTCAACTCATCTAGAGAGAATTGAGCCATAATGTCGGGATTGTCAGCCCACTGTATCCACCCCGTTACACTCCGTTGCAGTGCAAGAATTGTGAACCTGATGGTCCGCACCATGTCTAGACGGTCATGTCCTTCGACCTTCTCTGATTTCTTTATCTCTTTCAAGATTCTTTGGCAGTCGTTAACCCATCTTCTTTCCATGAGCCATACCACAGTATGCCCTTAGGGAATTTCAGACATAAAAACTTTCTTAATTTCAAATATTTTTCACAAAAGCATATAAGAATCGACAAAATCTTCTTTCAGATATGAGACTAACCGCTAAGGAAAAGAAAGAACCGTCGTTGGCTTTTGGCGGACAAGCAGTAATGGAAGGAGTGATGATGCGCTCCAAAGACCATATGGTAGTATGTGTGCGGCAGCCAAACAACGAAATAGTGACAAAAACCGAAGAACTGCATTCACTGTCTGAAAAATACAGTTTCCTAAAACTTCCATTCTTAAGGGGCATCCTAGCTCTGTTTGAAACTCTGTACTCGGGAATCAAGGGCATCTATTTTTCCGCAAACGCCGCTTTTGGTGATGATGAAGAAGAAGAAAGCCTTAACCCCAAAGAAATTGCAGTAGTCGTTGCTGTGGCTATATGCTTATCGATACTCTTGTTTAGTGTTACACCCTTTTTCTTGACGTCCCTCCTGAATTTCGGGGGAGGAGTGCTCTTCAATATCGTTGAGGGAATAGTTCGCCTCAGCTTCCTCTTAGCATACCTTGCTGCCGTATCTTTGGTCGGAGATTTCAAGCGGATATTCCAGTATCACGGCGCAGAACATACAGCCATTAACGCCTATGAGTCTGGAGTTGAGTTGAACGTTGAAAACGCCAGGAAATACTCTCGTTTTCACGCTAGGTGCGGAACATCGTTTCTTCTTATAGTCACGTTAATCAGCATTCTGTTTTTCTCGATTATGCCAAGTTCTACCTATTTGGTGAGGTTAGCCTACAGGGTTGTTCTTATCCCCGTCATTAGCGCTGTTTCCTACGAGCTTTTGAAACTCAGCGACAAGTACAGAAACTCGAGAATCATGAGAGTCTTGGTGGCGCCGGGTTTGGCTCTTCAACATCTTACGACAAGACAGCCTGACGACGACATGATCGAAGTAGCCATAAAAGCTGTAAAAGAAGTTGAGCGCCTGCAAAAGGGCATGTGAGTGAACTTGCGGTTTCGGGTTACTTATAGATGTTAGTTAGGTGCTGATTTATTACGTTTTATTACTCTCCTAACTAATAATACAAGTATCGCTGCAGTTAAAAACATTGGAACAATGATGCCTGATTGTAATTCACTGATCACCCAATCTTGCCCGAAATCGATATCACTCATAAGTGAAACCGAACCATTCAGTTTATCGGAATTAGCATATTCAATTCCAGCAACAACCACTAACCAGTTTCCTGGTGAGGGATCCCGCCATAGTTTGTACTTTACAGAATTCGTGTTAGGATAAGTTGCGTACATTTCGCCTTGTAAGTTGCTGCTCTGGCTTTCTGGGGGTCCATAAGCCCAAACCTTAAGTGAAGGAGTTAATGCGTTAATTGGATCATCATTCACATAAAGACTAGTAACAATTTCGAACCAATGTGTAGGTAAAACTTGTACTTCATAAACTTCGACTTTCCATAAACCATCTCCAGTATCCTTGCTAGGCAAAGTTTGAAAAGGAGTAGAAAACTTCATGGATTCGTCGCCTGTCTGTAACGTTGTTAACTGTAATATTGGGCTCCCTGATAATTCCTCATTAACTCGAACACCTATGACGATTTGTATGTAGTCTCCCGGTGCTATTGGGTATTGTTCTGGGAAATGGTATAGACCCTCTTCATTATATCGGGTGTAACTCTTCTTCCATAGTTGATTTAGGTTTGTATCATAAAAACCAACAACCACATAATCAGTATCAGTGTTTTTTGCATAATAATAATGCTGGAAAAGATAATCGCTATTTCTGATTGAAATATTAGACACTACTAAATCTCCCGAAAATCTCAACATATATTTACTACTATCTGGTGTGGAAATCTGGAAATCTTTTTGTCCAGCATGTCTAAGATGGATAGATGCCGAACAATTCGTTTGACCTTGAAGCTTTAATACATAAAATGGGGTATCTGCTTTCTGTGGGGGGAAATAAGCTAACCCAGTACTAACTCCCCATGACCATTCTGTAGATTGATCTGGATTAATTAATGAGAACTTGGCACGTGCATTATCATCAAGAGTAATCCCAGCAAACATAAAGTAGCTCTGAGATTGAGGGATTCTATAGTATACTGCTTGTCCTGCTTGGGTAAACTTCCAAACTTGGTCAAGTTTTTGTGCCGTAAGTGTTGGTATACTTTCAAAAGTCGTCACTTTCACTGTAGCTTCTGCGTAATCATTACCAAATATTGCCAAATAATATGTACCTAACATTGGCGCTCCAATAGGATTCATGCCTACAAAATACATAGAATTGGCTGAATTATAATTCACGATTGTGTCCAAGTTTGGGTCTATAAGCATGTAATTGGCAGATGAACTATCATTTGTTACTGCACCATCTAAAATTATCCAGTCATAAATCTGATTTACAGTAAATTTTAGAAACTCCAAATCATATTGCATTTGACACTTTAGTGTTTTTCCAACATTAAGATCTAAGCTATGAGAAACTCCGGAAGGTTTCACAATTTCCAAAAAGATGTCAGTGCTGCCATAGTTTATTATTTTCAAAATATACATTCCAGATGGATAATCTGCCGAAGTAACAAGAAGACTTCTACTGTTTACGTACGGACCATAATTTTTAGTCTGGTTAATATTCAGCAGATTTATGTCAACCCTAGCTCCTGCTAACTTGGTAATATGCAGGAAAAACCAATCTGATTCAGCATCCAGAGCAATAACATAATATAGATTTTGTCCTGACATAAGATGTACTTGTTCTTTCTCTATCTGAGTCACGTGCTTTGTTCCTTGACTGTATGAAATTGCTTGAATCCATGCTGTAGTATCACCTGTATCAACAAGAGTAACAACAACTCTCCAGGTACCAGAAGGTGGATTATCAATGAACAGATGAAATGGTGATTCTACAGTCGTTGAAAATGGTGAGCCAGTAGCTAAGGTTCCATTTGGGAAATAGATTTCATAGTCAACACGCAATTCGAAACTTTGAGATGCACCATCAAAAGCCAGAAATTTTTCATTATTGTTTAAATTAAAAGATAATTCAATTGTTGTCACCGATAAATTCAGTTCTAACGTTTCTTCCAACAAAGCTGGGTTGGAAGGAGAAACCTGTTGGCCAGATGTAAGTATCTGAGAATATTCTGTAATTGACTTATTTTCAGGTACATAATCTGAACTTCTGGTTATTGGAGTTGTAGCCGACTGAGAAAGAACAATTGAAAATGGTGTGAGAATGAATACGACAATAAATCCATAGATGCATAGCCTTTTTAACATCATAATATGTCCCCAATCTTTTAATGCTCCTTCAATTATAGCCAATTTGTTTTAAAAAATTTGTGCTACATCCCAAAATTTTATTTATCTAGACTAAAGAAAGAAATGGTTTAACATTACATGGGGTAATTTAGCTGAAAAATAGATTCACTGCGTATTTTTTCATAACAATATTGGTTTTATCCTTAACGCTCATTAATGGAGTTCATGGATTAACATCTCCAGCACCCCAAGTAATAGCGTCTGTTTCTCAACTAGATGCTTATACTAACTCGCAATTCTCTGTCGAATTTGAGATCACCAATTTTGGAGGTCCCTCTAGCACAGACTCATATCTATCACTAACTATGTCAGATGGCTTAGAGGTCACTTCTTGGTATACGACTCCATATATCACAGACATGATTGCAAAAATCTATCCTGTTGGGGACCTAATATGGAACGAATATAATCTACTTGTCACAACAGAAAATTTACTTCTTGACGTTTACAGTCACCCATTCAATAGCGCTGAATCATTAACCGTTACAGTGTTTTTCCAAACCTGCACATATGAATCAAACAATGAATGGATAAAATACAGAGTAGCAATGCTTCCGGAAGGAATCAACTACCCCACATTAACACCAACCGCCAGAGACCCAACCGTGTCAAACATTGAAGACCAACAAGGCTACCCCGTTTACCAAATAAAAGTCACAGTAAATGACGAAGTACCCGAACCTCCTCCAGCAGATTCAACAAACATATGGACATATCCAATGATCATGAGTGAATCCTATTCTGGAAAAATACCAGTTGATACCTTTTATTCTTCTACTCCACCCACAGGAAGACCATTTCCTAGCCTTTCAATGCCTGCAAACGAAGAAATTGAAATCTTACTTGAAGGTTCACTTCAAGATTCTAATAAAGAAACCATTGGGAACAAACAAATTGAGTTATTAATTGACAACGAGTTGATAACCACATTCCAGACAAGTAATAAAACACAGTTAAATCTCGGCAATACCATTATACTCAATTTGTCACCAGGTTTTCACTTTGCAGAATTAAGATTTGAAGGAGATGAAACTTATTCCGCCTCAACACATAGTTTCGACATATTAGCTTATACAAGCTCAGGATTTAGCGTCACGAAAGACGCATATGCATTTAAAAACTGGCACTACTCTTTTGAGGAACATCTAGAAATGATCTATAAACTGAGGCAAGAAGGCGTAATAGAGCTTGTAACCCAACTGTATTTAACTATGGTATATCCGTTGATTGCGTTAGGTGGACATTGTTTTGGTATGGCTGGAAGCAGTGCAGTGTTTTATTTGAACCCTGAACTTAAACCAGAATCAGTTGACACGTATGCTCTTCAAAAGAACGATGTTTGGTGGGAAATTGTTTGGTATCACAAATGTCAAACGGAATTTATGAACGATAAAGAAAGCTTCTCCACTGCATTAAGTAATTTTAAGTCGATGATAGATTCACGTATCCCTGTTATCCTCGGTATACATTATGAAGAACAAGGGGAACATGTGGGGCATGCATTAACTTTGATTGGGTATTATGAAGATCCTGCAGGCACTTACCTTGTTTTCTACGATAATAATCTTTCAAATTCAACCGTTACCTATAAGCTAATTGAGGGAAATTTGGTTTATGGGACACATAGTAAAGCGCCAAGAATTACTGAAGGAGTTTTTGTAACTCCTTCCGACTTGCCGCCAGCATATTATTACATTCCAGAAAGAATTAATCTGATTTTAGAAAATTACGTTGGATTACAAATTCATTCACCAGTAAATGTAAACATAACTTCAGAAAATGGGGAACAACTTTTAGTAGAAGATGATCAGGTAATCCGAAACGATTTCGAAGATAGCTACGTCTACATTGGTGAAAGCAAGATATTTTTGTTACCATCAGTTGGAGATTACTCATTGGAGGCTATAGGCACAAGTTCCGGAGAAGTGAGTCTAGACAGCCTATATCTAAAGGAGAATGTGATGACCGCCAATCAGTTTCAAAATATTACTGTAAATTATGGATCAAAACTAAGCATGGAATCTCTGAAATCTGAAACTCTTCACTTAGATTCAGATGGAGACGACAATTTTGACGAAGAAATAACGCGCGTAATTGACCCTTATCAACAACCATCAAGTGCCCCAGAAACATCAACAGAAACCGAGGAACCTGAGCAACCTACAGAAGTAGAAGAACCAGAGACACAAACAGACCCCACACAGACAATAGGAGAACCAGCTCTAATTAACACAGAAATAGCTATAATCGCAACGGTAATAGTGGTCTGCATCATTGCCATAGTTAGCTTTTGGGCACTTAAGAAAAGAAGATAGTCTAATCTTTCTTTTCTCTTGTCCCTGTGTGTTACATAATGAATCAGAATTACTATGGCATCTATAAGCAGACAAAAAGTGCACGAATTATCTGTCATTTAACTAAAAATGTTGATAGGCAGTTTGCCTTTCCTCAGAAAAAATGCGGCTATGTTCTCTCTAATTAAAAAGTATTATCAGCGTGCCCTTGCAGTCGGGAATCACTAATTTAGGAAATGTTCATCTGAATTTGCGATAAAGATACCAGTAAGCACAGAAATGACAAATGACGGCACCATAATCAGCCAAGGCGTCGCTAACTGGTAAACATCAAGTGCAGCTTTGATGGCGATTACGTTTGTTAACATGGGAGCACATACGGCAAATATGGCTAAAGCTTGTTTCCTCTTCTTCAAAGACATGATGCTGCCCGCAATTCCAAACCCAAAGGAAAGCAACTCACAAGCTACCAACAATGTCCAATCAAACCCCTGTAGAGTGCTGTCAAACCCAACGACTCCCCAGTAAAGGCTTATGAAAGAAGCAAGTGCCAACAACACTCCTCCGATAATCGGAAACCTTGCACCGTCAAACAGGACAGTGCCCTTTGTTTTCCTGAAAACAGCAAGATAAAACGCCAACAACACAACAGCACAGGCTAAAGAAATTATTACAGCTGGTGCCCAGATAGTTGCATTAGAATTGTGGAAAAAACTGAATCCTCTGTGGGCTGGAAGCCACTCCTCCCGTGAAATCCCTACGAATACGTATGCAGTGGGCAACCACGTGGAAAAGCTTGCTGCGTAGACGCCAAACACCGAAGTTTCTTCAGCTTTGACACCGTTAATGGTCA